>Ga0187866_1000012_pt1 | contig 288384 bp, 221 predicted proteins | sample June2016WEW_11_1_3_FD_133013 | JGI IMG/M metagenome (GOLD analysis project Ga0187866, IMG submission 133013) | Peatland microbial communities from SPRUCE experiment site at the Marcell Experimental Forest, Minnesota, USA - June2016WEW_11_150 | ecosystem: Environmental > Terrestrial > Soil >... | reverse complement strand
GCCTGCCCGAACCAACGCCACCAGCTGCTCACGAAACTCCGGCGGGTACGGCCTCCGTGTCCGTGCCATCGAGGACTCCTCCCCCCCAAAGGGTGAAGTGTCCACGAAACCGGGTCAACTCCATTTCGCTGTGTGAACACGCCAATCGGAGGACATATGGACACGGCTCCGGGCGCTATGAAGATGGGCGGCGAGCACTATGCCCACTGTGTTTGTCTTGTATGCGGCAAGGTCGCTGGTCACCACTACTCCCATTGCAGATGCCCCTACTGCGACGGCTTGGGCGGTCATCACCACAGCCACTGCACGTGTCCCGTATGCGGCAGGATGGGTGGTAGCCACTCTTCTCACTGCAGGTGTCCTGAATGCGGCAAGCTCGGTTGATCCCACTCCGTCGGGTGTAGCCTGGCTAGCGTAGCGACGGCAGGGGCCGGGCCACGTCTCAATGCAAAACCTCGAGGGACTCCACCTCTACCTTGCGGTACACCTTGCTCGGGGGCTTGGCCTCGCCATTCACGCGCAGCAAGTCAGCCAGTTGGATGCCGAAGAGTGCTTCGTTCTCGCGCAAGTAAGGCTCAATGAGGCACCAGTCAGCTTCAGATAGAGGGGCAAATCGACCGCCATTGAGCTGGTCATCATCCACCCTGCCGTGGGGGTCACGCAGGTAGATCGCCCCACCAGAGGCGAGGGAGAACAAGTTGCCACCGGGATAGGGAGTATCAAGCTCCACCAACCGTCCCGTACCATCGAACGTTATGCCGTTGAGGATCGCGAATCCTCCACCGTTCAACGGATCACCGGCCATGAACGATTCGGCCAGGTAGTCCAGGCAGGTGCCGTTGATCACCGCCCGCGGATGCCCCACGGCGTTGATCAGCGGTCGGCCGGCGGCTGAGCCCAGAACGAAGATCTCCCCGCCTTTGGCTCCGTAGAGGAGTGTCTGTCCCACATCGCCGTGGATCACCAGCCGACCACGTTTGAGGATCTGCCCCACTTGGTCCTGCGCGTCTCCATGGACACAGACGTGGCCGCCGTCGAGCCCGGAGCCGAGGTAGTCCCCGGCATCGCCATAGATATCCAGTCGCACGTCATCTGTGCCCGGCCCCAGGCCACAGCCCGCAAAGCGTCCGCCACGCCAGTCGAATGCAACGAAGCACCGCCAGCCCAGCTGGTGGGCCAGGCAGAGCAACCGCGCCGCCGATTCCTCACCCTCTGCTGCGAAGCTGCAGGCATCGACTACAAGCGTCTCCTCGCCGGGCTCCGGGGCACGCAGCGTGTGCCGTGTGGCGGAGTCTACGCGCCGGCAACTGCTCTTGGAATCCGCGTCGAGGGTGGGCACAGTACGCAGGATCCGATACAGCGCCGCGTCCGCCATCGCGAGCAGCGCGGACCGCTTCTTGCCGCCTGGGTCATAGCGCCGGTCGCGCAGCAGCGTCAGAGCGCCGATGGCAGACGACCGCCTCGCGTCGTCCTCGCACGCGGACCCGACCAGCCACTCCATCCACGCACCGATCTGAGACGGATCGGCCATGGTCAGCGACGGCCGAGCGTCGGCGAACCACTCGCCGGAGCTGCGCCCGGCGCAGCCCACCAGGGAGTCTCGGAGTGCGCGCGTGCAATCCGCGTCGCTCCGGGTCGTCACACCGGGGTTCGGCGGCCGCGGTGCGACAAGCCTGCCGAACTTATCGTGGCAGGTGAGCCGACAGCCGTCCTCGCTGCTGGACACCGTGAAGGCGAAGGCTCCGCCGTCGGTGTAGCTGCCGCCGCGCGCCACCCAATACCGATCGGCCAGGGGCTGGAATCGGGTGTCTTCCGCCGCCAGGCTCCGCAGCAGGGCATTGATGGCCTGCCGCTCGGAGGCGATCAGTCCGATGCGAGCATTGTCCTCGCTCTCGTACCACGCGAACACCTGCGGCCGCAGCATGGAGGTGTCCGTGATGCCGAGCAGCTGCCAGGTGTGGTCGTCCGGCTTGCTGCGCGCAATGATGAAGAACCACGGGCCGTCCGGGCTGCCCTGCAGGTGCGTCTGCTGAATGGCCTGATACAGCGCCTGCTTCTCCGGCGGGAGCACGTCGAAGTCGCGCTCCGTGGTTGGAGCCAGCGCCTCCAGCAGCACCTCCAGGGGGTAGCCGTAGACTCGGTCCCACAAGTCGAACAGCAGCACGCTGACTTCGGTATCGGTGAGGAACAGGGGCACGATATTGCGCTGGCTCAAGTACTCGGTGACCCGGTGGTAGTTCGCGAAGTCGCCGTTGTGCACCAGCGCCTCGTTCACGCCGATGAAGGGGTGCGCGCCCCCGGGATGCCAGACTCGCCCCTTGGTCGGATAGCGTTGATGCGAGATCCACACGTGAGCCGTCAGGTCCTCGAGGCGGTAGTACGCGGCCGCCTGCTCGGCGTAGCCGACGATCTTGAAGACGAGCAGGTCGCGCCCGTGGCAGAGGACGAACGCGCGCTTGTCGCCGAGGCTCGCGTAGTAGCGCTGGTTGAGCCGGAAGGTGTTCTGGTACACGTACTCGTCTTCCACCCGCCGCGCCGGCAGATGGCGCAGGCCGCTCTGCTCGGCGAAGTGCGCCAGCGCTTCCGGCTTCACTCGGCCGAAGTAGCGCACCACGTCCGGCGGGCGCACCTCGAGACCGCTCACGGCCCGATGGTCGTCCAGCGCCTCGACTTGGTACGACGCGGCGATGTCGAACCGGCCCAGGAGGCACTCCCGCTCCACCTCCGCGCGCGCGCCCCGGTCGAGGTAGGCGACCTGAATGAGGTAGTGAGTGCGCAAGACCTCGGGGGAGACGCCCATCTGGACCGGATCGAGCCCCGCAGCGGCGATGCCTCCTCCCTTGCCGTTGCCGCGGTTGTGCATCTGCTGGCTGGCAGTCACGAGGTGGCGGCCGGCGATGGGCACGTTCGCGGCGAAGCCCAGCACGCCGCATCCGCCCTCCGCTGCCTCGGGTGAGCGCGGTAGGGCAGGCGCGCCCGCCGCCAACCCGGCGCGAGAGTTCAACAACGCGTCGGCTTGCTCGGCTCCCCAGCGCTCGGGACCCAAGTGCATCACTCCAGGTACACCAGCAGGTCGGCGCGCCCCCGCAATTCGCGGATGCTTCCGAAACCGAGCGCGCGCAGGATGCCCGCCAGCTGCCGCTGCCAGCTGGTGTATACGTTGACGATCTGCTCGCAGGCGCTCTCGACGTTCACCAGCTTGCTCCGCTCCGGATCCGTGGTGGTGATGCCGAACGGACAGCCTAGCCCCTGCTCGCAGCTGCCCAGCCGCGTACACCCCATCGCGACCAACTCGGCGGAACCGATGATGCACCCATCCGCTCCGAGCGCGATGGCCTTGGCCACATCGTACGCGGTGCGGATGCCGCCGGATGCCATGACGGTCAGTTGATCACGAATGCCTTCGCCCTCCAGAAAGCGATGCACCTTGGGGATGGCGTACTCGATGGGCATGGCGATGTTCTTCTTGGCGATCTCCGGCGCCGCCCCCGTCCCGCCGTACGCGCCGTCCAGGTGGAGGACGTGCGCGCCGGCGAAGTACGAGCCGACGGCCACCATGTCCACATCGGTCGGCGTGCTGACCTTGACGCTGATCAGGGCCTGCGGGTTGATCTGCTTCAGCCAGTCCACGTGCTTCTTGTGGTCCTCCACGGAATACACGCTGTGGAAGGGAAACGGGCTGAAAAGCGAGGTGCCGCGCACCGCCTCGCGCTCTTGCGCCACGCTCTCGGTGTTCTTGTTGCCGAGCAGGTGCCCGCCGAGGCCCGGCTTGGCCCCCTGCGCGTACTTGATCTCCACCATCCGCGCCCGCTGAATGGTTGCCTCGCGCACCCCGAACAGGCCGGTCGCTACCTGGGTGATGATGCTGCCGGCATACGGCGTCAGCTCGTCGGGATACCCGCCCTCGCCGGTGGAGGTGAAGGTGCCCAGTCGTTGGGCGGCGCGCGCGCGGCCGAGCATCACGGGCAGACCGACGCTCCCGAACGACATCCCTGCGCCATACCAGGGCAGCGGGATGCACAGCTCGGGGCGGCCGTCGCCCCGCCGGTTCAGCGGCAGGTTCAGGTCGTATCCGGCCGGATCGGCCAGCCACGCGTCCGGGCGCGAGCGCTGCCAGGCGTCCGTCAACTCGAAAGCGAAGGCGACGCGGTCGAACCCGCCGCCCGAGCCGCCGACGCGGAATTCCTGTGCGCCATCGGGCGCGGCGTCCCGCGCCTGCTGATGCGTCGCGGCGAGCAGCGCGTGGGTCCACCGCATGTCGCCCTCGCCGCTGTCCTCCTCCGGCAGACGGCGATAGGATGCAACGGGCGCCGTGGCGGGGAACAGACGGCGGAAGGCCTTGGACTCGGTCGCCTCGAAGATCACGCGGCCGACCTCGCCGCGCAGCCGGCGCACTTCGCGCATGCCCATCGCGCCCAACGCTTCGAGCAGCTGATCCCGCCAGGCCGCCATCAGGTTGACGAGCCGCTGCGCGCCCCACTCGGGGTCGATCTCGCCAACCTCCACCTGGCAGGTCGACTTGTCGGCCCACAAGGCGCAGCCCCACGCCACGATGAGCACGAAGTCAACGACGGCGACGTCCGCGCCGCACGCGATGATCTTGGGCACGTGCTCAGCAGCGGCGATGCCGCCGCTGACCAGGAAAGAGAGGCTGTCGCGCCAGCGCCGCCGCACCAGGTGAGCGTGGACGGCGCGCAGCGAGTCGGGCAGCGGGACTCCGGCGCTGTCGCGCCCTTCCTCGTCGGCATACAGGTGAAACACACGCACGCCCTGACGCACCAGCTGCTCCACCTGGGCCGGGCTTTCCGCCCCGAGGGCGTGGCGCAGGGCGATCATCGCCCCCGGCCACCGCTCACGGGCTGCTCGCCAGCGTTCGAGCGCCCAGGGCTCCTCCTCGATCTCCACGTACACCGGGTCCACGGCCAGGCGTCCCAGCGAGTCGAAGTCCTGTGCCGTCAGCCGCAGCGCCAGGTTGCGGGCCGGAACCACATCCAGCGCATCGCCGGTGCGGATGCACAGCGTGCCGAGGCGATCGGCGGCGAGACATGCGGCCCGCTGCGCACCCCCGCCTGGCAACGCGATGGGCAGCGGACCGAAGACCACCGGCAAGGGCAGGGTCACGAGCCGTGGCATCGGCGTGAGCAGTTGACCGCCGGCCTCGAATTCCAGCATCTCCGGGGCGCCGCCCAGCGTGACGGTCGTGGAGATGTACTCGCGGCCGTGGATGCCGTCGCGCGTCGGGCGGACGATCTCCGACATGTCGAGCCACATGCCTTCGAAGCCGTCGCCGCTGAACGGTCCGCCGTACCCCGCTCCGCTGATGGGGATGCGTCCGGTCTCGGCTTGGTACCAGATCTGGGTGATGGCCTCGGCGGTCCACAGGGGGTCGCCGCGCTGGGACGTGCCCGGGAAGACACGATGGCCGTACTTCACGTATGAGTCGGTCGCGTCCATCTGGAACTTGGCGGGCGGGTCGAACGCAGCCGGGGCCGGCCGGGTGCGGATGCGGTAGCGGGGCATGCCGGTCCTCTACACCCCGCCCTGGCGCGCGGCCTGGATCGTCTCTTCCGCGGCCTCGAGCAGGGTCCGCCGTTCGGCGCGGGCCCGCTCCTGCAGGCGACCGTACGCCTCCAGCTCGCTGAGCCCAAAGCGCTGCATCAGCAGGCCCTTGGCGCGGTCGATGGTGCGGCGTGAAGCCAGCTCGCTCTCCATCTCGGTGGCGGCGCGCGCCGTGCGGGCCTGCTCCTCGAAGCGCTGCGCCGCCACCTCGATCATGGCCAGCAGCTCCGCCTCCTTGATCGGCTTGATCAGATAACCCATCACCGGAAGACGCGCCGCGCGCTCGATCAGCTCTTGCTCACCATAGGCGGTCAGGAAGATGATCGGCACCGGCGCCCGGTCGAGGAGCGCCCGTGCCGCCTCGAGCCCGTCCATCTGCGGCATCTTGATGTCCAGGACGGCCAGGTCGGGAGTGCAGCGCTCGGCCAGCTTGACGGCCTCGATGCCGTTCTCGGCGGCATACACGGTGTGCCCGGCTTCCTCCAGGATCTGCTTGAGGCCCAGCCGGATGATGGACTCGTCCTCGGCAATCAGGATGGTTCTGCTCTTCACGGTTTCGTTCCAGCGGCGCCCGGGAATCGGATGACGGCTCGCGTGCCGGCCGGCGACGCCGTCGAGTCGAAACGCCCTTTCAGGTCCTCGCGCACCAGAGTCTCCACCAGCTGCAGGCCGATGCCTCCCGGGGACGTCGGCGGCTGCGCGAAGCCCACGCCGTCGTCCTCTACGATGACCTCGCTCTCGCCCGCCCCGAGGTGCAGCTGCACATTGATCCGCCCGCGGTCGCGCCCTGCGAAGGCGTGCTTCACCGCGTTCTGGACCAGTTCGCTGGTGGCCAGGGCCAGCGAGGTGGCTTCGCGTGACGGCAGCACCAGGCCGTCCCCAGTCACTGCAATCGCTATACCCCGCTCTCCGGCCTGCATCATTTCCCCGATCGAGCGGGTCACACGCTCGATCACGCTCTTCACATCAACCACGCGCAGGCCCTGCTCGCTCAAGGTTTCGTGAACCGCTGCGATGCTCAGGATGCGGTTGGCGGTCTCGGCCAGAACGTCCTCGGCCCGCAGGGTCCCGGCGGCGCTCATCTGCAGGCGCAGCAGCATGGCGATGCTCTGCAGGTTGTTCTTGACGCGATGATGCATCTCGCGCACCACGGCCCGGTTGATCACGAGCTGGGCGTTCTCGATGGCGAGCGCCGTCTGGTTGGCCAGCGTCTGGAACAGCTCCACCTCTTTGGGGGTGAACTCGTGGTGGCTGCCGGTGAAGCACCCGAAGACGCCCACGACGCGGTCGCGCACGACCAGCGGGACGCTCAGGACCGACACCCAGCCTTCGACATCCGCCAGGGCCCGGGTCAGATAGCGATCGTCCGCCTGCACGTCGGGCACGATGATCGGCTGCCCGCTTGCGGCCACTTGCCCGGCGATACCGCGTCCCAGCGCGATGCAGGAGAACTGCTGCTCCGTCGCGCCGATGTTGTGCGTCGCACGCAGCAGCAACTGACCGCTGGCATCATCCACCAGGTGGAGTGAGGTGGCTTTGGCTCCCATCACCCTGGCTGCCATCTCGGTCACTACGCCGAGCATCTGGTCGAGATACAGAGGTGACGTCACCGTGCGGCTGACTTCGGCTAGCGTGGAAAGCTCCTGGATCTGCTGCCGCATCCGGTCATAGAGCGCGGCCTTCTCCAGCGCCCCGGCAGCCAGATTGGCGATGAGGGACAGGAGCTCGACTTCGTCGCGGGCGAAGTCATGCTGCACGGCGGTCTGCACGTTCATGGCGCCGATCACGCGGCCCTGAACGGTGAGCGGCACGGCTAGGAGGGATCTCAAGCCCTCCTCGCGCGCCTCCGGCAAGAGCTTGAAGCGCGGGTCATGCAGTGCGTCCGGTACCGCCACCGCCTGACCGTGCGTGACGGCCCAGCCCGTGAGGCCCTCACCGGCCTTCAAGGCGGCGTGACCGATGGCCTCTCTGGCGAGGCCGGTGGTCGCCTTGAGAACGAGGCGATCGCCGCGCTCTTCTTGGAGATAGATCGAGCAGGAATCTACGCCCATCACTTCGGAGGTGATGCGCGTGATGACGTCCAGGGTGTCCTCGAGTTCCCATGCCGCCGCGAGCGCAGCGCCAATCTGCCCCACCGCGCGCAATTGCGCACTCTTCTGCTCGAGCTGGCGAAGTGTCTCGCTCATGGGTGAACCTAGACCTGCCCTAGATTGCCTCCATGGTCCGTTCGTCCGCGGCCACCGCTCTCTCTGGTCGAATATGGCGCTCGCTCGTCGTCGGTGCGAATATTGCGGCGCCTAGCGTCGTCTCGGTCGGTGACCTCATGGTCCCTGAGCTGCAGGTGCCGGACAGCCGATTCCCACCGGATGCCCCCATCCCCGGGCGGGGGCTGCCGCAGCCTGAGATCCTCCAAATCCCGACACGCCAAGTCCGCCTTGTGCGGGCGTGCGGCGCCTTCGTGACGTCGCTGGCCGCCGCGGGCACTCTGGCACTCGGCCCCGCCGTCGTGGCGGCAGAGTTCGGCGGCGGCGCGCGGGTCCTCGTAGCACCGTCGTCAGCCCCCCAGCAGCTCATCCCGGTCGCGGCCTCCGCGCGCGAGCCATTCGTCCGTTGGCTGGTGCATCGGCCGCGCAATGACCTCCGCGCGCGCAGCACCGTGGTGGTTGCCGGCGGCTCTGGCTCGCCGCGCGGCAGGGACGACGGCGTGATGATGCCGTGGTGCAGACCTGGACTGGGTAACGGCGCCGCAGCCCGGTTCGCGGGTCGGCAGCTACGGCAGCGACCGGGAGCCGGCGAGGTCCTCGCGCTCTCCCGGCGGCCGCGGCCCCCGCCGGTGGCGGGAGGGAAGACACCACACCACTTCGGAGCGTTGATCGCGTTCAATCCGGCTTCGTCGCCGCCTGATCGGTGGCGCCAGCCGGTTTTTTTGTCCTCTCGAATCTGAAAGGAGATGCGCGGGATGTTACATCTCGACACAGGCAACACCGGCTTCATGATACTCTGCTCGAGTCTCGTGATGCTGATGACGCCGGGCCTGGCCTTCTTCTATGGCGGCCTGGTGGGCCGCAAGAACGTGCTGGCCATCATGATCCAGAGCTTCGTCTCGATGGGCTGGACGACGGTGCTCTGGTGGCTGTGCGGCTTCTCGCTCTGTTTCTCGGGGAACCTCAAGACGGGCACCGACTTCTTCGGCATCATCGGGAACCTGGACTGGGCGTTCCTGAGGCACATCACGCTCACCACCCCCTCGCCCAACGACACGATCCCGATGATCGTGTTCTGCGCCTACCAGATGATGTTCGCCATCATCACGCCGGCGCTCATCACGGGGGCGTTCACCAACCGCGTGACCTTCAAAGCATACTTCCTCTTCCTCACCGGCTGGCTGCTGTTCGTGTACTTCCCCTTCGTCCACATGATCTGGGGCGGCGGGATCCTGCAGCAGTGGGGCGTCCTCGACTTCGCCGGCGGCATCGTGGTCCACAACATCGCCGGCATGGCCGCGCTGGCGTCGGTGATCTACGTCGGCAAGCGGCACGTCGCGGACCGCGGCCCGCATTCCATTCCGCTGGTCGCGCTCGGCACGGGCCTGCTCTGGTTCGGCTGGTACGGCTTCAACGCGGGGAGCGAGTTCCGGGTGGACTCGACCACGGCGGTCGCCTTCCTCAACACCGACGTGGCCGCTTCGTTCGGCGCGGTCGCGTGGCTCTTCGTGGACTGGCTATTCGGCAAGAAGCCGCACTTCATCGGCCTGCTGACGGGCGCGGTGGCGGCGCTCGCGACCGTCACGCCCGCCGCGGGCTACGTCTCCCCCGCCACCGCCGTGCTGATCGGCTGCGTCTCGGGGGTCATCTGCTACTTCGCGGTCTCCCTCAAGAACCGGATCGGCTGGGACGACGCGCTCGACGTCTGGGGCGTGCACGGCGTCGGGGGATTCCTCGGGATCGTGATGCTGGGGATGTTCGCGACCACCGCCTTCAACCCGAACGGCACCAACGGTCTGTTCGCGGGCAACGCGCCCTTCTTTGGCAAGCAGCTCGCAGCCGTCGCCCTGTCGTCGGTCTGGGCCTTCGTCTTCACCTACGCGATGCTGGCCATCATCAACCGGATCACGCCGGTGCACGTGTCGGACCAGGCAGAGGAGATCGGTCTCGACCAGTCGCTGCACGGGGAGAAGGCCTACCTCGACACGGCGGACGACTGAGGAGCAGGACGATGCGAGTCTCGCGCATCCTGGCGGCCGGGGTGGCGCTGCTGTCACCCCGGCTGCTCGCCGCCCAGGCTCCGCCGCCCAATCCGGAGCCGGGGCACCAGGCCATCGAGTTCCACGGCCTGGTCTCGACCAGCTTCTCGTACAACTTCAACGAGCCCGCCTCGCGCACCAGCCAGTTCCGGGTGTTCGACTACGACGACAACGCCTTCCGCATCGATCTCGTGGAGCTGGTCGTCCAGCGGCCCGCGCCGGCGTCCGGCGACTTCGGCTTTCGGGTGGACTTCACCGCCGGAGCCGTGTCCAGGGTCGTCGCCGCGCGCGGGCTGTTCCGCGACACCTCGGGCGAAGGCCAGGACATCGATTTCCACCAGGCGTTCGTCAGCTTCGTCGCCCCACTGGGCGCGGGGCTTCGCCTCGATGCCGGCAAGTTCGTCACCGGCCTGGGCTACGAGGTGATCGAGGGGTACGACGGGTGGAACGACAACGCCTCGCACTCGTTCCTGTTCGGCTACGCGATCCCGTACACCCACACCGGCGTCAGGGCGAGCTACAGCTTCTCGCCGGCCTTCTCGACCATGCTGATGGTGGCGAACGGGTGGGACGACGTCGAGGACAACAACCGCGGGAAGACGGTCCACCTCCAGCTCGCTCTCGCGCCGTCGAGCCGGCTCGCGATCACGGTCAATGGCATCGCGGGACCCGAGCAGGACAACGACGACATTCACTACCGCGACGTGCTCGACGTCGTGGCGACGTGGAAGCCGACCGATCGTCTCTCGCTGGGGATGAACGGCGATTGGGGCCGGGAGACCGCGGCCGCGCCCGGCGGCCTCATGGCGGTGTGGACGGGGGTGGCGGGCTACCTGCGGCTGTCACACAAGCAGGTGTCGCTCAGTCTCCGGGCGGAGCGGTTCGCCGATCGGGACGGCGCGCGCACCGGCACGGCGCAGACCCTCTCCGAGATCACCCTGACGCCGGAGCTGCGGCTTGGGGCCAGCTGTATCGTGCGGAGCGACGTGCGCCTGGACACATCGGATCGTGCCGTCTTCGAGGGGCGCAGCGCGATGCGGAAGACGCAGCCGACCGTGTCGGTGAACGCATTGTACCACTTCTGAGCAGCCCACCCACCAATCAGCGGCGGCCGAGGAGAGATTCGCGGCCGCTGCGCGGCCTCGCTCCGCTCGCCGGGCTGCGCTCGGCCCGACGCCAGTCCGGAGGCGGAAGCCTGAGCTGGGCCACTCGAGCATTGCCTGGGCGTGATCCTCGTCGAGGAGGCCGCAGCAGACGACGAGCCGGAACACGGTGGGGTGGAAGGCTTCGCTCAGGACGCCGCTGGCGTGTGATGGTTCCGGCGAGCGGGGTCAAACCGTATCTTCGGGCATCCCGTCCCGGAGCCGTCGGATGCGACTACATGTCTTTCGCTGCGGGGTTACCCTGGCCCTCTGCTTCGCGGTGGTCGCCCCGGCGGCGCAGGCCCAGGCGGCCGCGTCCGCCGCGCCGCGCGGCATCGTCCTCGGCGACGTCACCTGGATGGAGGCCGAGAGGGTCCTCACGCCCGACGCGGTGATCGTCATCCCGCTCGGCGCCGAGTCCAAGGAGCACGGCCCGCACCTGCGGCTCGACAACGACTTCAAGCTCGCCACGTACTTCCGAGGCCGCATCCTGGCCGCGTCAAACGTGATCGTGGCGCCGACGATCAACTACAACTTCTATCCGGCCTTCGTGGACTACCCGGGCTCCACGCACCTGCGGCTCGAGACGGCGCGCGACCTGATCGTGGACATCGTGCACAGCCTCGCGCACTACGGGCCACGGAAGTTCTACGTGCTGAACACCGGCGTCTCCACGCTGCGCCCCCTCGCGGCCGCCGCGGCCGTCCTGCGCGCCGAGGGGATCCAGTTTACCTACACGGACATCCTGCATGTGGGAGAGGCGGCCGAGGCGAGCGTGCGGCAGCAGGCGCGCGGCAGCCACGCCGATGAGATCGAGACCTCGATGATGCTCTACATGTATCCAGACCGCGTGGACATGGCCAAGGCAGTCAAGGACGACGACCCGCAGGGCACGGGGCCGCTCTCGCGCCGGCCGGGCGTTCCGGGGACGATCTACTCGCCGAGTGGGGTCTGGGGTGACGCCACGCTCGCCACCCGCGAGAAGGGGCGGGTCGTGGTGGAGGCGATGGTGGCCGGGATGCTGCGCGAGATCGAGGAGTTGAGGGCGCTGCCGGAGTAGCTCGAAAGCCCTATGGACGCGTTCGGTGTCGCGTCGCACCGCAGGGTATGAATCTCCCGCGCCTCCCTACGCTGGCCGGCCATGCTCCACGAGCTTGATTTCGCGATACTCGTACTGGTTCCAGTCGCCGCACTTGGGGCACGGGATCCGCACGCCCATGCCTTCGTCCACGCTGTACCGTTCCGGCAGAAGGAACTCCACCGCGCAGATCCTGCACCATACCCGGTACTCACGCATGTGCAGCCCTCCAGACCCTCGGAGAGAGATCTTCAGATCGCGACCACCGAGTTGTCGCTTCCGTACGGGTTCGGCACGTACTTGTCGGCCAATGGATCGTTGACCCAGTGAACCCCGTCGACCAGGTAGCGGAAGCCGTACTCGTGCCCGGACCGCAGCTCCACTCCCACCCGCCACGTCCCCTCCCCCGACCGCCGCATCGCCTTCGACGCCTGCCAGTCGGTGAAGTCCCCGACGACGTGCACGGTGTCGGCGTCCGGGCGCTGGAGGACAAAGGTCACACGGGTATGGCTGTTCCTGGGTGCTCGCTGCTTGGTGATCATGGCTGAAGCTCCATTGTTTCCGCTCGATAAGTTGCAGAACCACTTGCACAAGTTGGCGCGCCGGCCAAGGGAGGCTGCTGGCTCTGCACCGCCAGCGCGCCGCCGAACACGTGCGCCGCGAGCCACTCAGAGAGCTGGCGCTCCAGCTCCTCCGGGGCGGTCTCGCCGACTTCCGGCATCACCATCCACCGCTTGCCCGCGAGCATCAGATACCAGCTCGCCGGCATCTCGGGCTGCTGGTGCTTCACATCGGCCGGATGCCCTTCATAGGAAACGAAATGAAAGGAGCGCCCTTGGCGGGCCAGGTGATGCTGTTGCGTCTTGTAGCTGCTCATCATGCCTTAGTAGGCCGGACGAAGAGGAAGGAGTACGACGTGCCCGGCCTGATGGGACACTGCAATATAGCCGGTTCTAGCGGGTTCTGCCGAAGGAGTTTTGGCGTCCCACAGCCGTCGCCTCCAAACCCGTGCGGCAAGGAGCTCCGGGGGCGGCGGTGCTCAACGCCGCCGGCCTCACCGAGCCGCTGCGATCGGCGGTAGGAGTTCGGCGGACCCCACACCAGCGGCAGATCGCCACGGCGGCTGCTCCACATTCATAGCACGTCATCGGTGACCGTCCCTGGTCCAGATGTTGACGGTCGATCGAGCGGCCAGCTCTCAGATCATGAACGGTCGAAACGACCCAGGTTCATCACCTTGTTCCAGGCCGCCACGAAGTCAGCGACGAACTTCTTCCGCGCGTCCGAGCTTCCATACACTTCGGCGAGGGCGCGGAGCTGGGAGTTCGAGCCGAAGATCAGATCCACGCGCGTTCCGGTCCACTTGACCTTGCCTGTCTTGCGATCGCGTCCTTCGAACACGTCCGCGTCCTTCGAGACCGGCTTCCACTCCGTGCCCAGGTCGAGCAGGTTCACGAAGAAGTCGTTGGTCAGCGTCTCGGGCCGCTTGGTGAAGACACCGTGCGCGGCGCCTCCGGAGTTCGTCTTCAGCACGCGCATGCCGCCCACGAGCACCGTCATTTCCGGCGCGGTCAGCTTCAGCAGCTGCGCCCTGTCAACCAGCAGCGCCTCGGCCGGGACGGTGTACTTGCCCTTGAGGTAATTGCGGAAGCCGTCCGCGATGGGCTCGAGCACCGCGAACGACGCCGCGTCCGTCTGCTCCAGCGAGGCGTCCATGCGTCCCGGCGTGAAGGGCACCTTCACGCCGTGCCCGGCGCTCTTCGCGGCCCGCTCGACGCCCGCGCACCCGCCCAGCACGATCAGGTCGGCCAGCGAGATCTTCTTGCGTCCCTTCTGCGCGCCATTGAACGCCTTCTGGATGGCCTCCAGCTTCTTGAGCACTTTCGCCAGCTGCGCCGGCTGGTTGACTGCCCAGTCCTTCTGCGGCGCCAGACGGATGCGGGCGCCGTTCGCGCCGCCGCGCTTATCGGAGCCACGGAAGGTGGACGCCGAGGCCCAGGCGGTTGACACCAGCTCCGACACCGACAGGCCGGAGGCCAGGATCTTGGCCTTGAGGGCGGCGATGTCCCGCGCATTGACCAGCGGGTGATTCACCGCGGGGATGGGGTCCTGCCAGATGAGCTCTTCGGCCGGGACCTCGGGGCCGAGATAGCGTGCGCGCGGGCCCATGTCGCGGTGCGTCAGTTTGAACCAGGCCCGGGCGAACGCGTCCGCGAACTGATCCGGGTGCTCCATGAACCGCCGCGAGATCTTCTCGTAGGCGGGGTCGAACCGCAGGGACAGGTCCGTGGTCAACATCGAGGGCGCGATGCGCTTCGACGCGTTGTGGGCGTGCGGCACGGTGCCGGCGCCCGCGCCGCCCTTCGGCGTCCACTGCTGCGCGCCGGCCGGGCTCTTCGTCAGCTCCCATTCGAAGCTGAACAGGTTCCAGAAGAAGTTGTTGCTCCACTTCGTCGGCGTGGTGGTCCAGGTGACCTCCAAGCCGCTGGTGATCGCGTCACCGCCCTTGCCGCTCCCGAAGCTGCTCTTCCAGCCCAGGCCTTGCTCCTCGATGGGGGCGGCTTCCGGCTCGGGCCCCAGGTTGGACGCCGGGCCGGCGCCGTGGGTCTTGCCGAAGGTGTGGCCGCCCGCGATGAGCGCCACCGTCTCCTCGTCGTTCATCGCCATGCGCGCGAAGGTCTCGCGGATGTCCCTGGCCGCGGCGATCGGATCCGGGTTGCCGTTCGGGCCTTCCGGGTTGACGTAGATCAGGCCCATCTGCACCGCAGCGAGAGGATTCTCGAGGTCGCGGTCGCCGGAATAGCGCTTGTCGGCCAGCCACTTTTCCTCGGCACCCCAATAGACGTCCTCGTCCGGCTCCCAGACGTCCTCGCGCCCGCCGCCGAAACCGAAGGTCTTGAACCCCATCGATTCCAGGGCGACGTTGCCCGCGAGGATCATCAGGTCGGCCCAGGAGATCTTCTCGCCGTACTTCTGCTTGATCGGCCAGAGCAGCCGGCGCGCCTTGTCGAGGCTGACGTTGTCCGGCCAGCTGTTGAGCGGCGCGAAGCGCTGCTGGCCCCTGCCGGCGCCGCCGCGGCCGTCGCCGATGCGGTACGTGCCGGCGCTGTGCCAGGCCATGCGGACGAACAAGGGCCCGTAGTGGCCGAAGTCGGCCGGCCACCAGTCCTGCGAGTCGCTCATCAGCGCACGGAGATCCTTCTTCAGGGCCGCGAAGTCGAGCTTCTTGAACTCCTTGCGGTAGTTGAAGTCCTTGCCCATCGGGTTGGACTTGGACGAGTGCTGGTGCAGGATCTTCAGGTTCAGCTGATCCGGCCACCAGTCTCGGTTCGTCGTGCCGCCGCCGGCGGTGTGATCGATCGGGCACTTGGTTTCGCTTGACATGGGCTCTCTCGTTTCGTCGTTGGCGCTCAATTACTCGGTTCGCTTGCCTCTGCGTCTCGGGCGGGGGCCCGTCCGCGCGTGTGGCACCGCCGCCTGCTTCGAGGGCCGGGCAGCCGCCGCCTTCTTCTGGCACGCGGCACACAGGCCGGTGAAATAGATCGAGTATCCGTGGATGGCGAACCCCCGTCGGCGCACGTCCGGCGCGCGAATCCGGTGCTCGACGGCTTCATCGTCCACATCGATGAGGCGGTCGCAGCGCTGACACACGAGGTGGTGGTGCCGGGACGTCCGAGAGTCCACTCGCCTCGCGGCGCTCGGGCTGCACGCCTTGGCCAGCACTCCGGCCCGCACCAGGGTATCGAGCACCCGGTACACCGTGGTGCGGGAAACGCCGGGCAGCGTGTCATTCACCGCCGCGTACACCTGATCGGGCGCAGGGTGGTCGGTGCGGTCGCAGAGGGCCTCGAAGATGCGGCGACGCTGGACCGTGACCCGCAGGCCGTGAGAGCGACAGGCGGCTTCAAACTGCAGCGTACGCGTGGGCGGGGCCATGGCTCTCCTCGGACGCCCCTGCTTCGCCCAGGGGCTCAGTCCAGAAACATCGCTGGTAACTAGTACCATTGGACATTTTGTGTCAACTGATGGATCTCACGGCCGGTGGGTCCGGTTCGCTTTCGCGCGGCCGTCACCACCCTGCTTGCCGTCCTTTCGGCCTCTGGGCACGGCTTCTGGGCTCTTCGCGCGGGAAACTGGGGGCTGTGGCTGTTCCGTCTCGCCTGGCGCCGCCTGGATGGTTCTAGAGGCGATCTCATTGGTGTCGTGCTGCGATGGGTCCCACGCAGGAACCTGACCAGCCGGGGGGGGGTCAGGCGGCTCCACGAGGTCGAGTTGGACAGCCGGGCTCGGCGGGTAGACACTTGAGGCGGGCGGTTTCGGCAGCAGCGCTACGAAAGGACTGACGTGTCACGTCGTAGAATCCTCTTCTGGATCCTCGCCCTTGCCGCCAGCGGCTTTGCGGCGTTGCGGACCGGGGTCTTTGCGCCATCGACGCCGAGCGTGCGGCCACCGGGGGCCACGCTCGAGGTTCCGGCCCCCTCGGCCCCGAACGCCCCCACCCTGCGCGTCCTCTTCATCGGCAACAGCTTGACCTACGCTGGGGCTCTCCCTGCGATGATCCAGGGCCTGGCGCGCACAGCGGGCGTCAACCTCGTCTATGATCAACACACCCCGGGCGGAGCGCGCCTCCTCAACCACGCAGCCGACCCGCAGGTGCGCGCGCTCCTCGCCCGCGGTGGCTGGGATGCCGTGGTACTGCAGGAACAGTCGCAGTGGCCCGCCTTCTCGGACGAGCAGGTGCGCAGCGGGATCGAGCCGTACGCCACCGCGCTCGCCACCGAGGCCCGCACCGCGAGTCCATCGGTCCGGCTCCTGTTGTACGAGACTCCGGCGCGGCGCGACGGCGACCCGCAGGACACCTCCGTCTCCCCTGAGCTGGCCACGTATGAGGGGATGCAGCTTCGGATCGACCGGACCTACGAGCGCCTGGCGGTCCTGCTGCGGGGAACGGTAGTGCCGGCGGGGGTGGCGTGGCGTCTCGCGCGGCGCGAGCACCCGGAGATCGATCTGTACGCCGACCCCGTGCACCCCGGCCGCATCGGCGCATACCTCATTGCCTGCGTCTTCCACGCCACGCTCCTGGAACGGTCCCCCGTCGGCTCCCGCTATACAGCGGGGCTCGAACCCGCAGTGGCCGCCGCGCTCCAGGCGATCGCGTGGCGTGCCGTGAGCGAGGAGGGGCGTGGGCCGTGAAGGCCGCCCCCGACCCGCGATCGGGTCGCGCCTACTGTTTGAGCGCGCTCAGCACCGCGTAGTATGTGGCCTTCTTGCCGTGGCTGTTGTCGAAGAGCAGGGCGCTGCCGTAGCCGGGGAACGTGCTCGGCACCCAGGATTCGGCGTCGGTCAGCCCCCAGACGACGATGGTGTCGCAGGCGCTGACGGCCAGGCAGGCCGCCACGATGTCGCCGTAGGCGTTGCTCTGAGCCGTCAGTTCCGCCGCCGTGGCGCCGGGCGTGCGGACGCGCACGTCCAGCTCCGTGATGTGGTTCTTCAAGCCCAACGCGGCAAAGCGTTGGAAGGTCGCCGTGAGCGCCGTGCGCGAAGGCACGCCAGAGCCGTCGGCGTTGATCTGGAAATGCGCCTGGAAGCCGATGCCGTCCACGGGCACGCCGCGCGCCTTGAAGTCCGCCAACAGGCTGTAGGCGGAGTCCTGCTTGGGACCGGTGAACTCCAGATTGTAGTCGTTGTAGAAAAGCAGCGCCGAGGAGTCGGCCGCGCGCGCGGCGCGGAAGGCGGTCTCGATGTAGGTTGGGCCCAGACCGGCGGCCCAGATGGTGGAGCGGCGGGTGCCGTCGTCGTTCAACGCCTCGTTCACCACGTCCCAAGCGTAAAGCTTCCCCTTGTAGTGCCCGACGACGTTGGCGATGTGCTCGAGCAGGATCGCCGTGAGCGTGTCCGGGCTCCATGTGGCGCTGGTGAGCCAGGTCGGGTTCTGCTGGTGCCAGACCAGCGTGTGGCCGCGCACCTTCATGCCGTGGGTGGCCGCGTAGGAAACGACGGAATCCCCGAAGCTGTAGCGATACGTGAAGCGGCTGTCGCGGTTGAGCACGCCCCACTTCAGGACGTTTCCGGGTGTCAGCTCGCTGAATTCCCGCGCCAGCGTCGCGAAGTACGCCGCGTTCGCTCCGGCGAGGAAGAGCGTGTCGACTGCCGTGCCGAAGTAGCGCCCCTTGACGGCGGCGGCGGTGTCCAGCGTGTTGCCCGCCGCCGGAGGCGGGGTCGTGCATCCCGGCAGCGTGGGGTCGTCGGCGCAGGTCGTGGTCTTAGGCGCCGTGCCCGAATGGCCGCCGCACGCGCCCAGGCCGACGACCGCGGCGACGACCAGAATTGCCTGGATGCGGTTGCGCGGTCGCTGCGTGAGCCCGGCGCGGCTCCGGCGCGACCCGCTGAATCGTGCACGGCGAAATGGCAGCATGTCGCGATCCTCGTGAGAATCGCCGCTCAAGCCTTCGCCTTCGCCAGCTCTTCGTCGCGCAGTGTCCGGCGCAGGATCTTCAGCACCGGGCTCTTCGGCAGCTCGCTCCGGAACTCGATCGCCCGCGGCACCTTGTAGGCCGCGAGGTTCCCACGGCAGTACGCTGTGATCTCCTCGGCGGTCGCGGTCGTCCCCGGCCGCAGGACGAGGAACGACTTCACGCTCTCGCCCCGCTTCACGTCCGGCACGCCGATGGTGGCGGCCTCCAGCACCGCGGGGTGCGTCATCAGGACGGCGTCGATCTCGTCAGGGTACACGTTGTAGCCGGAGACGATGATCATGTCCTTCTTGCGGCCCGAGATGAAGAAGTAGCCCTCGGCGTCCATCCGGGCGATGTCCCCGGTGAAGAGCCAGCCGTCGCGCAGGACCAGCGCCGTCTCCGCCGGATTGTTCCAGTACCCCTGCATCACCTGCGGCCCCTTCACGATCAGCTCCCCGTCCTGGCCCGGCGGCAGCTCCCGTGTGCCGGTCTCGAGGTCAACGATCCTGGAGTCCGTCTCGATCCACGGCACGCCGATGCTCCCGACCTTGCGCCGCTCCAGCGGGTTGCCGTGCGTCACGGGCGACGCCTCGGTCAGGCCGAAGCCCTCCACGATCCGGGCCCCGGTGAGTTGCTCGAACCGCTGGAGGACATCCACGGGCAGCGGCGCGGAGCCCGAGAAGCACGACTTCACGGACGCGAGGTCGAGCTTTTCCACGCCGGGGTAGTTATTGAGCGCCGCGAACATCGCGGGGACACCTATGAAGAGCGTGACGCGACGTTTCGTCACGGCATGGACGATCGCCGTGATGTCGCGCGGATTGGGGAGCATCGCCATCGCGAGTCCGGCGAAGATCGGAAAGTTCAATGCGGCGGTCATCCCGAAGACGTGGAAGAACGGCAGGGCGGCGAGCGCGACGTCGTCGGCGGAGTCAGCGATGTGGAGCCAAGCCATGGCGGCCTGGGCGTTGACCGAGAGGTTGCGGTGGGTGAGGGCCGCGCCCTTGGCGACGCCGGTGGTGCCGCCGGTGTACTGGAGCGCAGCAATGTCATCGAGGCCGATCGCGACCTTCGGCGGGGCGGGCGGCGTGCGCTCCACCAGCGTCTTGAAGCGGTGGACGTGCGGGTCCGGCCGCACCTTCGCGTAGGTCGGCGGCCTCATCCGCTTCAGCTTGAGGGGCGCCAGGAGATTCAGGGGGAAGCCGAGGTACTCGGGGATGGACGCGACGATGTAGTGCCGGATGTTGAGCTGGTCGCGGATCGGCTTGATGCGGTGCTCGAAGATGAAGTCCGCGACGATTGCCACCTCGCAGTTGGCGTCGAACCACTGGTACTCGATCTCCCGAGCCACGTAGAGCGGATTGGTCATCACGACCTGGCCGCCGAGCGCCAGGACAGCGTAGTAGGCGATCGCGGTCTGCGGCAGGTTCGGCAGCTGGATCGCGACGCGCGTCCCCTTGATCACGCCGAGCCGCGCCAGCGCGGTGGCGAGGCGATCCACCTGGTCCTTCAGCTCGCGGTAGGTGAGCCGGCGGTTGAGGAACCAGATGGCGGTGCTGTCGGGGCGACGCGCTGCCGTGCGCTCCAGCGCCCCGACGAGGGTGAGCTCGACGAACGGGAAGGGAACGGGGATGCCGTCGTCGTAGAAGGCGTGCCAGATGCGTTTGTCCACGGAGTCCTCGACTGACGCCGGGTGGATGCGAGCCCGGCAAGAATAGCTGCCAGCCTGTCAAACGCGCGAGGCGTGGGCCTACCGCTCGAAGCGGACGCGATCTACCCAGTAGCGGGTGTCACCGAAGCACGAGGACGGGACGCCCTTGTGCTCCTTGTAGTGGAGGACGATGCGCGCGCCAAGGCCGGCCTCGACCCGGCGTGCCGTCTCGTCGTCGCGCACGGTGAAATCCCAGATCGTGGGGGCGACGCCGGGCGCCGTCGGCTGCATCAGCTCGCCCTCCCAAGTCTTGCAGAGCCAGCCCTTGCGCGAGAACTTCTGCAGCGTGCCCGCCCGCTCCCCGTCGGAGTAGCTCCAGTTCACGGCGATGAACGTGTACACGGCGAATAGCAGCACCGGCGTAAGGACGATGGCGATCAGGATGGCGCGCCAGTGATGCCACCACCGCTTGCGCGGCGCCGGGGCAGGCGGGGGCGCCGGGGTAGCGGCGTCGGTCGGGGGAACGGGCGTTTCGCTCATTGTCCTCGTGTCAGGATCGCGGGGAAGATGCACGCCGTCGGCTGCACCGTACCAACGTAGCACGCGGAGCCGGCTTCGTCAGGCTCACGAGCCTCGCACTCGTGGCGCCGGGAGGGTTCGTCGCGTACGCCTGCGCCCCCACTCGACGCGCCGGCTCACCCGCGGCCGTAGCGGACGGGCGCACGGGGGCTAACGGCCGCATGACGGGCTGGGTATAGGTTGTGGCAAGGGTCGTATGGATCTGTCCAGTGAGGATCGGTCCCGCCTCCTCCGACGAGGAATCGCCGCCCGAGACGGGCTGACGCCAAACCCGGAGGCGTCGCCTATGTACCACCTTGGATTGCCCGCCTGGCGTGCGGGCCGTGTTGTCACGTTGGTGGTCCTCGCCGTCATCGCCGCATGTCTGCTCGCGACCGCACCATCGAGTGCAACTGCTCCGTTGGTGGCGCAGACGCATGGCGATTCGGTCTGGGTCAACACCCGTAGCGGCGTCTACCACTGCCCGGGCTCGCACTCGTATGGCACGAGCAAGCACGGGCAGTATATGGCCGAAGCCACAGCGGTCAGTCGCGGCTTCAGACCTGCCAAAGGTAGGAGCTGTGCTGCGCGGGAGGCGACCAGGCACCCTGCGGGAACGGCTCACGAAGGTCAGGTGTGGGTCAACACGCGGAGCCACGTCTACCACTGCCCCGGCACCAGTGGGTACGGACGAAGCCACGAAGGCGCCTACATGACCGAACAGGCCGCTCTCGCAGCGGGAAATCACCCGGCCAAGGGCCGCCGGTGCCAATGAGGGTCGGCAGACTGCGTGCCTGCAGCGGCCAGAAGGCGTTGCGTGCCGAGTAGCCGCGGCGAGCCTCGGCAGCGCGCGCATGCGGTTCAGAGGCGGTAGATCGTGATGGCGGCCTCGGGGAAGACCAGCCGGCGCTCACCGGCCGGCAGGTCGTGCGCGGGGTCGTGCTCGACCGCGAAGACCCGTGCGAAGCGGCTCTGGCGCCACGCCGCGATCACGCGATCGAGGATCTTCGAACCGTACGGCGGATCGGCGAAGGCGACGTCGTAGCTGTCCGCCCCGAGCGCCTCGGCGAACGGGACCGCGTCGCGCTTGAAGATGCGGGTCTGCGCCTTGAGGCCGAGGGCCGCGACGTTGGCCTTGAGCGCGTGCAGGCTCGAGGGCCGAAACTCGACGAAGTCTGCGCTGCGCGCGCCGCGTGAGAGGGCCTCGAGCCCCAGTGCTCCCGTGCCCGCAAAGAGGTCGAGGACGCGTGCGGCTCTGATCTCGTCGGCGAGCGCATCGAGCAGTTCCGCACGCACGGCTTCGGCGGTCGGGCGCACGCGGAAATCGTTCGGGGAGACGAGGTCACGGCCCCTGAACCGGCCAGCCACGATCCTCATAACATCGGCGGGGCCTCATCCATGAGCATCGGGCGCATCCCTCTGCGTGGATGGGCAGTCATGTTATCGACCCTCGGAGATGGAGCGTGGTGGGCGGGTTGATCCTATCGCCGCACCGCGAAGGCGTCGAGCGCCGCCCACGCCTCCTGGGGCATATACCTGCGAAAGCTCGTCGGGTTGACGGCGGGAACGCCAGTGCCCGGCGCCAGGTCGGCGAGTTCCGCAGCCCGGTCGCGACGGTAGCGCTCGCAGGTCATGGTCCCTATTCTCGTCTCGCGGGCATGGTCGCTTTTTCGAAGCGGCCGCGGGACGCCCAAACGACCCTCCGGAGAGAGAAGCGCGGCGTGGCACGAAGCTCCAAGCTGTGGATCGTCGCTCTCGCGCTGACGCTGGCCGCGCTGGGCTGGCAGTGGCGCAGCGGGCCGTCTTACCCCTACCGAACGAAGATCACGCTCGGGCACGCTGCGACGCCCGTGTCGCTGCCTCGGAACAGCTCGACCGTGTGGCCCGCACGGGTGGCCGTTCCGGCACCTGATGGCCACGCCAGCGGCACGGTGTACTGGCGACGCGTTCCGACCAACGGCCCGTTCGAGGTGCTCCCGCTGCGGTCCGGGGGCGACCAGCTGGCGGCCGCGCTGCCGGGCCTTCCACCTGCCGCGAAGGTCGAGTACTACGTCGAGTTGGGCGTCGGCGCCGAGTCCGTCCGCATCCCGTCCACGGCCGGCGGGACGGTGACGCTGCGCTATCACGGCCCGATACCGGCCGTCGTCCTCATCCCGCACATCGCGGTGATGTTCCTGGCGATGCTGATCGGTGTGCGCGCCGGCCTCGCCGCAATGTCGGACGCCCCGGAACACGGGAGCCTCGCGGTCATCGCCCTCGCCGCGTTCACGCTCGGCGGGTTCATTCTGGGCCCGATCACCCAGAAGTACGCGTTCGGCACCTTCTGGACCGGCGTTCCCTTCGGCTGGGACCTCACCGACAACAAGACGCTGCTGATGTGGATCGGGTGGGCCGCGGCCGTGGTCGCGGCCAGGCGGCGCTGGCGCGGATCCCGTTGGTTCGTCGTGCTCGCGACGGTGCTCATGCTCGCCGTGTTTCTCGTCCCCCACAGCGCCTAGAGCAGCCGGGTCGGCTTCCTTGCCGGCGGAGACGGCGTCCGCGTGCGCCGCCTCGCCCGTGCAGGCACGTCACCATCCGCCGGACAGTGCCGAGTAGACTCCCAGGCCGGTGGTGAGGACCGACACGGCCACCACGGTCCAGAGGTAGATGCCGCGCAGGCGATGCTCTTCAGGCAGGGCTGTAATGGCGAGCGCGACCAGGAGTCCCAGAACCAGTGGCAAGAGCAGCGCATTCATGACTTCCACGCGGACGCTCAAGCTGACGAGATTCGGCGCGACCGCTACCAGCGCGGCCCCGCCCACCACGCCGATGGAATAGACCGCATAGAACCAGGGCGCCTGAGCGGGTCGGAGTCCCAGCGAGTGCTTGTATCCGGCCACCTCACCGAAGCCCCAGGCGACGGCCAGCGATACGACGATCGCCGCGACCAGCCCCGCCCCGAGTATCCCCAGACTGAAGATCAGGCGACCCATCCCCGGTCCCAGGAAGGGGGTGAGGGCGTTGCTCATGTCGCCGACCGTATTGAGGCTCCCGTTGGGGTTGAGTTTGCCGAGTGTGGCAGCGGTGGCCACCAGAACGGCAGCCATCACCATCTGAGTCACCACGGCACCCAACGCCGTATCCCAACGGGCGCTCGTATACTGCTCGGGCCGAAGACGCTTCTCGGCGACCGCAGATTGCTGGTAGAAGATCATCCACGGCATGATGACGGCCCCGATGTTGGCGGCCACGAGGTGGAGATACTCCCGGTTGCCTATCGCTGCGTGCGTCAGCCCGGCCACGAGCTCCGAGCTGTGCGGATGGGCCTTGTAGGCGATCCAGAGGAAGGCCAGCTCGAACAGGCCGACGGCAAGGGCAATCCGCTCCACGCGCCGGTACGACCCGGTCCAGACCAGCAGAAGCAGAAAGCCGGCGGCGAGCATCAGACTGAGGATCCGGGGCACGCCGAAGAGTTCGCCCACCCCCGCGACCCCGGAGAATTCCGTCAGCAGTGCGCCTGCCGCCGCCACCCCCAGGCCGGTGACCGAAATCCAGGCCCAGACTGGCCCGAAGCGTTCGCGGATGAGCTCGCAGTGTCCCTTTCCGGTGAAGATCCCGAGGCGCACCGTCAGTTCCTGCACCACGTAGACGACGGGCATCAGGACGAACTGCAGGAGCAGGAGCTTGTAGCCCCAGCGGACCCCGCTTTGGCCGGCGGTCACGATGCTGCCCACGTCCGTGTCCGCGAGCATGACCACGAGACCGGGGCCGAGCACGGCCAGGAAGAGCTTCCAGCGCGCGGCCGCGCCCAGCCGGGCTGGCTTGGCCGCGCCGTTCGTTTGAGGACGTGGTTGCTTCACGGTCGCGAATGATAACCGGCTGGTGCGCGGGAGGCCCGCCGCTCAGGCCGGCTTGGCGGCCGTGACGAGCCCCGTTGGCATCCACGGGCCTCCATACCAGAACCGCCAGCCGAGGCGCCGTTGCTCAACGCCTTCCATGCCCCGTGCGCGCAGCTGCTTGGCGAGAGCCAAGCCGGCGAGGACCAGTCCGGCGGCGCCGATGGCAACGAGCCACGCGGGAGACCCGTCGACACCGTAGCTGCCCTTTGGCTTTAGAAGAACAGCACGTGAACGACCCACGAAGGCATTCTCGGCGCTCCGTGGCGCATCCGCAACCCTGATGCCTTCGACCCCTTCACACCTGCGTGAACTTCTCGCCTTTCGCCCCACAAATCGGGCACTTCTCGGGCGCTTTGCCGAACTCGATGTGGCCGCACACCGGGCAGAGGTAGAAGCGACTCTCGGCGAGGTCCCGGCCGGCCCTCACGGCGTCGAGGGCGAGCTGGTAGAGCTTCGCGTGCACCGCCTCGGCCTTGACTGCGTAGCCGAACATCCGCTTGGCCTTGTGGCCGTCCTGCTCGGCCTGCTGCAGCATCGGCGGGTACATCGTCGTGTACTCGTACGTCTCGCCGTCGATGGCGGCCTGGAGGTTCGCTGCGGTGGTGCCGACGCCGTCGAGCGACTTGAAGTGGCCCTCGGCGTGGATGCGCTCGGCCTCGGCCGTGGTGCGAAAGAGGCGGGCGACGTTGGCGAAGCCGTCCTGCTCGGCCTGCTTCGCGAAGGCGCGGTACTTCTGGTTCGCCTGGCTCTCGCCGGCGAAGGCTTCGTGCAGATTCTCGTTGGTGCTGGTCACGTCGGTTCTCCCCTGGAGGTGCGGCGCCGGGACGCCTGCCCCGGACGCACGAGAGCGGCGGGGGGCATCGCGCCCACCCTGCGCGGAGGACCGCAATCTCCATTCCCCGGCGGCGCGTGGAGTGACCGCTCCGGGCGCGAGCTCACCCGCTAGCCGCAGCGGCACCGGCTAAGTACCGTACGGGCGATCCCCGGTATCAGCGAGCACGAGGCATCACGCCTCCAGGCCCGAGCGGCCGGTTCCTCGGCACAACGCGGTTTCAACGACGAGACGGATGACCCGGTGACGGACACCTTGGAGCAGTTGGTCGCGGGGCTCGCGGACCGCTACGTGATCGAGCGCCAGCTGGGCCAGGGCGGTATGGCCGTCGTGTATCTCGCGCACGACGTGCGGCACGACCGGCGCGTGGCGCTCAAGGTACTGCGGCCGGAGCTCGGCGCGGTCCTGGGCGCCGAGCGGTTCCTGGCGGAGATCAAGGTCACGGCGAACCTGCAGCATCCGCATGTGGTGCCGCTGTTCGAGAGCGGAGAGGCCAACGGGCTGCTGTACTACGTGATGCCATACGTCGAGGGGGAGTCGCTCCGCGACCGCCTCGCGCGCGATCGCCAGCTCCCGATCGATGAAGCGCTCCACATCGCCCGCGAGATCGCCGACGCCCTGTCCTACGCCCACAGTCTCGGCGTCGTCCACCGCGACATCAAGCCGGAGAACGTGCTGCTGGCGGGTGGACACGCGCTGGTCGCGGACTTCGGGATCGCTCGGGCCGTGAGCGTCGCCGGCGGCCAGCGGATCACCGAGACGGGGCTGGCGGTTGGATCGCCCGGCTACATGAGCCCCGAACAGGCAACCGCCGAGCCCCAGCTCGACGCGCGCAGCGACGTCTACAGCCTCGCGTGCATGCTGTACGAGATGCTGGCAGGCGAGCTTCCCTGGACCGGGCCCACGGCGCAGTCGATACTGGCGCGGCGGTTCACCGATCCGATGCCTTCGCTCCGGGCGGCGCGCGAGACCGTCCCGGCTCACGTCGAGGACGCGATCCGCCGTGCGCTCGCCAGGGCGCCGGCGGACCGTTTCGCCTCCGCGAGCGCGTTCGCCGACGCCCTGAGCAAGCCCGTCGCCGCCCAGCCCAGGCCACGATCCGTGGCGGTCCTGCCGTTCCTGAACCTGAGCGCCGACCCGGAAAACGAGTACTTCGCCGACGGGATCACGGAGGACGTGATCGCCCAGCTCGCCAAGATCCGCGCGTTGGACGTCATTTCCCGTACGTCGGTGATGCCCTTCAAGGGAAGGCAGCAGGGCCTGAGGGAGATCGCCGCGCAGTTGCAGGTGGCGACGCTGCTCGAGGGCAGCGTGCGCCGTGCCGGGGATCGGGTGCGGATCGTGGCCCAGCTCATCGACGCGGCGACCAGCCAACACCTCTGGGCCGAGACCTATGACCGCCAGCTCACCGACATCTTCGCCATCCAGATGGAGGTGGCGCTGCACATCGCCGCGGCGCTCAAGGCCGAGCTGTCTCCGGACGAGCGCGCCCGCATCGGCAGGGAGCCGACCAGCGACCTGCGTGCGTACCAGCTCTATCTCAAGGGCCGCCACAGCTTTATCAGATTCACCGACGAGGGGATGCGGCAGGCGATCCGGTATTTCGAGGAGGCGATCGCGCTGGATCCGCGGTACGCTCTGGCGTACGCCAACATGGCCATGGCCTTCATGGAGCTCGGGGAATCCGGTGCGCTGAACCCCGACGAAGCCTATCCACGAGCCAGGGCCGCCGCGGCGCAGGCACTCACACTTGACCCCGAGCTCGGAGAAGCGCACTGCACGGTGGCGTACGCCAAGTTCGTGTGCGACTTCGACTGGTCGGGCGCGGAGGAGGAGTTCAAGCGGGCACTCGAGCTGGGGCCGAGCAGCGCGGATACGTACGACCTGTATGGACGCCTGTGCCAGTCGCTCGAGCGCTTCGACGAGGCCATCGTGATGCTGCAGCGCGCCCAGGAGCTTGATCCACTGGCGCATCCGACGGATGTCGCCACGGCGTTCCTGCGGGCCGGGCGTTACGATGAGGCCTTGGAGGCCGCTAGCCGCGCGATCACGCTCAGTCCCGGCATTGCGAGGGGCCATTCCGCGCTCGGCTGGGCGCACTTCAAGAAGGGCAGAATTGACGAAGGACTGGCGGCGCTGGAGCGCGCCGTGGCCCTCTCACCCGGCGATACGATCTGGCTGGGTCAGCTCGGCGAGGCCTACGCGCTGGCCGGCAAGGGCGACCGGGCCCGGGAGATACTCCGGGACTTGGAGGAGCATTCGAAGAAGCGGTACGTGGCGCCCTACCACATGGCCTACGTTTACACAGGTCTTGGTGAGCAGGACCGCGCGATGGATTGCCTCGAGAAAGCGTACGAGCAGCGCGCAGGCGCCGTGTACGGCATAAAGGGTTCGTTCCTCTTCGCGCCCCTGCGCTCGCACCCCCGCTTCGAGGCGCTGCTGCGCAGGATGCACCTCACCTGAGCTGTGCGTGGCGGGGCCGTCAGCGGGGCACGCGGGCGAGCAGCGCGTCGACGTAGCGCGACCGCATCTGACGGTTCGCCAGGGCCTGCTTGATCGGCGGGAGCTTCAGGATCGCTCCCAGCACGGCGGCCATGGCGCGGTGGTTCCACAACGTGCGGTTGTCGAAGATCAAGTCCTGCAAGGTGCCGCGCTCGACGGCCATCATGAGCACTCGGTGCACACCGTCCACCGGCGTGAGCACGCGCTCTGGCCGGCTGCGCAGCGCGACCGCGTCGTGCCCGCACGAGCGCACGCAGAGGCCACACCCCAGGCACCGGTCCTCCGCTAGCCTCGCGGTCTTGCTCCGCGGCCGGCGGGGGTCGTTTGCCGAGACCAGCGTCATCGCCTCCACCGGGCAGACGTTGACGCACTTCCCGCAGCCGTTGCAGTTCTCCCGGCGGATCGCGGGCAGGAAGTTCGTGGTGTGGACGGGGTTCAGGATGGCGAAGCGCCGGGCCGCGATCATCGCCTCGCAGCAGCAGCCGCAGCAGTTGCAGATGAAATTCACCCGCCGCTGCACGTTTTCCCCGAACTGCACCAGGTTGCGGTCCCAGGCCTGGTGCAGCAGGTCCATCCCCTCCGCCGCGTCCACCTCCCGCGCGATGCCATGCTTGATCAGCGATTGTGCGGTGGCGTTGAAGGTCATGCAGATGTCCATCGGGGCGTCGCAGGCGCGGCCGAGGTGCTGCATCTTGTGCCGGCAGTAGCACATCCCGACGGCCCGGTGGGAGGCGGTGGCGACGACCTCGCTCGAGCGCTCGTAGTCGAGGACGTGCAGCGCGTTCTCCTCCGACAGGGCCGGCTCGTGGACGAAAGCGCGGCCGAGCTGCGTCTCGCCGCGAGTGAACAACGCCCGGATGAAGTCTTCCTCCACGTTCAAGTACTGGTAGAACAACTCGCTCAGCACCTTCTGGTCCACGTCCTCGCGCACCCGCATCATCGAGAACTCGAAGAAGCCCGCCATCGGCGGCGGCAGCGTGTACCACGACGTCCCGTGGCGGTCCTCCACGTCCACGAGAATGCCGCGGTCCGCCAGCCGATCGAGCAGCGTGTGTGCCTCGGCGAGGTCGGTCTTCCAGATCTCGCTCGCGCGCTTGACCGTGAATGGCTTGATGGGCAGACTCGCGACCAACCCCGCCTCGCGCTCACTGAACAGCATGCCCAAGATGGAGAAGAGCAATGCGGTCGGCGGCGCGCCTTGGGGAAACCGGTTGAGGCGGTCGGCGAGTTGAGAGTAGCCGGACTTTACCGTGTGGTGCGCCATCGCCTTGCCCTCGCAGTGCCGGTCGGGTCACTCGGTGCGCAAAGTCGCCACGGCCACGCTGAACCCGTGCAGGGTGATCCTCCCTGCCACGATCGTCTGCCGGCCCGGCGCGTCGCCCTTCGTGTTCTGATCTACGAACTCCAACTCGCCACTGCCTGGTAGAGTCAGCTCGACGTCCCGCTCGCGCTTGTTCACCAGCAGCAGCCGGTGCTCGCCGCCCGAGCAGACAAAGGCCAACGCGTAGACGTCCGGCGTGCCGCTGCTGCTCGCCACGATCTTGTCGCCCGGCCGGAAGTGTTCCTTCAGCAGCTCCAGCACGCGGAAGCGCGCATTCGGTGCACCCGTAGTCCAGTCCACCAGCGAGACGCTGGGGAACTGCGTCGGATAGCCGACCAGCTGCGACTCGCCGGCCACGTCGATGCCCAGCTGCGCCAGCCTGCCGTAGACGTAGGCGTACACCGCGCCGCAGAGGTTCCAGTAGGAATCCGGCACGCCCTTGCGCACATAGCCGGGCGCGCCCTGCCCGAAGTCGTCGTCCGAGATGCAGCCGATCTCGTTCACCGTGGTGCGGGTCTCGGGTGACAACCGCCTCCGGATGCTCTCGATGTACCGCACCGTCGTGATGAAGCCGTCGGCCTGAGTGAAGAAGGTGTACTGCTGCACTTCGGGGGTCTCGCCCGGCGACGGCGAGGCGTAGAAGTGATAGGAGATCATGTCGCGCGGAATGCCTCGCCCGTGGTTCTGCGGATTCAGGAAGTACTCGAAGTACTCGGGGTGCGCACCGGGGTACGCCAGGGAGATGCCGACGAACCTGGTGGACGGCGAGACCTTGTGGATCGCCGAGACGATGGCGTCGTAGCGTGCCGTGTACTGTTCGGCCGTCGTGCCGTGCTCCAGGTCGGGCTCGTTCAGCACCTCCCAGTACGGGATCGGGAAGTGGTGTCCGGAGTCGTGCCACACGCCCACTTCGTCGGTGAAGCCACCGTTCGCGTACCAGCTCACCAGCCGGGCGAAGTAGTCGCCCACCTCCCTGCCGGTGGGATCGCGCAGCTCCGTGCCCTGCGTGTAGCTCCACGTCACCGCGTCCGGTTCCGCGGGATAGTCCACCCGCTGCGGCGTCACGAACATCCAGGCCGGAATGGTGCTGAAGTTCAGGACCGTCGAATGACCGCTGGTGGCGTTGAGAAAGTCCACCGTCATCGGATCGATCAGCGAGAAGTCCCAGAAGGTTCTGTCGCCCGAGGGCGGCTCCAGCTCAGCGACCGCCAGTCTGGGATAGGGCAGCCAGGGCACGTAGCGCACGTAGTCGGCGCCCAGATTCTGGAGCTCGGCGAAGACCCGGTCGTGAATGGCCGACCCGCGCCGCAGCGGCGGGTTCACCACCACTTGAAGTGTCGCCGTCGTGCGCGAGACCATCTGGATGCTGGTCCAGTCGACCTTCACTTCTTGCCCGCTGGCTGCGCTGAATCCCAGCGCCAGCGCGCCGGCGAGTATCTGCGACCCTCGCATCGCCATTCCAGTCACCCTTTCACTCGTCGCTTGTGGCCGCCGTCCACTGGCGCAATCGGGCGGGTCCCGCGGCCCGCTCCCGATGGTAATACGTCAAACGGCGTCAACACGCACGAGTGCGGCGACGCCGCGTCTGGCGAGCGGTGCCGAAAACGCCATAGATTTGGCCCCATGCCGGCCACGTACCGTCTCGACCTCGTGAACCGGGTCGTCTGGAGTCGCGCTTGGGGCGCATTGACGGACGAGGAGCTTCAGGCGCACTCGCGGGCCCTCGTGGCGGACCCGCGGTTCGAGCCGAGCTTCCGGCAGTTCCAGGACCTTGTCGACGTCGGCGAGCCGCGCGTCACCACCTCTGGGCTCCGCGCCCTCGCGCAGATCAATCCATTCGGCAAGGATGCCCGTCGCGCCGTCCTCGTGGCTACCGACGCCCTCTTCGGCTTGGCGCGGATGCACGAGCTGTTCCGGGAAGGGTCGGGGGACGAGCTGCAGGTGTTTCGCGACCGGGCTGCGGCGCTTGAATGGCTGGGCCTCCCGCCGAGCTGGACACCGCCCGCCCCCGCGCCGGCCGACCCGGTCTTCGAATCCGAATCACCGGACCACTAGCGTCCTCCTCGGCCGGCAGTGGCCGGCACTGCTGCGGTCGTCGGGGGGCCCGTCCCCGGAAACCGGCGCTGTCGCGCAGCCGCAGCGCGCATCTGGCGGGCAGCGGCGTTGACTGGCACTGTGGTAGCGGTAGCGACGGCAGGAGAGTGTCCGATGCCGACACGACGGCGTAGAGTGACCAAGCCCCGGAAGCATGCCGAGACGGCGCCGCAGGACGTGGGCGCCGGCCTCCCGTGGGAATCCGTGCCCGACGTGATGTACCGGGTCCGGGGCGCGGACGGAGCGATCGAGTTCCTCAGCTCCGCCTTCGCCACGCTCACCGGATGGTCCGCCGCCGAGTGGATCGGCCGGTCCTTCACCGAACTCGTTCATCCGGACGATCTCCCGCGGGCCGTCGAGACGTATGCGGCCAGCTGCCGGGGCGAGAAGGTGGCTCCCTACGAACTACGGATCAGGACCCGATCGGGCGGCTTCCGGGTGGGCGAGTTCCACAGCGCCCCGCTGGTCGAGAACGGGCGGGTGGTGGGCGAATGCGGCATCTCCCGCGACGTCACGGATCGCCGGAGCGCCGAAGAAGCCCGTGACGCCAGCGAGGAGCGGTTCCGCACGCTGTTCGAGTCGGCGGACGAGGCGCTGTTCCTGATGGACGGCGCCGTCTTCGTGGACATCAACACCAAGTGCCTCACGATGTTCGGCCTGAGCGACCGGTCCGACATCATCGGCCATTCGCCGATGGACTTCTCGCCGCCGCTGCAGCCCGACGGCCGGGCGTCGCAGGAGAAGGCGCTGGAGTACATCCACCTGGCCTTCCAGGGGCACCCGCAGCGCTTCTACTGGAAGCACACCCGCAAGGACGGCTCGCCGTTCGACGCCGAAGTCGCCCTCAACGCCCTGACGCTGCACGGCAAGGAGTACCTGCAGGCGATCGTGCGTGACGTCACCGCCAGCCGGGCCGCCGAGCAGGCGCTCCGCGAGAGCGAGGAGCGGTTCCGCCTGCTCTCCGAGGCGGCGTTCGAGGGCATCGGGATATCGGAGCAGGGGAGGATCGTCGACTGCAACGACGACCTGGCCGCGATGCTCGGATACACGCGGGAGGAGATGATCGGGAGACCGGTCGTGGACTTCGTGGCACCGGAACACGCGGAGCTGGTGACCGAGCGGCATCGTACGGAGTCGGCGGAGCGCTACGAGCACGTGGCGCGGCGCAGGGACGGCTCCACGTTCCACGTCGAGGTCCAGGGACGCGTCCTGCCGTTCCAGGGCCGGAAGCTGCGCGTCAGCGCCATCCGCGACATCACCGAGCGCCGGCGCTCGGAGCTGATGCAGGGCGCGATCTTCCGCATCTCCGAGGCGGCCCACACGGCCGTGACCCTGCAGGAGCTGTTCGCCGCGATCCACCGGATCGTGGGCGAGCTGATGCCAGCGCGGAACTTCTACATCGCCTTGTACGATGCGGAGAGCGGTACCCTCAGTTTCCCGTACTTCGTGGACGAGTACGATGAGACGCCCGCGCCCAAGGTGCCGGGCAAGGGGCTGACGGAGTACGTCCTGCGCACCGGCAAGCCGCTCCTCGCCACCCCCGAGGTGAGCCTCGCGCTCGAGCGTGGCGGCGAAGTGGAGCTCATCGGCGCGCCGTCGGTGGACTGGCTCGGCGTGCCGCTGGTCGCAGCCGGGACGACCATAGGCGTGCTGGTGATGCAGACCTACACGGAGGGCGTCCGCTACTCGGAACGGGACCGCGACCTGCTGCAGTTCGTGTCGGTGCAGATCGCGATGGCGGTGCAGCGCAAGCGGGCAGAGGAGACGTTGCGCGAGCGCGAGCAACGGCTGGCGTCGCTGTTCGCCGGCATGGACGACGCCCTCTTCGTCCACGACGCCGACGGACGGATCCTCGAGTGCAACGAGGCGGCCTGCCAGCGGCTGGGCTACTCCCGGGAGGAGCTGCTCGGCATGCGCACCTCGGAGGTGGACGCGCCCGAGTTCGCGTCGGGGTTCCGGGAACGGCTGGCGGAGCAGTTCGCCAAGCGCCGCTTCAGCTGCGAGGGCGTCCACGTGACCAAGGACGGACGCCGCATCCCGGTGGACATCAACACCTGCGTCATCGACTACCATGGCGGGAAGGCCGTCCTGGCGGTCATGCGCGACATGACCCAGCGCAAGCGGGCGGAAGAAGCGCTGCGCCAGTCCGAGACGGCCCTGCGCGAGTTCGTGGACAACGCGGTGTTCGGCATCTCGCGCAGCACGGCGGACGGCACCGTCGTTGCGGCCAACCGGGCGCTGGCGCGGATCCTGGGCTACCAGTCGGCGGAGGAGCTGGTCGGACTCAACGTCGGCACGGCCTTCTACCGCCGGCCGGAGGATCGCGAGGCGATGGTCGAGCGGATGCAGCGGAGCGATCGGTTCGAGGACCTCGAGGCCGAGTTCAGGCACAAGGACGGCTCGCCCCTGACCGTCCACCTGTCGGGGCGCACGGTGCGTGGCCCCGACGGCGGCGTGCAAGGCTACGAGGTCATCATCGAGGACATCACGGAGCGCCGCATCCTGGAGGCGCAACTCCGCCAGGCCCAGAAGATGGAGGCCGTGGGCCAGTTGGCAGGCGGCGTGGCGCACGACTTCAACAACCTGCTCACCACGATCCTCGCCTCCAGCGAGCTGCTCGCATCCGGGCTGCCGCCCAAAGCGCCGCTCCAGGAGGACGTCGAGATGATTCAGCAGGCCGCCCGGCGTGCCTCAGAACTGACCCGGGACCTCCTGGCATTCAGCCGCCGGCAGACGCTCGAGCTGCAGGCCGTGCCGCTCGGCGGGCTGGTCGCCGACTTCGCGCGGCTGGCACGCCGGATCGTGCCGGAGGACGTCGAGGTCACGGCGCATGTCGAGGCACCGGGTGCCGTGGTCCGCGCCGACCCCGGAGCCATCGAGCAGATCCTCATGAACCTCGTCACCAACTCCCGTGATGCCATGCCGAGAGGCGGAACTCTGCAACTCGCCGTCGGCTACGGCGTGCTCGACGAGGACCACTGTCGCTCCCAGGGCTGGGGGACGCCAGGCAGGTACGTGATGCTCACCGTCGCCGACACGGGCTCCGGCATGGACGAGCAGACGCAGCAGCACGTTTTCGAGCCGTTCTTCACGACAAAGCCCGTCGGTCAGGGCACCGGCCTCGGCATGGCGATGGTGTACGGTCTGGTCAAGCAGCACGGGGGTTTCATCGGCGTGTTCAGCAAGCCGGGGCTGGGCACCACGGTCCGCATCTACTTCCCGGAGATCACGGCAGCGGCGAGTTCCAAGCACGCCGCCGCGGCTGGCGAGATCCGGGGGGGCAAGGAGACCATCCTGCTCGTCGAGGACGATACGACCTTGCGGCGAACCGCCAAGCGGGTGCTGGAGAAGTTCGGTTATGCGGTGGTTACGGCCACCGACGGCTTCAACGCCCTCAACATCATCGAGACCCTGCCGACACCGCCGGACCTGGTCATCAGCGACGTGGTGATGCCGCACACCAGCGGGCCGCAGCTGTTGAGTGCTCTGCGCGACACTGGCGCGGCTCCGCGCGTGCTTCTCACCAGCGGTTACGCCGCGCGGGACGTGAAGGAGCGAGCGTTGCTCGAGGGCGGCACGCCCTTTCTCGCCAAGCCTTGGACGATCGCGGAGCTGCTGCGGAAGGTGCGCGAGGTGCTGGATGCGTCGCCCACCCAGTAGGGGACGGCGCAATCGCCCGGCTGAGGGCCGCCCGTGCCGATGAGCAGCGGCAGAGTGCCTGCCGGACAAGCTCGGTTGGCGTTGGGTTCCGGCCTCAGGAGGTCTTCGTGAAAGCGACCATCGTGGTTGCGGTGCTCCTGGCGTCCGTCTGGGCGCCGCTCTCAGCGCAGACGCCTGTGCCGGGCCCCGCCTTCGAGGAAGTCCTCTCCCTGCGCCAGGCCGGTTCGCCCGCGCTCTCTCCCGACGGGAGGACGGTTGCGTTCACGGTGACCACCGCAGACTGGAAGGAGAACCGCTTCGACACGGAGATCTGGATCGCCCGAGAGGGAGCACCCCCGTTCCAGTTGACCCGCACCGAAAAGCAGAGCAGCACCACGCCGCGCTGGTCGCCGGACGGCCGCTGGCTGGCCTTCCTCGCCGACCGTGGCAACAAGACGCAGGTGTGGCTGATCCGGCCAGACGGAGGCGAGGCGCAGGCGCTCACGCAGACGACTGAGGCCGTGTCCGATTTCCGCTGGGCGCCCGACGGCCGTCGCATCGCCTTCACGATGCAGGAGCCCGAGCCGGACAGCGTGAAGCAGCGTCGCGACCGCCTGGGCGAGTTCGCGGTGGAGGGAGCCGATTTCCGGCTGACGCACCTGTGGCTGGTAGACGTGGCCCCGGACCCGTGGCCGGCGCCGCCGGAGCGGCCCTGTGGACCGGCCCGCGCGCCGAAGGACTCGGCGCGGACTGCGGCCGCGGCTCGCGACCTGTGCGTACGGGCGCCTGAGCCGGTGCGGCTCACCTCGGGCGCGTTCACGGTAACCGGCTTCGCGTGGTCGCCCGACGGCACGCGGATCGCGATCGAGCACCGGCGGGACCCGCTGATCACCTCGTCGCCCACCACGGACATCTCCGTGCTCACGGTCGCCAGCAAGGAGCTGCGTCCGCTCGTCACCGGGCCCGGCTTCGACGGGGCACCTGTGTGGTCGCCCGACTCGAAGTGGATCGTGTACCGCACCACCGCGGGCGATACCACCTCCGACTTCTACCGCAATGGCCAGTTGGCGAAGATCGCGGCCGACGGGGGCCCGTCGGTGCGCCTCGCCGCCGACCTGGACGAGGATCCCAGCGTCGTCTCGTGGAACGCGACGGGCCTCTATCTCGCCGCATGGCACGGCACCCGGCGTGCGCTCCTCACCGTGGATCCGGTCTCCGGTCGAACCTCCCCCTTCGCGAATGCCCCGGACGTGATCGGGGCGGTGAGCTTCTCGATGGACGGGCGGACGATGGCGCTGTCGGGCCAAGCGGCAACGACGCTGACCGAGATCTACCGCACGGCTACGTCGCCGTTCCGCCCGGTCGCCGTCACGGCGATGTCTCGCCAGATCGAGGGCTGGCCGGTCGGCACCAGCGAGGTGGTCGCGTGGAACAGCGCGGACGGCGAGCGGATCGAGGGCGTGCTGCGCAAGCCGGCCGGTTTTGACCCCAGTCGCCGGTATCCGCTCCTGGTCGTGATTCACGGAGGGCCCACAGGCATCGACATCCCGACGCCAGTCGTCGGCTACGTGTACCCGGTCACACAGTGGCTGGCGCGCGGTGCGCTCGTCCTGCAGCCCAACTATCGTGGCTCGGCGGGCTATGGCGAGCGGTTCCGGTCGCTCAACGTGCGCAATCTCGGAGTCGGCGACGCGTGGGACGTGCTCTCGGGCGTGGACTACCTGGTGAGCCTGGGCATCGTGGACACGACGCGCATGGGCGCGATGGGCTGGAGCCAGGGCGGGTACATCTCGGCCTACCTGACCACCACGACGACGCGCTTCCGAGCCATCTCCGTCGGCGCCGGCATCTCGGACTGGATGACCTACTACGTCAATACCGACATCCACCCCTTCACACGGCAGTACCTGCGCGCCACGCCCTGGGACGACCCGGACATCTACGCCCGCACTTCACCGATCACCTACGTGCGCCAGGCCCGCACCCCGACGCTGATCCAGCACGGCGAGTTGGACCGGCGCGTGCCGATCGCCGACGCCTACGAGCTGTTTCAGGCGCTGAAGGACCGCGGCGTGGAAACGCAGCTCATCGTGTATCACGGGTTCGGGCACGGCATCAACAAGCCCCGCGAGCAGCTCGCCGCAACCTGGCACAACTGGCGCTGGTTCGGTCAGCACCTATGGGGGGATGCCCCGGACTCCTCGGTGACCGGAGCGCCGTAGGCGCGGCTGCGGCGGGAGGCTGCTCGTCGCGTCGCGCAACGGCATTCGCGTCGCCGCTGCGGCCGACGCAAGTCTCAGTGATCTGGTCCGATCTCCCTGCTGCCCGCGCGTCCGCCGATCAGTGCGGCGACTCGCCGTGGCCCGCCGGCTCCAGCATGTGCGCGAGCGTGGCGTTGAGCCTCGCCACCGGCGTGCGCGGGCCCCCGAGCGGCTGACGCATGACGGCGTCGAGCATGGCGACGTCCGGCTTGCCCGCCGACGGCACGTGGATCCGAGCCACCCCGAGGAGCGTAGCAGGAAGGTGCGGCCCATCCCCGTGCCGCGCGCCGGAGTCTGGCATCCCCCAACATCTGCACGACCCGTCAGGCGCGTTAGGCCGAAGTCAGCGACCTCCGGCTCGGCCGGGAACTCCGCTTAGCGTGAGCCCTTCCGCGGCCCCACCAGCCCCCGGTCCTCGAGCAGCGGCCCCACCACCGGGTCCCGACCGCGGAACTCACGGTACATCACGGCCATGTCGCCGCTGCCGCCGCGCGAGAGGATCATGTCGCGGAACCGCTGCCCGTTCGCGCGCGTCAGCCCGCCGTGCTCCGTGAACCAGGCGTACGCGTCGTCGTCGATCACCTCGCTCCAGATGTACGCGTAGTAGCCCGCCGAGTAGCCGCCACCCCAAATGTGCGAGAAGTAGCTCGAGTGGTACCGCGGCGGCACCAGCGGATAATCGACCTCAAACCGCCGCAGCGCCGCCGTCTCGAACCAATCCGCGTCCGCCGGATGGTCGTTCGGCCCGAGCGTGTGCCATGCCATGTCGAGCAGCGCGGCCCCGAGGTACTCGGTCGTCGCGAAGCCCTGGTCGAAGGTCGTCGTGCGCCGGATCTTCGCCACGAGATCGGCGGGCATCGGCTCGCCCGTCCCGTAATGGCGCGCGTAGTGCGCGAAAACCTCGGGGTCCAGCGCCCAGTGCTCGTTGAACTGCGAGGGGACCTCGACGAAGTCGCGCGGCATCCCCCCGAGCCGCGGGTAGGGGGCCGCATTCATGAACGCTGCTAGCGCGTGGCCGAACTCGTGGAACATCGTCGTCACGTTGTCCCACGTCAGCAGGGCAGGCTGCCCCTCGGCCGGCTTGGTGAAGTTGCAGGTGTTGGTGATCACCGGCCGCGTGCCGAAGAACGCCGAGCGGCTCATGAACCCGCTGGTCCAGGCGCCGCCGTTCTTGTTGTCGCGCTTGAAGTAGTCGGCGTAGAACAGACCGAGCGACGTGTCGGCGTCGAACACCTCGAACACCTTGACGTCGGGGTGATAGACCGGGATGTCGTGCCGCTCCCGGAAGGTCAGCCCGTAGAGCCGGTTGGCCGCGTAGAACACCCCGTTCACGAGCACGCTGTCGAGCTCCAGGTACGGCTTGATCTGCTCCTCGTCCAGCGCGTACCGTGCCGAGCGGACCTGCTCGGCGTAGAACTGCCAGTCCCACGGCTGGAGCTTGAAGCCGCCGCCCTGCTGGTCGATGAGGGCCTGCATGTCCGCAGCTTCGCCGCGCGCCTTCGCCACGGCCGGCCCGGCGAGCTCGGTCATCAGGGCGAACGCGTTCTCCGGCGTCCGGGCCATCTGCTCCTCGAGCCCGTAGGCGGCGAACGTCGGGTAGCCCAGGAGCCGCGCCCGCTCCGCCCGCAGCTGGGCGATCCTGAGGATGATCTGCCGGGTGTCGTTGCTGTCGCCGTGCTCGTTCCTGAGGGTCGAGGCCTCGAACAGCCGCTGCCGGACCGAGCGGTTGTGCAGCGACGCCTGCGCCGGCTGCTGCGTCGTGTTCTGAAGCGGCAGCAGCCAGCGACCTGTCATCCCCCTGGCCCGCGCGGCGGCCGCGGCGGCGGCCATGTCGGCCGGGCTCAGACCGTCGAGCTCGCTCGAGTCGTCCACGACCACGCCGCCAGCCCGCGTCCCCGCGAGCACCCGCCGGCCGAAGTCATTGCCGAGCTGGGCCATTTCCCGGTTGAGGGCGCGGAGCCGTTCCTTGTCTGCCGGGGAGAGGTTGGCGCCGGAGCGCACGAAGTCCTTGTAGTACCGCTCGACCACCAGGCGCTGCAGCGAATCGAGGCCCAGGCTGGTGCGGTGGTCGTAGAGGTACTTGATCCGCTGGAACAGGGTGTCGTTGAGCGAGATGGCGTCCCGATGCGCGGCCATTCTGGGCGCCAGGGCCCGCTGGATGGCCTGCAGGGTGTCGTTCGTGTTCGAAGAGGTGAGGCCGCCGAAGACCCGCTGCACCCTCCCGAGCAGCTGGCCCGAGCGCTCGAGCGGGAGGATCGTGTTCTCGAACGTCGGCGCGGCCGGATCACGGATGATGGCCTCCACCTCGGCGAGCTGCTGACGCATCCCCTCTTCGATGGCCGGCTGGAAGTCGGTGTTGTGGATGCGGTCGAACGGCGGCGCCTGGTAGAGCAACGGACTGGGCAACGCGAAGGGGTTGCTGCTGGGAAGCTGCGCGCGGGCGCCGCGGCCCCAGCCGAGTAGGACCAGGCTCAGGACGATCAAGAGACGAGGGAGACGAATCATGGCGAGCTCTCACGAGAGTGGAGGACGTACGGCCCGCCCCAACGTATCCGCCGGCGAAGCGACGAGCCAGGCAATTCCCGCGGCAGCACTCGGCATTACGGCGGACCGGCTGGCCGGCGCACCATCTGGCCGCGCCGGCAGGCCCGCCGTACTGTTCGTCGGCTGGTCTCGCGCGGGAGGTGACCGTGCCTCCTCGCGCGGCCGTAGAGCCCGGCCGGCGGAGCCCGCCGATGGATGCCGCACCCAACCTCGAGGGTCGAATCATGTCCGAGCGTCATGTCGCGGTTGCCGAGCAGGCCGCCCCTCCGCCCGCTTCCGACGTTCCCACCAGGTCTCCCGGGGTGGAGCGCTATGTCGCCGCCGCCGATGAGGCCGCGCGCCGGCGCGCCGCCGACATCGCCGCGATGCGCAAGTGCCGCTTCGACACCATCGCCGTGCACGGGCTCTACAGCATGGCCGAGGCGCTCGACTTCAATCAGGGATCGGTGATCGAGCCGATCTTCATGAGCACGTCGCAGGCCTACCGCGACTCCGACGAGATGGAAGCCGCGCTGTCCTACCAGATTCCGACCTGGTGCTATTCGCGCATCGCGAACCCGAGCCTGTACTACCTCGAGAACGTGCTCGCCCTGCTCGAGGGCTACGGTTTCGACGGTGAAACGTCCTGCTGTACGACGTCCTCGGGCATGGCAGCGATCGCGAGTGCCACCGAGCCGTTCATCGCCGTGGAGCCGCAGGCGCCGCATCGTCCGATGAACTTCGTCTCCATGTGCCAGGTCTACGGCGGGACCTTCCAGTTCTTCAACGTGCGCCTGGCCCGGGAGCGCAACATCGAGTGCCGGTGGATCCTCGATCCGACCGATCTCGCGGAATGGGAAGCGAAGATCGACGAGAACACCCGATTCCTCTATGGGGAGATCCCGTCCAATCCCGGTCAGGCGTTCTTCGACGTCCGCGCCGTGGCGGAGCTGGCGCACGCGCGCGGGATCCCGCTCATCGTGGACAGCACCGTGGCGACGCCGGCGCTGCTGCGGCCGCTCATGCACGGCGCCGACATCGTGGTCCAGTCGGTCACGAAGACGCTCGCCTCGTCGGGATTCGCCATCGCCGGCGCGGTCATCGCGCGCAAGGGGCTCACCTGCCGCGTCGGTCCTGACGAGATGAAAGCCGACTTCGCCATGTACCTGAAGAGGCTCCCGAATCGCGACTACGGCCCGAATCTCTCGCCGATGAACGCGATCCTGTCCCTGAACGACATTCGCACCTTGCGCTCCAAGATCGATCTCTTCAGCCGCAACACCATGCAGGTCGCCGAACATCTGGCGCAGCACCCGAACGTCGAGCAGGTGGATTACCTCGGGCTGCCCAGCCACCCCCTCCATGAGCTGGCGAGCCGCTACCTCTTCCTGGTGGACGCCGAGCACGACCGCGAATATGGCAAGCCGGTCAACCGGTACGGGCACCTCATGTCGTTCCGCGTGAAGGGCGGGGCCGGGACCGCGCGGTGCATGTTCGACGCGCTACAGCGCATCTGGCGCGCCACCGACCTCGGGCGGGTGAAGTCGGTCGCCACCATTCCGGCGATCTCCACGCACGCGCAGCAGGGGGAGGCAGCTCGGTCGATGGCGGACGTCCCCCCCAACCTGGTGCGGCTCTGCGTCGGCGCCGAGCACCCGGACGACATCATCGCGGACCTCGACCAGGCGCTGGCGGCGTGCGACGGTGAAACGGTGGTCAGCGTGCCGGCGTCCTTCTCGGTGGGCGGCGCCTCGCGCGAGCGTCCCAAGGGGAGGTAGGCATCCGGTACTACAGCACCAACCACCGGGCTGCGGAGGTCGATCTCGCCCGGGCCCTGTTGCAGGGCCAGGCCGGCGACAAGGGGCTGTTCATGCCCCGTCCGATCCCGACCATGCCGCGCGACCTGCTGACGCGGGCGCGGACGCTCGCCTATCCGGAACTGGCCGCGGCGGTCCTGGGGCTGTACACCGAAGGAGTCTTCTCGCCCGACGCGCTGCGGGAGATCTGCGCGGACGCCTACGACTTCGACGTGCCGCTGGAGCGCGTGGACGGCAAGCGGTACGTGATGCGGCTGGACCGGGGGCCGACGGCGTCGTTCAAGGACTTCGCGGCGCGGTTCATGGGACGCGCGCTCGGCCGCCTGGTGCGCGAGCGCGGCCAGGAACTCCTCATCCTCACGGCGACGTCGGGCGACACGGGCTCCGCCGTCGCCAACGCGTTTCTCGGCGTCAAGGGCATCCGCGTGGTCGTGCTCTTTCCGATCCACGAGGTTTCCGAGCGCCAGCGCCGGCAGATGACGACGCTCGGCGGGAACATCACGACCCTCGCGCTCGAGACCAAGTTCGACGACTGCCAGGCCCTCGCGAAGCAGGCCTTCGCGGATCCCGACCTGACGCGCCTGAACCTGTCTTCGGCCAACTCGATCAACATCGGGCGGCTCCTGCCGCAGGCCGTCTACTACGTGTACGCCGCGTCGCGCCTGGCCGACGTCGGCGGCGGCGAGAAGGTCGTCTTCTCCGTTCCCTCGGGGAACTTCGGCGACCTCATGGGCGGCCTCCTCGCCGCTCGAATGGGTCTCGATGTCCTGCGCTTCGTCGTGGCGACCAACGCCAACGACGAGGTGCCGCGGTTCCTGGCGACCGGCCGCTACGAGAAGATCGCCCCCTCGCGGAAGTGCATCTCCAACGCGATGAACGTCGGGCACCCGTCCAACTTCGCGCGCGTCGTGGACCTCTACGGCGGCACGATGGACGAGCAGGGCAACGTGCTCGCGCCGCCCGACCTCGCCCGGATGCACCGGGAGCTGTACGCGGTCAGCGTCGGCGACGACGAGACGCGGCGCACGATCGCGGAGGCCTACCGACTTCACCGGATGATTCTGGAGCCCCATGGCGCCGTCGGCTGGGCCGGACTGCAGCACTTCCTCGAGGACAGCCCGGAGCACGCGAGCGCCACGGCGATTTCGCTGGAGACTGCGCATCCGGCGAAGTTCCCGGAGGAGATCCGCGCCCTGATCCAGGTCGAGCCGGAGGTGCCGAAGAGTCTCCGGGGGCTCGAGGGGAAGAAGGAGACGTACCGGGAGATGGAGAGCGACTATGCCGCCTTCAAGGACTTCCTCAAGCGGGAGGCGGGCCGGTGAAGTCCGTCATCGTGATCGGCGACGGGATGTCGGACCGGCCGATCGAGCAGCTCCGCGGGAAGACGCCGCTCCAGGTCGCCCGCAAGCCGCACATCGACCGCATCGCCCGCGAGGGCCGGATGGGGCTGCTCAGGACCGTCGGCCAGACAGGGCCGGCCGATTCCGCGGTCGCGAACATGGCGGTCCTCGGCTACGACCCCGCCGCCAGCTCGCAGGGGCGCGCGGTGCTCGAGGCCGCGAGCATGGGCGTAGAACTCGGTCCGGAGGACGTCGCCCTGCGCTGCAACGTCATCAGCCTCGAAGGTCCCCGCGAGGACCCGCGGATCAAGAACCACTCGGCCGGGCACATCTCGAGCGAGGAGGCGGCGGAACTGATCCGTGCGCTGGACGCGGAGCTCGGAGGAGGGCGGGGGCCCCAGCCGGTGGCGTTCTACCCGGGCGTCAGCTACCGCCACCTGCTCGTGCTGCGCGGCGGCTGGGCCGCGCCCGCCGTGGAGTGCGCGCCGCCCCACGACAACGTCGGCGGGCGCGTGGCCGACCTGCTGCCCCGACCCGTGGACCCGAGTGCCGCGCTCACCGCCCGGCGACTGATCGAGCTGTACGAGCGGGCGCTGCCGATTCTGGAGAACCACCCCGTGAACCGGGCGCGCCGGGCCGCGGGCAAGGATCAGGCGGACGCGATCTGGACCTGGTCGCCGGGGCGTCGCCAGCCGCTGCCATCGCTGAAGGAGCTGTACGGCGTCCGCGGCGCCGTCATCTCGGCGGTGGACCTGATCATGGGTCTGGGCGTGTGCGTGGGGATGGATCTGATCCGGGTGCCGGGCGCGACCGGCCTCGCCGACACCAACTACGAGGGCAAGGCCCGGGCCTGTCTCGATGCGCTGGCGGACCACGACCTGGTCTACGTGCACGTCGAGGCCACGGACGAGGCGGGCCACGCGCGCGACCTCGACCTCAAGATCCGCTGCATCGAGTACCTCGACCAGCGCCTGGTGCGACTGATCCTCGAGGGTCTGGGCGCCCGCGGGCTCCGGGCCGCGATCGCCGTTCTGCCCGATCATCCCACGCCCGTCGCGACCGGCCAGCACGGCCGCGATCCGGTGCCGGTGGCCATCCTCCGCCCCGGCGACGCGCCCGATGCGACCGAGCGCTACGACGAGGCTGAGGCGGCGCGCGGCTCCCTGGGGATGATGACCGGCGCGCAGTTCATGCGGCTGATGACGCAGAAACCTTAGGCCGCCCTCACCACCACACCAACCGATCGTCGGCGGCGTGCGCGAAGGTCACTGACGCCGAGCCGCCGGCGCTCTCGAGCGCGAGCGGGGCGCCGTTCAGCGTCGCTTCCGTCGGAGGATGGAAGCGCCAGACGATCGTCACGCGCGCGGCGGGACCGGTGAGGCGCAACGTCGCGCGGCCCCGCGCAACGCCGACGGCGAGGCGGCGCCCTTCGAAGTCCCGCAGCTCCCGGTGTGGGCCGGGATAGATCTCGTAGATCCGGCGGTCGTCGAGCGTCGGCACTGGCGGCTGGCCCGGTCCCTTCCACGGTACCAGCGTCATCACGTCCTCGGGGATCTTCGGGAGCACAGCTCCCGCCCTCACGAACAGCGGGATCCGATCGAGGGGCACGTCCATGGCCGTGTCCAGCGGGCCCTCGATGCGCGCACCGCTCCAGTAGTCGAGCCACTCGCCCCGGGGAAGGTGGACGGCGCGCCGCGCGCCCGACGTCACCACGGGCGCCACCAGGAGATCGGGGCCGAAGTAGTACTCGTCCGCGGCGCCGCGGGCCGCGGGATCGAGCGGATGCATGAGCACCAGCGCCCGCATCAGCGGCATCCCCGTGCGGGAGGCCTCCTGCGCCGCCGCATAGCGGTACGGGAAGAGGCTCATGTGCAGTCGCGAGTAAGTGCGGAAGATGTCGAGTGCCTGCGGCCCGTAGTCCCAGGGACCCAGGTTGATGCCGGAGTGCACCTCCATGATCGGGGACAACGCCGAGAACTCCGTCCAGCGGACGAACAGCGTGTCGTCCCCCGGCGTGCGCCCGCTCTTGATGTATCCGCCCAAGTCGTTCGCCCACAGATCAATCCCGGACATCCCCGCGTTGAGCCCCGCGATCACGACGCTCGGCAGGCCGTTCGGCCCGAAGTCCGACGCGTTGTCGCCGCCCCAGATGAACGGCAGGTTGTGATTGCCGATGGAGCCGCTGCGCGAGAACAGTACGCCGTCGCCGTGGAGGTCCTTCTGGATGAGCGCCTCCAGCGCTTGGTTGTACAGCACGGCGTACCGGGTCCGCATCACGCCCGCGTCCTCGCCGTTCGCGAACCGGGCGTCGCCGACGAAGCCGCCCTCGCCGCCGTCCGCCTTGAACGCGTCGGCGCCGAGGCGGATCGCCTGGCGCACCTGGTCCTGCCACCACCGGACCGCGTCGGGGTTCGTGAAGTCGATCAGGCCTCCGCGTCCCTTCCACCACGACGCCAGATACACGCCGCCGGAGTCGTTCTTGAGGAAGTAGCCGGCCGCCCGCGCCGGCTCGAAGTTCGAGGCCGCGGTGAGCGGGATCTTCCCCACCAGCTCCGGCTCGGGGGGCGTGAAGGTCTGCGCGTTGATGAAGGCAGTCAGCCACAGACACAGCTTGAACCCCTGGTCGTGGACGTGGCGTACCATCGCCTCGGGGTCCGTGAACTGCAGGCGGTTCACCTCGAACGTGTTGTAGTTGGTCGCCCACGGGCTGTCGATGACGAGCACCGACGCGGGCAGGCCGAGCGCGCGGTAGCGGTCCACGTCCTCGTACACGGCCGCCATGTCGGGATGCCAGTTGCGGCTCTTCCAGGGGGCGAAGGCCCAGTAGGGCGGCAGCTTCGCGCGGCCGACCACACCGGTGAACCGCTCCAGGATGCGCGGGAACTGCGGGCCCTCGAAGACGAGGACCCGCAGCCTCGCGTCGCGGAGCCGCACGACGAACTCGCCAGGCGAAGTGCTCCCCAGGTCGAAGCTCGCCTCCGCGTACGTGTCCAGCCACAGGCCGTAGCCCCGGAGGTCCATGAAGAACGGAATAGGGACGTAGGTCCTGGTGCCCTTGAGGACCGGGATGTCGTACGACGCGTTGACGATCACGCGGCCCGTCTGGTCGAGCGCGTTGAACCGCTCGCCGAGGCCGTACACCGGCTCGCGCTCCCGGAGGCGGAATTCCCAGGCCGCCAGCGCGTGCCCCGCGACGGAGATCTCGGTGACACCCTCGCTCAGCCGGTGCACGCGGATGTCGCCCCGCGGGACGGGGACGCCGTCCCGCAGCAGGGCGGTGAACTCGAGCCGGTCGGTCCTGCCTTCGATGTTCGTGAAGGGAAGCCGCACGGCGGCCGGATCGCCCTGCGCCTCCAGGGCGGCTGGGCAGAGCGCGAGCAGCGCAAGCGGAATCAACAGACTGGGTCTCATGGCCGTATCATCCTGCTGACAGGTTCACGAGAATGTATGTTCACGTCGGTCTTTTCGCCTCGGAACCCCTTCGGAGAGCCACTATGCATCGCGCTTCCCTCGCGACACTAGCCCTGGCGACCGTCGCCGCAGCAGGCCTCGCCGCCCAGAATCCGAACTACCACGTCGTCAAGCGGACCGTTCTGGGCCGGCAGCGGGCGGACTACCTCGTCATCGACCCCACCGGCCGCCGCCTGTACGGAATGGGCAACCTGGTGATCAACGTGGATGACGACACCGTGATCGGGACGGTCGAGGGCGGGGGCGGCGGCTATGCCATCGCGCACGACCTGAACCGCGGCTTCGTCCGCAACGGCACTCTGTTCGACCTGACGACGCTCGCGGTCACGGGTCACGTGGATGCCCGCGGCGACGGGATCCGCTACGAGCCGGTCACGCATCGCGCATTCACGTGGGAGGGCAAGGACGCGTGGGCGGTGGACATGCGGACCGGGCAGCTCATCACGAAGGGCACCCTCGGCGACGGGCTCGAGTCGGGCGTGGCCGATGGGCGTGGGAAGATGTTCCTCAACGTCGAAGACTCGGGGTTCGTGGTGCGGGACGACGCCGCGACGATGGCGACCGAGGCCACCTACAAGGTCCCGGGGTGCGGGCGGGCGCAGGGGCTCTCGATGGACACCGCGACGCGCCGGCTCTTCATGGCGTGCGATACGGAGATGGTGGTGCTGAACGCCGACAACGGCGCTATCATGACGCGCATCCGCGTGCCGAGCCGCGCCGACATGAACTGCTTCGACCCGGTGGCCAAGCTGGCCTTCAACCCCAATCGCGTCGACAGCACCATGACCGTCGTGCGCGAGAACTCGCCGGACGCGTTCTCGGTGGTCGGGAAGGTCCCCACGGGCGGGGGCGCGCGGACCTGCGCGGTGGACGAGCGGACCCACAAGGTCTACGTCTTCTACTACGAGGGAACCACGCGCGAGAACGCGCAGCTCGTCATGGCCGTTCTGGCGCCCTGAGCGCGGGGCCCCCTCCGATAGCCACCAAGCCCGGACCTCGCGCAGCCGCGGGGTCCGGGCTTCTTTACCCCCGGGTGGCGGCCGCCGGAACGCGCGGCTCGTGAAGCGCGCCCGAGGGCGATACGTTTCACGACACCAAGGGAGGTTCCATGAGAACAACGATCCTGGTCGCGCTGGCAGCCGCATTCCCCGTCGCGCTCGCCGGGCAGACCCCGCAGGCCCCGCAGGCGTGCACGCACCGCGGCCCGCCGGAGGCCCTTGCCCAGCGGGCGAGCCCGCTCGACTCGGTCCAGGTGACGACGAGCGGCTACACGCTGAAGGTCTGCTACAGCCGGCCCTATGCGAAGGCGCGCCTCATCATGGGCGGCCTGGTGCCCCTCGGCCAGCCGTGGCGGTTGGGGGCGAACGAGCCGACGCGCCTGTTCCTGCCGTTCGCGGCCGAAGTGGCCGGCGTGCGCGTCGAGCCGGGCGAGTACTCGCTCTACGTGGTGCCGCAGCAGGCGAGCTGGGAGGTGCACGTCAACAAGGCGGTGGACCGCTGGGGCATCCCGATCGACGACAAGGTGCAGGCCCAGGACGTGGGGAAGGGCACGGTTCCGGTCGAGGCGCTGGACCATCCGGTCGAGCAGCTCACGCTGAGTCTCGTCGCGGACGCCGGCGGCACGGCGCTCGTCGTCGAGTGGGAGAAGACACGCGTCCGGATTCCGATCCGGAAAGTGGGTTGAGAGGGGCGTCAGAATGGCCGGAACGACCGGTTCCTGCCCGGCCTGCGGCAGTCCGTCCATCCAGTCGGTGAGCGTCAAGCGGAGCGCCGTCCCGAAGGACCTGGCCGCCGAGTACTTCGCGGCGGCCGGTGTCCCGGTCTCCGACATGATCGCGCAGAGCGTGTGCGGTCGCTGCGGCTGCCGCTGGTTCGCGCGCACCAGCCAGGAGCGCCAGCTCCGGGCGCTGTCGGGTCAGCTCGGCCAGGACGCGATGCAGGCGGCGCAGGCTCAGGCGGCGGCCGCGGCGCGCCCCGCGGCCGCGTGGAAGCAGATCCCGCTCCGGACGTGGGTCCTCGCGGTCATCACGGCGGTCATGATCCTGCTGGCGATCTTCATGAGATGAGCGCGCCCCCTCCCATCGCCCATCCGATCACCGAGGACGACCTCTACCTCTTCAACGAGGGGAGCCACTTCCGCCTCTACGACAAGTTCGGCTGTCACCTCACCACCCTGAACGGTGCGGCCGGAGCCACCTTCGCCGTGTGGGCCCCCAACGCCAGCTACGTGTCGGTGATTGGGGACTTCAACGGCTGGGACCCGTCCGCGCACCGGCTCGCGCCGCGCGGCGCCTCGGGCGTCTGGGAGAGGTTCATCCCCGGCGTGAAGCACGGGGACGGCTACAAGTACCACATCGGCTCGGGGCAGCTCGGCTACCGGGTGGACAAGGCCGACCCGTTCGGCCTCCACCACGAGACGCCGCCGAAGACCGGCTCCAAGGTGTGGGACCTCGCGTACGAGTGGGGGGACCAGGAGTGGATGGCGGGCCGCGGGGCGCGCAACACGCTCGCGAGCCCCATCTCGATCTACGAGGTGCATATCGGCTCGTGGCGGCGGGTGCCCGGCGACCGCAACCGCCCGCTTTCCTACCGCGAGCTGGCGGAGACGCTGCCGTCGTACGTCCGGGACCTCGGCTTCACGCACGTCGAGTTCCTGCCGGTGATGGAGCACCCGTTCTTCGGCTCCTGGGGCTACCAGACCACGGGCTACTTCGCGCCCACGAGCCGCTACGGCACGCCGCAGGACTTCATGTACCTCGTCGAAGCGCTGCACCGCGCGGGCGTGGGCGTCATCCTCGACTGGGTTCCCTCGCACTTCCCGACCGACGAGCACGGCCTGGCGTTCTTCGACGGCACGCATCTGTTCGAGCACGCGGACCCGCGGAAGGGTTTCCACCCCGACTGGAGCAGCGCGATCTTCAACTACGGGCGGCACGAGGTGCGCTCGTTCCTGCTCTCGTCCGCGTTCTTGTGGCTCGACGCGTACCACGCCGACGGCCTGCGCGTGGACGCGGTGGCGTCGATGCTCTACCTCGACTACTCCCGCAAGCACGGCGAGTGGCTCCCCAACAAGTACGGCGGCCACGAGAACCTCGAGGCGGTGGACTTCCTCCGGCGCTTCAACACCGCCGTCTACGAGCGCCATCCCGACGTCCAGACCATCGCGGAGGAGTCCACCGCGTGGCCCATGGTCTCCCGGCCCACCTACGTCGGCGGGCTGGGCTTCGGGCTGAAGTGGGACATGGGGTGGATGCACGACACGCTCAAGTACCTGGCGAAGGACCCCATCCACCGCCGCTTCCACCACAACGACCTGACGTTCCGCTCGCTCTACGCGTTCACGGAGAATTTCTGCCTGCCGCTCTCGCACGACGAGGTCGTGCACGGCAAGGGCGCGCTGCTTAGCAAGATGCCCGGGGACGACTGGCAGAAGTTCGCGAACCTCCGGGCGCTCTTCGCCTACATGTACACGCTGCCCGGGAAGAAGCTGCTGTTCATGGGCGCCGAGATCGCCCAGCGCGCGGAGTGGAGCCACGAGTCGAGCGTGGAGTGGAACCTGCTCGCGTACGCGCCGCACCGGGGGGTGCAACAGCTCGTCCGCGATCTCAACGCCCTGATCAGGGGCGAGCCCGCGCTTCACGAGCTGGACACGGACCCCGGCGGGATCGAGTGGATCGACGCCAACGACTCCGACAACTCCGTCCTCAGCTACCTGCGCAAGAGCCGCGACGGGAAGGGCGAGATCGTCGTGGTGTGCAACTTCACCCCCGTCCCGCGCTACAGCCATCGCATCGGCGTGCCGCACGCGGGCTTCTGGCGGGAGGTGCTCAACACCGACGCCCGGGAGTACGGCGGGAGCGGCCTCGGCAACCTGGGCGGCGTGAGCACCGCAAGCATCCCGTGCCACGGCCGTCCGCAGTCGCTCGACCTCGTCCTGCCGCCCCTGGGGGTGGTGGCGCTGAGGCACGCGACGACGTGAGCGACGCCAGACGGTGAGTTCTGCAGCTTGCGTGCGAGGAGGCTCCTGCGCGGCGTGAGGAAGCTCGCGGTCCAATCGCGCAGAACCTCCCCGGACCAGCTAGATTGCAGCGTCACATCAGGCCGGGCACGTCGTTCTCCTTCCCTCTAGTCCGGTCCACAAAGGCATCATGAGCAGCTACAAGACGCAGCAGCACCACCTCGTACGCAGAAGCCGCTCCTTTCACTTCGTATCGTATGAAGGGCATCCCGCCGACCCGAAGCGCCAGCAGCCCGAGACGCCGCCGAGCTGGTATCTGATGCTCGCCGGAAAGCGATGGATCGTGATGCCGGAAGTCAGCGACACCTCTCCGGAGGAGCTGGACCGCCAGTTCGGAGCGTGGCTGGATGAGCGTGTGTTCGGCAGCGCGCCGGTAGTGCAGAGCCAGCAGCCTCCGTCGCTCGGCGCCGCGACACTCGCGGGTCCGGCGGAAGCTCTGCGGTCTCGCATTCGCGGAGGCGCTCAGGCACAAGGCGTCGTAGCGGATTCCTGACAACCTCGCTCCTGCCTGTAGTGTCCTCCTAACCCCAACCGGCCCCACATCTCATGCAGTCATCGGTTCGCAGCGCTGCCCTGCTCGCCGGCGCTGCGGCGGCGCGGGCGCGCGGCTCATACTAGCGCGCCTGCGACGGGGGAGCCGCATGCGGCTGCACGAACCTGGGAGTGCTGTACGAGCGCGGGTGGGGCGTAGCCAGGGACCCCGGACAGGCTCGGACTTACTTCCAGCGGGGCGGCGGCGGGGACAACGACGCCTGCGCCGACCTCCAGAAGATGGGAGGGCGCCAGTAGGGGCGCCGTCGAGTCAGCGCCCGCCCGTGTCCTTCGGTGCCGGAGCGGGCTGCCCCGTACTCGCGGAGTCGAGCGGGACGTCGCCGATATTCAGCGTGCCGCCCGCGGGCACCACGATGACCGTGTCCCACCCCTGATAGCCCGCGGCGACGATCTCGAGGTGCCGGTGCCCGGCCGTCACCGCTGAGTCCAGCCGTCCTCGCCGGCCCACCTGCTGGTCGTCCAGGAAGATGAAGGCCGTGCGCGGCGTGACGTTAATCCGCAGTACGCCGGTATTCGGTGCAGCCGGAGCGGCGGCCGCCTTTGCACTCTCCGGGGCGATTGCAGCGCGGTGTGCGGTGTCGGCATGCGCGCTCTCCGCTGCGGCGGCGACCTGAGGAGCCGCCGGCGCGACGGGCGCGTGTGCGGGCTGTGCCTGCACCGCGGGCCCCTGGGCGGACCTGCGCCCCAGCCAATACGAGGCTCCCGCGACCACGGCGAGGACGAGCACCGCGGCGAGCGCCGGGACCAGGCGCGAGCGCCGCGGCGATGCCGGTTCTGCCGCGGCCGGGGCGACGCGCCCGCTCTCGCGGGCCCGCGACGTGCGCAGGATGGGCACCGCCGGCGCCGGCTCGGCCAGCGCCGGCTCAGCAGGCGCCTGCATCGCGGATGACGGCGTCGCCCTGGCCTGCACGGGTTCCGCGGACGGCGCGGCGGGCGCAGGAGCGGCTTCCGGCTCCGGTGGCGGCGGCGGCTCCACCGCGGCGGGCGCGGGAGCGGCTTCCGGCTCCGGTTGCGGGGGTGCCGCGATTTCGAGCTCCAACACGGCCGACGGCGGCGCGGGGGCCGGCATCGCGGGCATCGGCTTCGCGGTCGTCACTCCGGTCGGCAAAGCGGCGGCGCGGTACTTGGGCACCGGCTCGCCGCGGGCGAGCCGACCCAGGCCGACCGTGGCCTCCCGCAGTTCGGCGTCGCCGAACGCGATCGCCTGGAGCGCTGCGAGCAGGTCGCCCGAGTCCGCGAACCGCTGCGTCGGGTCGTTCGCCAGCACGGTCTGCAGGATCTTCACCATGGCGTCCGGGAGCGCGACGCGCGCCGTGCGCACTTCGCGCAGGGACTCCAGGGGATCCGCGCCGAACTGCCCCGAGCCCGAGAGCAGCTCGAGCGCCACGATGCCGAAGGCATACTGATCGCCGGCCGGACTCGCCATGGCGCCGGCGACTTCCTCCGGGGGCGCGACACGGGTCGTGCCGACCGCCGAGGGGGCGGCGTCCTCGATCGCGCGCGCGACGCCGAAATCCTCCACCAGGACGTGCCCGTCCCGATCCAGCAGGATGTGCGCGGTCGTGAGCGCGCCGTGCGGGGTGCCGTGCTCGTGCGCGTAGGCGAGCGCGGCCGCGGTGGCGCGGAGCACCGTGAGGACCAGCGGCAGGTGGAGCGGGCCCTGCGATGCAAGGACTTCGTCGAGGTGCCGGCCCTCGGCGAGCTTGGTCGCGAGGAGGTACGGGACGCCGCCCCTGAAGACGATGCGGTAGACCGGCAGGATGCTCGGGTGGTTCAGGGCGACCAGCAGGCGCGCCAGCTCCCGGAAGCGGTCGGCCACCGGGGCGAGGTTCGGCTCGGCTGCGAAGACCCGGAGGGCCACGGGGCGCGGCGGGTTGATCTCCATCGCCTGGTAGACGGCCGAGGTGCCGCGGTGCACCAGCAGCCGCTCGACCCTGTAGACAGAGGCCAACGCGCGCTGGAGTTGGACAAGTTCGTCGGACGCGCCGTCCACGTGCCCCTCTCTCTCGGTCATTGCGTCATCTCTGCGCCAGGGTGATGCGGAACGGTGTACAGTCTACGCCTTACTTCGCCCGGGGCAAGTCCGCGCCGGTGGCACGCGCCGGTCGGACGCTGCATACTCCACCGCTCCCAATGGCCGTACGATCCGAACTCACCGCGGTCCTGCTGGACAAGGTAAACGCCATGCGAATCTCGATCCTGACCCTCGCGCTCGCCATTCCGTCGCTCCTGATCCGGGCCCCCCGCGCCGCCGCCCAGACGCCCGACGTCGCGTCCGCCATGCACTGGCGTGAGATCGGGCCCACGCGCGCCGGCCGCGCCCGCGCCCTGTCCGGCGCTCCCGGCCGCCCGACCGTGTTCTACATCGGGTTCGATAACGGCGGCCTGTGGCGCTCGAGCGACTACGGTTCCAACTGGGAACCGCTGTTCGACCGCGAGGCCACCGGCTCGATCGGCGCGATCGCCGTCGCCCCGTCCAACCCGAACGTGATCTACGTCGGCACGGGCGCCGGCATCATCCGGCCGGACCTCGCCACCGGCAACGGACTGTACCGGTCCACCGACGCCGGCCGCACCTGGACGCACCTCGGCCTCAGCGAGACCCAGATGATCGCGCAGGTGGAGGTGGATCCCACGAACCCGGACCGGCTGTTCGTCGCGGCGCTGGGTCACCCATACGGCCCGAACCAAGAGCGCGGCATCTACCGCTCCACGGACGGGGGCCGGACGTTCGAGAAGGTGTTGTACAAGGACGAGTACACCAGCGGGAACGACGTGCGCATTGACCCGAGCAATCCGAACACGGTGTACGCGGCGCTCTGGCAGCAGCAGGAGGCGTTCTGGGAAGGCGGGGCGTTCGGCGGCGGCTCGGGCGGGATCTTCAAGTCCACCGACGGCGGCACCACCTGGACCCAGCTCTCGGAGGGGTTGCCGCCCGTGCTGGAGGCCAACCTCGCGATCGCGCCGAGCAATCCGAACGTCGTGTACGCGATGGTCGCGGCGGTGGGTCGCAACGGCGCGTCGGGCCCGATCGGGTTCTACAAGTCCTCGGACGGCGGTGCGCACTGGACGCTGCGCACACGCATGCCGGGCGCGGGCGACTCGACCGTGACCGCGGACCCGAGGCCGCTGGCGAGGATCGGGGGCGGCGATCTGCCGCCGATCGTCGTGGACCCCAAGGACACGAACGTCGTCTACAGCACGACGGTCGTGCTGTGGCGCACCGAGGACGGTGGGGCGAGCTGGTCGGCGGTGCGCGGCTCCCCCGGCGGCGACGACTACCAGAAGATGTGGATCTCGCCGCTCGATCCCAACCTGCTGCTCGTCGTGTCCGACCAGGGGGCCGTGATCTCCAGCAATCGCGGCGTGTCGTGGAGCAACTGGTACACGCAGCCCACGGCGGCCGTCTACCACGTGACCGCGGACAACGCCTTCCCGTATCGCGTGTGCGGCGGCCAGCAGGACGCGGGCTCGGTCTGCGTGTCCAGCCGCTCGGACGACGGCGAGATCACGTTCCGCGACTGGCACCCGGCCAACATCTCCGAGTACGGCATCGCCGCCCCCGATCCGAGCGACCCGGACGTGGTGTACGGCGGCGGGCGGACCAACGTCTCGCGCTACGACCGGCGGACGGGGCAGACCGCCCAGGTCGGGCCCGACGCCACGGCGCGCGGCGACCGGTACGGCCGCAACGTGCGCACGATGCCGCTCATCTGGTCGCCGGTGCGGCCCGACGTGCTGTACTACACGTCGAACGTGGTCTGGAAGTCGGTGGACCACGCGCACAGCTGGACGCGCATCAGCCCCGACCTGGCGCGAGCGACCTGGGACGCGCCCGCGAGCGCGGGGAAGTACGCCGGCACCGTGACGCCGGGCCCCCGCGGCGCGATCACCGCGCTCTCCCCCTCGCCCAAGAGCGAGGCGGTGATCTGGGCCGGCACGGACGACGGCAACATCCAGGTGACGACGAACGGCGGCGCGACCTGGTCGAACGTGACCCCGCCCGAGATGAAGCCGTGGACGAGGATCTTCAACATCGAGGCGGGCCACTTCGACACGAAGACCGCCTACGCCGCGGCGAACACGCTGCGGATCGACGACGCGAACCCGCACTTCTGGCGCACGCACGACGGCGGCCGGACGTGGACGGAGATCGACGGCGGCATCGCGCCGGGCGCCGTGGCGAACTCGATCCGCGAAGATCCCAGGCAGCCGGGGCTCCTCTACGGCGGCACCGACACGCAGGTGTGGGTCTCGTTCGACGACGGCAATCACTGGCAGTCGCTGCGCCTCGACATGCCCGCGATCTCGGTGCGCGACATCGAGGTGAAGGACGACAGCGGCTGCCTCTGCGCGGACCTGGTCGCTGGGACGCACGGCCGCGGCTTCTGGATCCTGGACGACGTGACACCCCTCAGGCAGCAGGCCGCGGTGCTGGCGGCCCAGGAGCTGGGCAAGCCATACCTGGTGAAGCCCGAGACCGCGGTGCGCGTGCGCTTCGGCACCAACGACCCCACGCCGTGGCCGCCGGAGGTTCCGGCGGGCGAGAACCCGCCGCCCGGCGCGATCGTGGACTACTTCCTGCCGCAGGACGCCGCAGGCCCGGTCGCGCTCGACATCCTGGACGGGGCCCGGAAGGTCGTGCGCTCGTACTCGAGCGACGACCCGGTGCTTCAGCCCGATCCGGCGCTCGATCCGGCGGCCTACGACATGGTCTGCCGTCGGAAGCCTTCGGCCACCGACTGCGGGTTGCCGCTGTACTGGCCGGGCCCCCAGCAGCGACTCTCGGCGAAGGCGGGGATGCACCGCTTCACGTGGGACCTGCGCTATCAACCGCTCGCCGCCGAGAACCTGGCGGAGATGGGCGACGTGGACGCCACGGGGGCGGTGCCGCATCGCAGCGTGCACTCCGCCGCGGCCCCGTGGGCCGCGCCCGGCCGGTACACGGTGCGCCTCACGGTGGCCGGTCAGAGGTTCACGCAGCCGCTCACGCTGCGGCTCGATCCGCGGGTCAAGACGCCGGCGGTGGGGCTGCAGCAGCTGGCCACGCTGACGCGGCAGACGTACGACGTGGCCGCATCGGCCCACGCTGCCTACGGCCAGGCGCGCGCGCTCGCGGCGGCGCTGGATACGGTCGCGGGCGGCGACGCGGCGGCCTTCAAGGCGCAGGTCGAGTCGCTGGCGCCGGCGCCCCGCCCGCGCGCCCGCGGCTTCTTCCGCCGCGGAAGCGCCGGTCCGCCGACGCTCGAGAGCGCGAGCAGCGCGCTGCTTGGCGCGGCGATGGCGATTCAGGGCGCCGACCTGGCGCCCACCGGCGCAGAAGTCGCCGCCTGCGACCGTGCGCGCTCGCAGGCCGCGCCGCTGATGGCGCGGTGGGCCCGGCTGAAGACCGCTGGCCTGGCGGCGTTCAACGCAAAGCGCAGGGCCGCGGGGCTGGCGCCGATCGGACTGCCGTAGCGTCGAGGGAGGTGGAAAGATGTACTGGACCTGGATAGCGAACTTCCTGGGCGGCGCGTTTCTCGTCAACGCCGTCCCCCACTTCGTGAACGGCATCTCCGGCCGGCCGTTTCCGACGCCATTCGCCAAGCCGCCAGGCCGCGGCGACTCGTCGCCTGTGGTGAACGTGCTCTGGGGGAGCTTCAACGCGGTCGTGGCCTGGGTGCTGCTCGTGCTCGTGGGCCAGTTCGCGTTTCACCGTGTCGCGGACGCGGTCGCGGCGGCCGCCGGGGGCGTGGTGCTGGCCATCCTGCTCGCCCGGGCGTTCGGAGCACGGCACGGAGGCCAGCCCAGCTGAGGTGACGATGTCCATCAAGGAGCAGATGGAGCAGATCTACAGGGACGTCGCGCTCCAAGACATCCCATGGAACAACGAAGCCGCCCCGGACGTGCTGGTCGGCGCGGTGACCAGCCGCGCGACGGACCGATCCAAGGTGATCGAGTTGGGGTGCGGCGCCGGCAACAACGTGCTAGGTCTCTCGCGCCTGGGTTTCGACGTCACCGGCGTGGACATCGCCGAGAATGCCATCGCCGTCGCACAAGCGGCGGCGCAGAAAGCCCGGCTGGCCTGCCGGTTCGTCGCAGCGGACGTCCTCGGCGACCTGGGGGCCCTCGCCGGCCCGTACGACCTGGCCTATGACTGGGAGCTGCTGCATCACATCTTCCCCGAGGACCGCGAGCAGTACGTCCGGAACGTCTGGAGGCTGCTGGACGCGCGGGGGTGGTATCTGTCCGTGTGTTTCGCTGAGGACGATCCGCAGTTCGGAGGGGCGGGGAAGTACCGAAAGACGCCGATCGGCACCGAGCTGTACTTCTCCAGTGAACGAGAAATTGAAACACTGGTCTCGCAGCTCTTCACGATCGAGGAGTTGAAGACGATCGACCTCCGCGCCCGGCGCGGGAGCCACCGGGCCATCTATCTGTTGGCGCGAAAGCGGACGAGCTGAGGGGGCCGGCCGACACGTCCGGCCCTCTCGCCTCACCGCTTCAGGTGCAGGCTCTCCGGCACGCTGCGGGAGGTGCGGAACACGCCGGCCCTCCCGGTCGCGTCTACGGCTGCCGCGACGCGCCGATGCGCTCGAGCAGATCGCCCAGCAGCCTGATCTCCGTGCCGTACCGCGCCCAGTCGCCGGCGCGCTGCGCCGCCATCGCGTTCTCGTAGTGCTGCCGCGCCTCGGCGATCAGCGCCTGCAGCGCCGCATCTGCCGGTGCTGCGCCGCCGACTGCCGCCGCAGCCACTTTGCCTCCGCGAGCGGCAGCGGAGCCCCCGAACAGCTCCGTCAGCGCGCCGTCCAGGGTCTCCGACATCGTGACCTGGCCCTGATACGCGATGACCACCCGCTTCATCTCGGGGATCTTCCCGCCCTGCGCGCGCAGGTAGAGGGGCTGGACGTAGAGCAGTGACGTCTCGATTGGAATCACGAGCAGATCTCCCCAGATCACCTGGGAGCCGTGCTGGTCCCAGAGCGAGACCTGCTGGGAGATGTCCGTGTTCTGGTTGATGCGGTTCTCGATCTGGGTCGGGCCGTAGGCCAGCGTCTGCCGCGGCAGGAAGTAGACCCGCAGCTTCCCGTACTCGGCGCCGTCGTTCCGCGCCACCATCCACGCGGCCAGGTTGTCCTTCCCGCGCGGCGTGAACGGCACCATGTAGACGTACTCCGCGTGCGATTCCCCGGGCAGCGTCAGGATGATGTGGCGCATGAACGGCACCGCGCCGCCGGTGGCCCGGTTGACCGCCGGGATCTGCCACTGGTCCTCGCGGTGGTAGAAGTCCACCGGCGAGTCCATGTGATAGGTGGCGTAGAGGCCGGTCTCGATCCGGTAGATCAGATCCGGATAGCGCAGGTGCGCGCGCAGATCCGCCGGCAGGCTGTCGAGCGGCTTCATGATGCCCGGCAGGATGCGTTCCCAGCTCCGGATCAGCGGGTCGCCCGGGGCGGCGACGTACGCCTGCACGGTGCCGTCGTACGCGTCGATCACGACCTTGACGGCGTTGCGCATGTAGCTGGTGCCGTCCTCCAGGCGCTGCGCGTAGGGATAGCGGTCCGTCGACGTGTACGCGTCGATGATCCACTTCAGGGTGCCGTCGGCCGCGACGACGAGGTACGGATCGGGGTCGAACGTGAGGAAGGGCAGCGCCTTCGCCGCCCGCCCCATGATCTCGCGGTTGTAGAGGGCCCGGCTGTCGCTCGTGATGTCCTGCGAGAAGAGCACGTTCGTCGTGCCGAATCGCGCGGCCAGGAGCAGCCGCCGCCACAGACCGGCCACCGGTACGCCGCCGCTGCCGCGGTAGGCGGAGTAGATGTCCTGCTCGCCCGAGGGGTAGTCGAATTCCCGCTGCCGGGTCCCGACGAACGCGTAGTCGTCGTCGAGCTCGCCGTAGTAGATCTGCGGGCGGGTGACCTTCACCGACACGGTCGACACCGGAGGGAGGTCCTTCACGAACAGCACCGGCAGCCCCTCGGGGGTCACCTCGTTGACCGGAGCCAAGGTGAGCCCCATCCCGTGCGTGAAGGTCAGGTGCTCGTTGATGAACGTCCGCGTCGGCAGGGAGGCGGGGTTGAGCTCCCGCGGTGAGAGGAGCACCTGCCGGTACCGCCCGTCGATCCAGTAGCGGTCGTCGTCCACCGACACGAAGTCGTAGTAGGTGCGGATCTCCTGGAGCTGGCCGAAGGTCTGGAGCAGGGGATCGCGCTCCAGCAGCCGCACGTTCTCGATCGTGGGGGCGTTGGCCCGGAGGTCCGCAGCCGTCAGCGGCGCCTCCGCCACCAGCGTGCGGACCTCCACGCTGTCGAGGCCCCACGCCGTCCGCGTCGCGGCGATGTGCGCGCGGAGGTATGGCGTCTCGCGGGTCAGCTCCGTGGGCGCCACGACGAACTTCTGCATCACCGCCGGCACCGCGCCGCGGCCGAGGACGGCCACGACGGCGTAGCCGCCCACCGCGACGAGCGCGTAGCGGGGCAGGCGATCGCGCAGCGCGCCGACCACCACGAGCGCCGCCGCCGCCACGGCGAGGACGGCGCAGATCCGCAGCGCGGGGAGGGTGGCCTTGAGGTCGGTGTAGCTGGCGCCGACCAGCGGGCCGGTGGTCGAGTACAGCAGGTTCGCGCTGTCCACGATCCAGAGCTGCACGGCGCTCACGAGGAACAGCGCCGCGAGCACGGTGGCGATGTGGACCGCCGCGGTCCGCTCGATCCGCACGGCGCGGGGACGCACGATGATGTCGCCGCGCAGCGTGTACACGGCCAGGACGAGCAGCAGCGCGATCAGGCCAATGCTGTAGAGCCACGACAGCACCGCCGAGAGCGCGGGGAGCGTGAAGACGTAGAAGCCGACGTCGCGGGAGAAGACCGGGTCCGCCACGCCGAAGGCCGTGCGGTGCGTGGCCAGGAGCGCCACGTCCCAGAATGCGTTCGCGGTGAGGCCCACGAGGAACGCGATGACGAGCACGACCCACGGGCTCAGGCGGCGCACGGCGCGCGATACGTCGAGCTGGGGCGTGGACGGCCCGACGCGCACGACGAGCGGGTTGACGACGATCCCCCGCTGGGCGAGGCGCAGGTTGAGCTGGAGCAGCACTGCCGTCACGGCGAACACGCCGAGGAAGAGGTCGCCCCGCGTGACCAGCTGGCGGACGAAGACGACCTGGTAGCCGATCTCCTGGAACCACCACCAGTCGGTGAGGACGCGGATGCTCGAGGGCACCGCGAGGACGATCACGACCAGGACGATGATTCCCAGGAGGATGATGCGGCGGGTACGGTTCACGCGCGGGCCTCCGCTGCGGGATGTTTGAGCAACGTCATTCAGGATAACCCACCGACTGCGCGAAGAGCACCCGCTGCTCGGAGCGCAGCTTCAGCTCGTCCGCCAGCGCCGGCCGGTCGCAGTTGTGGAACCAGCACGCGAGCCCCTGCGAGGCCGCGAATAGATAGACGTTGGCGGCGATGAGTCCGGTGTCCACGTAGTAGTAGGACTTCTGCACCTCCACGTCGTGAAGCCCCGGCTCCTGGAAGCCCCGCGTGTGCGTGAGCCGGTGGAGGTCGGCCACGTAGATGAGCTGCACCGGCGCCTGCATCTCCACCGCATCCCGCTGGCCGCGCCCGACGGCGAGAGCGCGCAGGTCGCCCGCCGCGACCGGGACCAGCCGGTGGCGCTCCGCATCGAAGCGATGGACCCCGTCCTCGAGCGCGACGTAGAGGTCGATCTCCTGCGAGTTGCTCGCCGAAGCGGCGGTGATGCCCGCGTAGCCGAACGGCCCCTTCCGCCGATTGGTGCCGCACGCCGCCCAGAGGAGGTTCGAGAGCAGCTGCGGCGGCAGCTGCCTGCCGCTGATCTCGCGGATGGTCCGGCGTCGCCGGAGCGACTCGGCCAGCGATTTCCCGCGGCCGAGCCTGGGCGCGGGCAGTTGAATCGTGCGCTTCATCGGATCCGTTCCTTCCTGCTGCGGGATGCAGAGAAGCACAGGGAACGCCAGGGAGAATCTGACGAGCCGGACGGATCGGCGCGAGTGCGGGTCGTTGCCAAGGCCACGGCATGGCTGCATACTCGCGGCACGGCGATTGAAGTTCCAACCCCGAGACCGGTGGCGACCGATGAGCAGCAGACCGGCTGGCGCAATGCCCGTTCCCGTCCTTTCGATCCTCGTCCTCCTGTTCACCTTCCTCACCACGGAAGCGGCCGCGCAGTGGAACCCGTTGAACCCCGTTCTGTCGGTCCGACGAGACGGGAATTCCGCCGTGCTCGCGATGGAAACGGGCGTCCTGCGAGTTCAAGTCTGCACGGAACGGATCATCCGGATCGTGTACTCCCCGTCGCCCGTTGTGCCGCCGCGGACCGAGGATCTGGTCATCAAGTCCTCCTGGCCCGAGGTGGACTGGACGCTGTCGAGCACCCCCGACAGCGTCGTCGTGGGCACGAGCGCGTTATCGGTGCGGATTGCACGCAGCAACGGAACCATCACGTTCCAGGACCGGGAGGGGACGAGGCTTTTCGAGGATGACGGGCGTACCCTGACCGGGGTCGTGGTCAACGGCGAAGCCACGTACCACGCCGAGATGTTCTCGCGCCTCTGGGGATCGTCCGAGGCCTTCTACGGGCTGGGGAGCCATCAGGCCGGCGTCTGGAACTACCGGGGCGAGGCCGTGGACATATCGCAGGACAACACGAACATCGGCATACCCGTCTTTGTGTCGAGCAACGGCTACGGCATCCTCTGGAACAACGCGTCCCGGAGTCGGTTCGACAATCGGTTCCTGCAGGCTCTCTATCTCAGCTCTGAGGTCGCCGATGCGATCGACTACTACTTCCTGTACGGCCCCGAGTTCGACGACATGATTGCGGCCTACCGCGAGCTGACGGGCGACGCGCCGCTGTTCGGGAAGTGGGCGTACGGCTTCTGGCAGTGCAAGAACCGGTACGCGACGCAGAATGAGCTGCTCGGGATCGCACATCGGTATCGGGAGCTGCACATCCCCGCCGACGGGATCGTGCAGGACTGGTTCTGGTGGCGGACGATGGGCGAGCCCGTCTTCGACTCCGCGCGCTACCCCTCGCCGCAGACGATGATCGAGGACCTGCATGGCAGCCACTTCCACTTCATGATCTCGTCGTGGCCGTTCTTCCGCCCGGGAACGGGGACCTACGACGACATGGATCGGCGGGGCTTCTTCGTCGCCAAGACCATCGTGGCGGCATTCCACCCCGCCGGCCAGGCGCTCTACGACGCGTTCAACGCGCAGGCTCGAGGCTACTACTGGGGACTGCTGGACACGGCCCTCTTCAGGATCGGCACGGATGCCTGGTGGCTCGATACGACGGAGCCCGAGACGGAGGGGAGAGCGACGAACATCCTCGTGACGAGCCGCGTCGCGGCCGGCAGCGGCGCCCGCTATGCCAACATGTACCCGTTGATGGCGACCACGGCCGTGTACGCGGGGCAGCGTGCCGAGACGGACCGGAAGCGCGTGTTCATTCTGTCCCGTTCCGCCTACGCCGGGAGCCAACGGACCGCAGCGGCGGTCTGGTCCGGTGACGTCAATGCAGACTGGACATTCTTCAGGAAGCAGGTCCCCGCGGGGCTCAACTACGCGGTGTCGGGGCTCCCGTACTGGACAACCGACATCGGAGGCTTCGTCCTGGGGCACCCCGACGACCCGGACTACCGCGAGCTCTTCGTCCGATGGTTCCAGTTCGGGGCGTTCAATCCGATCTTCCGCGTGCACGGCACGCGGAGCCCCGACCAGAATGAGCTCTGGTCCTATGGCCCCGAGGCACAGGCGATCCTGACAGCCTTCGATCGTCTCCGGTACCGTCTTCTGCCCTATGTGTACTCCGTGGCATGGATGACGACGCACAGCCGGTACACGCCGATGCGTCCCCTGGTGATGGACTTCCGGACGGACGCTCGAGCGGCATCCGTCGGCGATCAGTTCATGTTCGGCCCGGCAGTGCTCGTCAACCCGGTATTGGAGCCGGCCGCCCGTTCGCGCCGCCTCTATCTCCCTCACGCGAGATGGTACGATTTCTGGACGGGACGATCCTTCGACGGCGGCAGGACGATCGACGCCGAAGCACCGCTCGAGCGCATCCCCCTGTTCGTCCGTGCGGGCGCGATCCTCCCTCTGGGACCGGACGTGGAATGGGCGACCGAGAAGCCGGCGGATCCCTTGGAAGTGCGTGTCTATCGCGGCGCCGACGGGAGCTTCACGCTGTATGAGGACGAGGGGGACAGTTACGACTACGAGAAGGGCGCGTACGCCACCATCAGGTTCGACTGGAACGAATCGCGGGGAGCCCTGACGATCGGCGATCGCCAGGGCCGGTTTCCGGGGATGCCGGATTCTCGCACCTTCCGGATCGTGTTCGTTGATGAGCACCACGGCATCGGGATCGATCCCACCACCACTGCGGACAGGGAAGTGCGGTATTCAGGCGAGCGTCTGGTCGTGACCCCGTAATCGTCATCAGATGTTCGTCTTCCATTCGATGGCGACGATCCGCTGGCCGTTGACGCCACTCGCCTCGTCGGAGGCGAGATAGACCGCCGGCGGTCCCATCACCGCGGGATCGATCAACTCCTTCCGCTTCGCAACGGGGAAGGAATCGGGGATCATCCCGGTGTCCGTCGCCCCGCCGGGGAGCAGGAGGTTCATGGTGATCCCCGTGCCCTCCAGGTCCTGGGCCCAGATCTCGTTCATGGACTCCAGCGCGGCCTTGGACGGGCCGTACGGCGTGAAGCCCTTCCGCCGCATCGTCTCCCGGTTGATCGAGATGTTGATGATGCGGCCGGAGCGGCGCGCGAGCATGTGCGGGATGACCGCGCGCGTCATCAGAAAGACCCCGCTCACGTTCGTGTCGATCACCAGCCGCCACGCGTCGGGGTCGGCCTCCCAGAACGGCCTCGGGTCCGTCATGAAGCGCGCGTTGACGAACTTCATCCCGCGCGCGGCGTTGTTGACGAGGATATCGATGCGGCCGAACTGTCTCATGACTGCGTCCACCAGCCGCTGAACGGCGTCCTTGCTCGAGACGTCGGCGAGAACGGCGCCGCCGCCGATCCTCGCGGCGACCGCCTCGATCTCCCGCTGTTCCCGGGCCGCCGTGACCACGACCCTGGCCCCCTCGGCCGCGAGCGCCTCCGCGATGGCCCGGCCGATGCCGCGCCCGCCGCCCGTGACGATCGCGACCCTGTCCTGCAGCTTCATGGCTGCCTCACCGGTCCTGGACCGTCCGCTCCAGCATCCAGTACGGATAGACCCGGGGCGGCATGCTCAGCGCGTCGAGCCGCGCCACCTCCTCCGGCGTCATCTGCCAGGACGTGGTCCCGAGGTTGTCCGCGAGCTGCTCCGGCGTCTTGGCCCCGATGATCACCGAGGTGACCCCGGGCTTCCGCAGCAGGTAGTTGAGCGCCGCCTGCGTGACGGTGGCGTTGTGGCCGGCCGCGATCCTCTCCAGCTCGTCCACGATGTCGAAGCCCTTCTCCTCATCGAACTGGAGGAACTGGCCCGCGGCCTCGGTGCGGCGCGCGCCCTGCGGCCGCGGCTTGCCGCGCCGGTACTTCCCGGTGAGGAAGCCGCCGCCGAGCGGGCTCCAGGGGAGTATGCCGAGCTTCTGGTCGAGGGAGAGCGGCACCAGCTCCAGCTCCAGGTCGCGGGAGATCAGCGAGTAGAGGGCCTGGAGCGTGGCGAACCGCTCCAGATGCTGAGCGTCAGAGATCGCCAGGGCCTTCATCAGCTGCCAGCCCGTGTAGTTCGACGCCCCGATGTAGCGCACCTTCCCGGAGCGCACCAGGTCGTCGAGCGCCCGGAGCGTTTCTTCCAGCGGCGTGTGCGGGTCGAAGCTGTGAACCTGGTACAGATCGATCCAGTCGGTCCCGAGGCGCTTGAGGCTGGCGTCGCACGACTCGAGGATGTGCTTCCGCGACAGGCCGACGTCGTTGGGACGGGGACCCACTCTCCCCCGGACCTTGGTGGCGAGGACGATGTCCTTGCGCCGGCTGCCGAGCGCCTTGCCGAGGATCTCTTCCGACCGCCCCTCGGAGTACACGTTCGCGGTGTCGAAGAAGTTGATGCCGCCGTCGAGCGCCATGCCGACCAGCAGGTCGGCTTCCTTTTGCTCCACCTGGCCGACATTCTTCCAGTAGCCCCGGCCGCCGAACGTCATCGCGCCGAAGCACAGCTCGGTCACCCTCACCCCGGTATTGCCGAGGAATCTCGTGTTCATCGTCTCCATCTCCCGTTCAAGATGCCGGCTCATCTGGTACGATGTGCGTCGGTACACCGTTGACCTCAAAAATGGTGCCGTGAGGCACGGGCGGCCGTGAGCGGAGCGGGCGCCGTGGATGCCGCCGTGGGCCTGGCCGGCTGGCTGGTGCTCTGTTTCGGCGCCGCCGCCGTCGGCGCCCGGTTTCGGCCCGGCGAGTGGTACGCCGGGCTCCGGAAGCCGGCGTGGAATCCGCCCAACTGGCTGTTCGCGCCGGTGTGGACGCTGCTCTACGCGATGATGGCGGTCGCCGCGTGGCTGGTGTGGCGGCAGACAGGGCTGTCGCGGGAATCCGGTCTGTTCGTGTTGCAGTTGGCGCTCAACGCCGCCTGGACCTGGCTCTTCTTCGGGCTCAAGCGCCCGGGGCTGGCGTTGGCGGACATCGTCGCGCTGTGGATGGCGATCGGCGGGACGCTGCTGGCGTTTTGGGCCGTGCGACCGGTGGCCGGACTGCTGCTGGCTCCCTATCTCGCCTGGGTCACCTTCGCCGCGGCGCTCAACGCGGCGCTGTGGCGGCTCAATCGTCCGCGGAGGCTCTGAGGCCCGGTCAGTTACGCGGAGGCGGGCCGGGCGGGCGCGGCGGATTGCCCGGCGGAGGCCCCTCCGCACGAGGAGGATTGGCCGGATGGTCTTGCGGCGGGCCGCCCTCGCGCGGCGGCTCGCCCGGCCGCGGCGGGCGGCGGTTGGGATCGGGCAACTGGGCCATGCGCGCGAGGCGCTCCCGCTGCCGGTCATCGAGCAGGGGGGCGAGCTTCAGCTTCATCGAGTCGAGTACGGCCCCCAATTCCACCCGGGCGGAGGCGACGGCGCTATCGTAGCTCCGCGCGCTCTCTTCCAGGATCGGGCGGATGCGCGCCTCCTGCTCGGCGCGCGGTTGGATCACCTCTTCCACGAGCGAAACGAACCCCGGCGGCGTGCGCAGTTCTGCAACCCGCCGAGCCCGGTCGCGCATCAGCAGACCCTGGCCCACCATCCCCAGCACCACGCCGAGCGCGAGGGTGGCCACCAGGATCGCAACGGACTTCGCTTCCATCTTCACGGGCGCACCCCCGCGTTCACCGTGACGTCGGTTTCCAGCGCATAGGCGGCCGCGAAGCTCACCGCCGGGAGCTTCAGCACCCGATCCACGAGCGGCTGGCCGCTCGACCGGGTGGTGGCCAGGTTGACGGCCCCGAGGATCAGAATCGCCGCCGCGGCCAGAGGTGCCAGACGGAGGAAGACGACCTGCAGCGCGTCCGCCAACGACGGCTGACGCGCGAGCCGCCCCATGACCCGGCCCGCGAACCCGGCCTCGAACGCCACAGGCCCAGCCAACGGCCGCAGCCGGGCCATCCGCGCCTCGAGCTCGGTCTCGTCAGGCTTCATGCGCTTCTCCTCTCACGTACGGTGCCAGCAGGCGCTCCAGCTCGTCCATGGCCCGGGCCAACCGGCTCATCACCGTGCCCGGTGGCAGCTTCAGCACCGCGGCGGTCTCGTCGGTGGACAGCCCGTCCAGCATCCGCAGCACGACGACTGCGCGATGCTTCTCGTCGAGCTGCCCGACGGCCGCGCGCACCACGTCGCGCCGTTCCGCGCTCTCGGGGTCATTGGCCTCAACCGCCGGCTCCGGGAGCGGCGTGGCCGACTGGTCCCGGCTCACCAGACGCAGCCGCTGCCGCCGCCGGCGCTTGAGCGCGTTGAGGGACAGGTTCATCGCGATGCGCCGGAGGTAGGTGCCGAGCTGTGCCTCGCCGCGGAACTGGCCGAGGGCAGAGTGGAACCGGATGAACGTCTCCTGCCCGACGTCGTCCGCGTCGTCCCCGGGCCCCAGCATTCCGATCACCACGCCTGCCACGACCCCCTGATAGCGCTCGACCAGCGTCCGGAACGCCCCCGCATCCCCGGCACGGGCGCGGGCAAGCAGTTCGCCCTCTTCGGAAAGACGACTCACGCGGGCATGCTCCTGGCACGCATCTCAGACAACCCGAACCGCCGATGCATTCCATCCCTGCCACAGGCGGGCCCGATGGAATGGGCGGCCGGATTCGGTTGTCCAAGGTCCTGAGCAGGCAAGGTAGGTGCGTGCTCGTCCGGGGGTCAATGACGCGCGCGCTCCGCCTCGCCGCCGAGCCGACGACGGCGTGCGCGATGGCAACAACTTCGCTCTCATTAATGCGGCGCAGCGAGCGCGGTCAAACCGTTCAAAGGACGAGCGGCCTCGCAATCGGGCGACGGAGGCGTGCCATGCTGAGAAGGGCAGTCGCGTTCCTGCCGGCCATCATGTGCGCAGCGGTCGCGGTCCCGGGCTGTCACAAGGACCTCACGTCGGTCAGCGCGAGCAGCCCGACTACGTTCACGCCGGTGTATGCGCATATCCCGGGTGGCAGCTACGTGATGGGCGATCACTTCAACTTCGTCGATCCGGCCCACCCCAGCGATGAGATACCGCTTCATACGGTCACCATCTCCCCCTTCTACATGTCCACCACGCTGGTGACCAACCGCGAATACGCGGACTATCTCAACGCGGCCTTGGCGAGCGGGCTGATCGAAGTGCGGTCGGGTGTGGTGTACGCCGTCGGCGGCACGGATGTCTACTTCTACGCCACAACTGCGGTTCCGCTCTCGACGATCAGTTTCGCCAACAACACCTTCACCGTCCGCAGCGGACGGGATCTCCATCCGGTCACGGGCGTGCGCTGGTTCGGCGCGGTTGCCTATACCAACTGGCTGAGCGTGCGCGACGGCTACACCCCCTGCTACGATCTCTCGACCGGCAACTGCGACATGACAAAGAACGGCTACCGTCTGCCGACGGAAGCCGAGTGGGAATGGGCCGCCCGCGGCGGCCAGACCAATCCGTACTATCAGTTCCCGTGGGGCAACGACACCAACGCCGACGGCAGGCTCGCCAACTGGGAGGGCTCGGGCGATCCGTGGGAGAACGGCGACTATCCGCACACTACGCCGGTCGGCTTCTACGACGGCTCGCTCCGCCACAAATCCGACTACAACTGGCCCGCCGCCGACGCGACCTACCAGACCCGCGACGGCTCGAATGCCTTCGGCCTCTACGACATGGCGGGCAACGTCTGGGAGTGGGTCAATGACTGGTATTCGGCCAGCTACTACCAGTACTGCGTCACCAACAATGTCGTCATCGATCCACCCGGCCCTGCGACCGGCGACATCATGCAAGACACCCAGCCGTGGCGGGGCCTGCGCGGCGGCACCTGGTGGAACGGCGGCGGCCAGCAGTTCTACGGCTACAGCCGCGTTTCCAACCGTGACCCGTCCTGGTCCCTCGGTGGCTCGCCCGACGGCAACCCCGCGTCAGCCTGGCTCCAAGTCGGCTTCCGGGTCGTGCGGCCCGACAAGGTCACCAGCACCAGGACCATCGGCCTGATGCAGAGCACCGGCAAGGCGTTCGCCGGCTACACGCTGATGTCCCCGATGCACAGCACTTTCACCTACCTGCTCGACAACGCGGGCCAGTACGTCCACAAGTGGAACAGCACGGGGGAGCCGGGTCGCTCATCCTACCTGCTGGAAAACGGGCACATGATCCGCGCTTCCGCGATGCAGAACGTCGGCCCCTCGACCGGAGGCGGCGAAGGCGGGCGCATCGAGGAATACGATTGGGATGGCAACCTGGTGTGGGCGTTCGACTACTACAGCCCTACCTACATCGCGCACCACGACTTCAAGGTCCTGCCCAACGGCAACGTGCTCGTCCTGGCGAGCGAAAAGAAGACGTACGCCGAGGTCCTCGCGGCGGGCTTCAACCCCAGCCGGCTGGACCCGAGTATCTCCACCCAGGGCTACATGCTTCCGGATTACCTGGTCGAAGTCCAGCCCACCAAGCCCACTGGCGGCACTATTGTCTGGGCATGGCACATCTGGGATCACATGATCCAGGACTACGACGCCACCAAGAACAACTACGGGGTCGTCGCCGACCATCCGGAACTGATCAACGCGAACGGGACTGGCGGACAGATCCAGCAGTTCTGGAATCATGTGAACGGGATCGACTACAACCCGCAGCTGGACCAGATCATCCTCAGCGTCCGCAACAACAGCGAGCTGTTCGTGATCGATCACGGGACCTCTGCGGCGCAGGCATCCGGCCACACCGGCGGTCGCTACAACAAAGGCGGCGACATCCTCTATCGCTGGGGGAACCCGCAACAGTACGGCCACGGCACCAGCGCGGACCAGAAGCTCTACCAGCAACACCACACGCACTGGATTGAATCCGGTCTTCCCGGCGCCGGCGACATCCTGATCTTCAACAACGGCCTCGGCCGCGGCTATTCCTCCGTTGACGAGATCGTGCCTCCGGTGGACGCCGCCGGCAACTACAGCCTGTCAGCCGGCACCGCCTTCGGCCCGAGTTCTCTGACTTGGACGTACGTGGGCAGTCCAGCCACGAGCTTCTACTCCAGCGAAATCGGTGGTGCCCAGCGCCTGCCCAACGGCAACACCCTCGTCACCGAGGGTGTGAAGGGCAACCTGTTCGAAGTCACGGCTGCGGGCGAGACGGTCTGGCAGTACATCAACCCGGTCACCACCGCTCCGCTGGCGCAAGGGAGCACCATCCCGGCCGATCCGAACAAGGCCGGCCAGTACATGAATGCCGTGTTCAGAGTCGTCCGCTACGGGACCGACTACCCCGGCCTGCAAGGCAGAGACCTGACTCCCATCGGGCCCATCGAAACGTATTGACGGCCCGATGGAATGGACGGGCCGATCCCGTTGTCCAATCTGCCGAACGCCCGAGGCAAGCGCGTTCTCGTTCGGCGGTCAACGACTGCGGCCGTCTTCACGTTCTGCTGGAGGCTTCGATGGGAGTCCGCTGGATGGCGCGGGTGTCGCAGCTGCTCGTTCCTGCCGGCATCGCTGCCGCGGTGGCGGCCTGCGCCGAGCATTCGACCACCGCGGTCGATCCGGATACGACGACCTCTACCGCGCGCTACACGATCGCGCAGACGCTGTCCGACACGGCGCAGTTCACGACGATCGCCTTTGACGGCCTCGCGTTCCTGACGGGCAACCTCGGGTCCCAGTCGTTCCTGCCGCCGGGAAAGGTGGCCGACTACTCAGGCTTTCAGTACTTGCGCGACAACGACCCGACCGACCTCGGGCACAACACCTACTTCGTGACCGTCGTCGCCTTCAACGTCCTGCACATCCTGACGGCGAGCCAGATCAGCCAGATGGTGGCCAGCGCGCAGGTCCAGGTGCAGCAGCTCAACGACTTCGCATACGGGCGTTTCCCCCTCCTGGAGGCTTTCCGCCGGCAGCTCGACGGCGACCTGCCGCCGGGGGCCACCGGACTGGACTCGACGGCCGTGGTGGCGGCCATGGCCGACCTGTACCGGCTCGACGGGCAGATCAGCTACGGCCGGGCACGGCTGATGGGCGGCATCATCCGGTCGCTCACGACCGCCCAGCGCTCGGCCCTCGGCGCCCTGAAGGCTTTGAACGGCGTGGGGAACTGGAACCGGACGTTGTCGGACCCGCTGCAGGGGCTGGGCCTCGACCCCGACGTGGACGTGGCGGTCATGACATACGCGAGCGAAATGTACGCCTGGTACGCCGGCTCGGTTGACGCAGACGTGTACTTCTGTCCGGAGCGCCAGGGCACCTATTTCGGCTCGTTCTATCTCAAGGATTGGCCCGCCATGGGCAATCCGAACTACTCGATCAACGAGCAGCTGACGGCGTCGGCCGGCCAGAACTTCCTGGCCGTCCTGTCCCCGGCGCAGGCGGCGCAGATCACGGGCCTGCTCGACGTCCAGCGCACCGCGCTCCAGCAGATCGTGGACCGGCGTCGCGACGTCGCCACGCTCCTGCGGGGGTTCCAGACGGGGACGTCGGTGGACTCCGCCATGGTGGTGGCGCTGTCGGCGGAGTACGGGGCACTGGACGGTGAACTCGCGTACTGGTACACGACGCGGTTCACGGCCGTGGCCAACAGCCTGAGCGCGGCGCAGCGCGCGCAGGTGGACTCCCTGGCGATCGCGCTCGGCTACCTTGCGCCCACGGGCGCGTTCCTCTACTCGGCGCCCGCCCCGATGCCGGCGATCCCAAGCACCGACTTCCTCTTCGGCTCGCAGGGATCGGCGTCCGCCGTCCGCCGTTGATCGAGCGACCCGGTGTCTGGTGCGCATTTGCGACGTCTCGCACCGGTGCTCGCGGCCTTCCTGACGCTGCCGTCCGCGGGCTGCTCGTCCACGACTGCCGCTAGTGACCCTGCGCAGTTCGTGCTGACGAGCCCTGCCTTCGTAGATGGAGGCACGCTTCCGGTGGTGTACACCTGCGACGGGGCGGGGCACAGTCCACCGCTGGCGTGGACGGGCGCGCCGGAGGGGACCGCGCAGTTCGCGGTGCTGATGACCACGCTCGCGAACGACGGGCTGAAGTGGAACTGGGTGCTCTACGGCATCCCCGCCGGGGTCACCGCGCTCGCCGAGAGCACGGCGGGCATCGGCGTCCCGGGCCTCACCAGCGACGGGCCGGCGCTCGCGTACTCGCCGCCGTGCTCCCAGGGCCCCGGCGCCAAGACGTACACCTTCACGGTCTACGCGCTGTCCGCGGCACCGGCGCTTGACGCGCCCGCCGATTCGGTCACCGGGCAGGTTCTCGCCGCGGCGATCGACCACTTGATTCTCTCCAGCCGCCGGTTGAACGTCACCTACACGAGGTGAGCAACCGGGTGGACCGTCCGCAGTCGCTGGGCGAGGAAATCGCGAACAGCGTGAGCCACGGCGTGGGATTCCTCGCCGTGCTTGGCGCCACGCCCGTGCTGATCGTGCATGCCGCCCGGCACGGCACAGCGTCCGCCGTCGGCGCCAGCGTGTTCGCCGCTACCCTCATCCTGCAGTACAGCATGTCCACGATGTACCACGCCCTGGCACGCAACCGCGCGAAGCGCGTGTTCCGGGTGATCGAGCATGCCGCGATCTACCTGCTCATCGCCGGGACGTACACGCCGTTCACGCTCGGGGTGCTGCGCGGTCCTTGGGGCTGGACGCTGCTCGGAGTCATCTGGAGCCTGGCCGCCGCGGGGGTCGCACTCGACTCGGTCTCCGGCCTCAGGCACCCGATCCTGTCCACGTCCGTCTACGTGGCCATGGGGTGGTTCATCGTGATCGCCGCGCGGCCGCTGTGGCTCCACGTCCCGCCGGCCGGGTTGGCGCTGCTGGCCGCGGGCGGCGTGGCCTACACCGCGGGCGTGGCCTTCTACGCGGCCAGGCGACTGCGCTACGGGCACTTCGTCTGGCACCTCTGCGTCCTCGCGGGCACGGCGTGCCACACGCTCGCGGTGCTGTGGTACGCCGGCTGACCTGCGCCCGCGCGGTCCGGCCGACGGGCTGAACACGCCCCACAGGAGATACGACCATGATGACGCGCGCTGAACTCCGACGGTGGCAGCGGCAGGCGGCGGCGATGCTGAGGAAGGCCGGCATCGTGATCACGCGGCAGGAGGCCTCCGCGATCGAGGCGGCCGACTGCGGGCTCGGCAGGTTCGAGGAGATCGGGCTCGGCGTGCTGGTGTACGTGAACACGGAGCGCTGCTGCGCCAAGGAGCTCGTGCTCTGGCCCGGCCAGACGTTCCCCGAGCACCGGCATCCGCCTGTCAGCGCGACCAACCCCGGCAAGGAGGAGATGTTCCGCTGCCGGTGGGGGCTGGTCTATCTCTACGTCCCCGGGCCCAGGACACGGCGGCCGAAGGCGCGGCCGCCCCGGGGGCGCGAGGCGACCTTCACGGTCTCCCACGAGGTGGTCCTGAGGCCGGGCGACCAGTACACCCTGGCGCCGAACACGCCGCACTGGTTCCAGGCCGGTCCCGAGGGCGCGGTGGTCTCCGAGTTCTCCACCACGAGCCTCGACGAGCTGGACGTCTTCACCGATCCCGAGGTCCGGCGCATAACGCAGATCGCGCGCTAGCCGCGGTGCCGAACGGACGAGCCCCGGCCGGGCAGGGTGCCCGACCGGGGCTCGTTATTCGTGAGCCGTTTGGATCGGTCTACTTGCGGCCCCCCACCAGCCCGCGCGCCTCGAGGAGCGGCTGCACGCTCGGGTCGCGCCCGCGGAAGGCGCGGTACAGCACGGCCATATCGCCCGTGCCGCCGCGCGAGAGGATCATGTCACGGAGCCGCTGACCGTTGGCTCTGGTCATCCCGCCGTGCTCCGTGAACCATGCGAAGGCGTCGTGGTCCACCACCTCGGCCCACATGTAGGCGTAGTAGTTCGCCGAGTACCCGCTGCTCCAGATGTGCGCGAAGTAGGTGCTGCGATAGCGCGGCGGCACCGCCGGCACGGCGATGCGGAAGTGCTCGAGCGCCGCGGCCTCGAAGGAATCCGCGTTGGCTACGAGCGGGCCGACCGGCAGCGTGTGCCACGCCATGTCGAGCAGCGCCGCTGCCACGTACTCCGTGGTCGCGAACCCCTGATCGAACGTCTTCGTCCGCTTGATCTTGTCCACCAGCGCCTGCGGCATCGGCTGCCCGGTCTGGTAGTGCTTCGCGAAATGGGCGAACACCGCCGGGTACAGCGCCCAGTTCTCGTTGAACTGCGACGGGAACTCCACGAAGTCGGTGGGCACGTTGGTGCCGGCGAGGCGCGGGTAGGTCACGGTGGTCAGGAGCGCGTGCAGCGCGTGCCCGAACTCGTGGAACATCGTCGTCACGTTGTCCCAGGTCAGCAGCGCCGGCTGGCCCGGAGCGGGCTTGGTGAAGTTCCCGACGTTGAAGACCACGGGCTTGGTGCCGAGGAGGCCCGCCCCGTCCACGAACGTGTCCTCCCAGGCGCCGCCGCTCTTGGCGTCGCGCTTGAAGTAGTCGCAGTACCAGAGGCCGATGGATTTCCCGTCCCCGTCGGACACCTCGAACACCCGTACGTCCGGCTGGTAGACCGGGATGTCGTGGCGCTCCTTGAAGGTGAGCCCGTAGAGCTGGTTCGCCGCGTAGAAGACCCCGTCCTGCAGCACGCGGTTCAGCTCGAAGTAGGGCTTGATCTGGGATTCATCGAGGTCGTACTGCGCCTTGCGCACCCGCTCCGCGTAGTACTGCCAGTCCCACGGCTGCAGCTTGAAGCCGCCGTGCTGCGCGTCGACCATCGCCTGCATCGCGGCCTGCTCGCCCGCGGCCTTGCCCGTCGCCGCGGGCACCATGTCGGTCAGCAGCTTGATCGCGTTCGCCGGTGTCTTCGCCATCTGGTCGTCGAGCACGTAGGCGGCCCACGACGGGAAGCCGAACAGCCGGGCCTTCTCAGCCCTGAGCTGGGCGAGACGCGTGATGATCTGCCGGGTGTCGTTGCTGTCGCCCTTCTCGGCGCGCGTGGTGGACGCCTCGAACAGGCGCTGGCGCACGGCCCGGTTCTGGAGCTCGGCCTGGGCGGGCTGCTGCGTCGTGTTCTGGAGGGGTAGCACCCAGCCGGTGACCTTGCGTGTCGCCGCGGCTTGGGCGGCGGCCGCCAGCTCCGCCGGGCTGAGGCCGGCGAGCTGGGTCGAATCGGTCACGACGATCGCGCCGGCCTTGGTGGCCGCCAGCAGGCGCTTCTGGAAGTCCGTCGTGAGCGTCGCCTCTTCCTTGTTCAGCTCGCGCAGCTTCGCCTTGTCGGAGTCGGAGAGCAGAGCGCCCGCCCGCACGAAGTCCTTGTAGTACCGCGTGACGAGGAACTGCTGCACCGAGTCCAGGCCGAGCGTCGTCCGGCGGTCGTAGAGGCTCTTGACCCGCCGGAACAGCGTGTCGTTCAGGAAGATGGCGTCGTTGTGCGCGGCGAGCTTCGGCGCTTCCTCCGTCTGGATCTGCTGGAGCGTGTCGTCGGTGTTCGACTGGGTGAGCGCGAAGAAGACCTTGGAGACCCGGCGGAGCAGCGCGCCCGACTTCTCCAGCGCGATGATCGTGTTGTCGAAGGTCGGGGCCGCCGTGTCCGCCGCGATGGCGTGGACCTCGCCCAGCTGCTGGCGCATCCCTTCCTCGATCGCCGGCTGGTAGTCGGCGTCGTGGATCTTGTCGAACGGCGGCGCCTGATAGAGCAGCGGGCTCGCCGTGGCGAAGGGATTGCTGGGCGTGAACTTCACGGGCGCGGCGCGGCCGCAGCCGACGAGGACGACGGCACCGGCGATCGCGAGACGACGCAGATGAGCCATGGAGCATTCTCCGATGAGGAAGGGCAAACGCTCCAAAGTACGCTGCAATGAGCGGGCCAGCGAGGCGCCCGCAGCCTCAGGGATGCACCGCCGCCGGTAGGTGACTCGCCGGGCGCGCCGTCAGGTTCAGGGAATCGAGGACGAAGACCGCCGGACCGGGACTCCCGTCCTGGTTCCAGACCTCCCACTCGGGCTCCCAGTACATCGCGCCGATCCCCCCGGGCGCCTTCTTCACCGTATTGACCAGGTCCACCATGAACTGCAGGCGCCCCTCGGGCGTCAGCGGCCACATCATGTCGGGGTTGTCCGCGAGGTGCGAGTTGCCATAGCCCGTTTCGGCGACCAGGAATTCCTTGTGGTAGCGCCGCCAGCTCTCGGTCATGTTCTCCCAGAGCTGGTCGAGCGTGCCGTGCCGCCACTCCGGGTAGAAGCTCTCGGCGATGATGTCGTAGGGCACGTGCGCGGCCTCGAGGTGGTCGAAGAACCACTTCGTCGTCGCCCAGTCGCCGCCACGGTCGATGTGGATGGCGATCCTGGGCGGCGTGTCGCCCGCGCCCGCCATCACGCCGCGGATGCCGGCCTTGAGGATGCGCGTCAGGTGATCCCACTGCGTCACCGAGTCGTACGGCTGCGGCGGCAGGTACTGGCTGTTCCCCGGGACCTGCAGTTGCCCCAGCGGCCAGAGTGTGCCGCGGGTGATCTCGTTGCCCACCTGCACCCAGTCCGGCATCGCGCCGGCGTCCTTCAGCGCCTTGATCGTCTCGCGGCTGTAGACCTCCACCTGCTTCTCGAGCGAATCGAAGCCCAGGCCCCGCCAGGCGACGGGGATCTCCTGGTGCTGCGGATCGGCCCACGTGTCGGAGTAATGGATGTCGAGGAGGAAGATCGCGCCCGCCTGTTTGATGCGCCGGGCGAGCGGGATCGTGTTGGCGAGCGAGTTGTCTGGCGCCTCCCGCACCGGCGAGACGAAGACGCGCAGGCGGAACGCGTTCCATCCGTGGTTCTTCAGGATGGTCATCTCATCGCCGGGCACCCCATTGTCCTGGTAGGTCGGGAACCGGCCCCTGAAGCGGTCGGCCGCGTCGATGTACGAGATGTCGGCGCCGAGGTAGAAGGGCCGCTGCGGCGCCGCGCTCCCGGGGTGCGCCGGAGGCGTAGAGCAGGCGGCGAGGGACACCAGTAGGCAAGCGGCGAGATTCACCGTGCGATGTCGCATCTCAACCTCCGTCAACAGCTAGTTCGGGTTCGCGGCCAGCTTCTGCCGGAATTCCGTCAGCCAGTTCGGGACCACGACCAGCTGGTAGCTCTCCGCCTGCGCGACCGGGACCACGAGGCGGGAGCCGTCGCGTGTCACGTCGTAGTTCGCCTGGCCGAAGGAGCTGCCGGCCTCGCGTATCCTGGTGAACGCGGTGTCGCGCGAGACGACCCGCAGATCGGGAGCCGCGGCGAGGCGCGCCTCGACGATGACGTTGCCCGAGGCGTAGTAGAGCTGCGTGCCGTCCGCCGACCAGACGGGTGCCCCGCCGCCACCCACCGATACCTGTACCTTGGCGCTCGGGTCCGGGAAGGACCGCACGTAGACCTCGAATGCGCCCGATTCATCGGAGTTGAGCGCCACCCTTCGGCCGTCCGGAGCGAGACGCGGGCCCATCGAGTTATTCCTCGCGACGCTGAACGGACGGACGGCGCCACCCGAGTCCAGCGGGATGCGCACCACGCCCCACGCGTTCTCCAGCAGGGACTGCACCAGGAGCGAGTGCCGGTCGGGCGTGATGTCCGCATAGGGCGAGAGGGAGGAGATCTGCGTGAGCATCTCGGGCGGCGCCGCCACGCCGACCTTCTGGGCCCAGACGGCGGCCCGGGATCCGCCGGCGCCCGCCGCCGTGTACACGATGCGGGAGCCGTCCCTCGTCCATTCAGCCGAGGTGACGGACTCGACCGTGGTCAGGCGCGACAGAGTTCCCGTCGCCAGCTCGTAGATCCACACGTCGCTCTTGGTGCCGTCGGACACGATGACGGCGATCCGGCGGCCGTCAGGGGACAGCCGCGGCGCGCTGAAGTCGCGCACTTCCGAGCTGATCGGGTGCGAGACGCCGTCGCGCCCGATCCACGCCAGCTGCGCGCGGTGGGTGCCGAGCGCGGAGACCAGCGCGCCGCCCCGCGATATGAAGATCTCCGAGTTGCCGTTGTTCGCGGCGCCGACTGGCACGGGGTCGAGCACGGGCACGGGCTTCCCCGTCACCCGCCTCCGGCGGGCGTTGAGCGGCACCGCCATCACCGCCCCGTCCGCCTGCAGGTACACCAGGGCGCCGTCGAGGACCGCCAGCGGGCGGATGCCCCTGACGTTGAGCGGTGTAACGCGGCCGTCGTCCAGAGAGGTGATCCCCAGCTGCGCGGTCGCCAGCGCCCCGGACCAGATCGTGAGCACGATCGTGCGGCCGTCGGGCAGGGCGATGGGCCAGAGATGGTCCAGCTCGCCTTTGGCGGAATCGGGCTTGGTGAATTCCAGCGGCTCGCCGCCGGCGACGCTGACGTGCGACAGCCCCTGCATCTTGCCGGTCGAGCCGACGACCAGTTCGTTCGTGGTCGTCCAGTCGGCGCCGTTGTCCGCGCCGCCGTCCGCGATCGTCACGGGCGCGCTGCCGTCGAGCCGGACCTTCTTCTCCTTCGTGCCCACTTCGAACGCCAACCACTGGCCATCGGGCGAAAAGACCGGCTGCGAGCCGTTCGCCGTGCCCGGTATGGGGTGGCCCTCGAGTTGGTCGGTCCGCTTGGCGTACAGGATCGGTCCGCCACCTGGCTGCGCCACCGCGTAGACCAGGATGCCGCCGTCCGGCGAGATCGCGGCCGGCCACGGGAAATTGTCAATCACGCGAGCGCTGTCGCTGCCGGCAAACAGGAAGCGGACGGCGCCGGCGGCCGGCGCGGCGGCCGGCCGGCGGGTGATGGAGACGGCGAGGGACACGACGGCCAGGAGCGCGAAGCCGAGGACGACGGGATCCTTCAGCCTGGTGCGCAGGCCGCCGCCAGGCGCGGTGGCCGGCTGCGCGATCGCCCCGGTGGAGGCCGTTCCGAAGGCCGGGTTCCCCAGCGCCTCGGCGAACTGCGCCGCCGTGCCGAAGCGGTCGGCCGGCAGCTTTTCCAGCGCCATCCGCACGGTCGCTTCCACGTGCGGAGGCACCGTCCGACGCTGCAGTGTCAGCGATCGCGGCTCCTCGGTCATCACCCGCGCGATGATCGCCTGCGCCGTCGGCCCCGTGAACGGCGGCTCCCCGGTCAGCATCTCGTACAGCACGCACCCCAGGGCGTAGATGTCGGCCTTCGGCGTGATCTCCCGCTCCCCCATCGCCTGCTCGGGCGCCATGTAGTGCGGGGTGCCGAGGCTCATGCCGGTCTCGGTCATCCGGGTCCCGCCCTCCGAGCGGCTCGCCGCGAGCGCGATGCCGAAATCCACCACCAGCGCGTGGCCGCCGTGGAGCAGGATGTTTTCCGGCTTGATGTCCCGGTGCACCACGCCCTGCTGGTGCGCGTACGCCAGCGCGTCGGCCACTTCGCCCGCGATCCCCACCGCCTCGTCCACCGGGAGCTGCTTCTGGCGCGTGAGTCGGTCGCGCAGCGACTCCCCCTCCACGTACGGCATCACGTAGAAGACCTGCCCATCGGCTTCCCCGGAGTCGAACAGCGACAGGATGTGCGGATGCTGGAGGTTGGCGGTGGTCTTGATCTCGGCCAGGAACCGCTCGCCGCCCAGGATCGAGGCCAGCTCGGGCCTGAGCACTTTCACGGCCACCTTGCGGTCGTGACGGACGTCCTGGGCGAGGTAGACCGTGGCCATCCCGCCCGCGCCGAGCTCGCGCTCGATCCGGTAGCGGTCGGCCAGGGCCGCGCTCAGGCGGCCGAGAGCATCGTTCACGTCAATTCCGTCGTGGCTGAGGGGCAAGGAAGATGCCCGGTCACGCTTCGAACGGCAACGCCGGAGCTGCCGCCGCCTTCAGCGCTGGCGCAGCACGAGCAGCCGCCCGCGTCCCGGCGGGATCCGCACCGGCGCGCCGACCGCGAGGGAGTCGGCGCCCTGGAAGGCCTCGATCGCCGGCACGGTGACCGTGACGCGGCTCGAGTCGAGGCCGAGCGCGTGCCAGTCCACGTGCAGCACGACGTCGGCTGTGTCTGGCGCCCAGCTCGCGACGGCCACCAGCGTGCGTCCGGCCCGGACGTACGCGGTCGCGAGCACGTCCGCGCGGCCGGTGGTCACCGGCGGGTGTGCGCCCCACCAGCCCGCCATCCGCGCCTCGGCGATGCCGAAGTCGTCCCACGCGCGCCACAGCGGGCGCGGGTCGCCGGCCCACGGGAGCCGGTTCGTCATCCCGAAAACCATCCCCCGCCAGGGGTTGCCGCCGTCCTGGAGCATCTCGCCCATCAGCCCGAACGGGATCCCCGACATCTCCACGAGCCAGTAGTCGGGCGGCGAGTTGTAGTCGAAGTACTCGCCGAACCAGAGCCGGTCGAGGTAGGGGAAGTGCTCGAGATACAGGTTCGCGCTCGAGGCGAACCCATCGTTGGCGTCGTACTGGTTGGCCGAGTGGAGGTCGATCAGCGGCTGCGGCCGCCCGCGCGCAAGCACCCGGCGCACCCGCTGCATCGTCGTGCGGTCGAACGCCACGTCGTCGATGTACAGCCCGTCGATGCCCTCGTTCTTCACCAGCCAGTCGAGGCCCTCGACGTAGAAGTTGTGCCACCGCGACACGCCGCTGGTGACCAGTGCGATGTCGTGCAGCTCCGGCACGACCCAGCCGGTGACGTAGTGGCCGCCGACGTGCTCCTGGAGCCAGGCGTGCCCGCCGCCCGGCCCGTCGGCGAAGACCTCGTCGCCCAGGGAGCGCAGCGTCCAGAACTCCGGTGCCCGGTTCGTGAGCTCGCGCACCGTGTAGTAGATCTTCACGCGCATGAGCGCCGCGTGCGCCGAGTCCACGTAGGCTCGCATCGCGTCGGGCCGCAGGAACGGGTAGTTGATGAACGGGTTGATCCGCGTCGCGTGATGGACATTGATGACGTTCGCCCCCGCCGCTGCGATCGTGTCCACGGGCTTGAAGGCGTGGTAGTACCGGGTCGTGAACTGCGCGCGCGTGTCGAGCACGTGGAACGGCGTGATGGTGAGCCGCGCGTCGAAGTACAGCGTGTCGCCGGGGGCGAGCGTGCGTTCCCCGCTCGAGCAGCGCGCGAGATAGGCGCCGGCGACGCTCTTTCCCGCGGCCGTCCCGAACCGGCAGCCGCCCCGCCCGCCGTTCTGCCAGGAGACGGGCATTGCCAGCGGATGCTGCTGGTAGAAGTTGGTATTGAGCGGGCGCACGTAGTGCTGGTCCTTGAGGATGACCTGGAGCCCCGAGTTTGCGTCGCCGATCCAGAAGGCGTCCTGGTTCTTCTTGACGTCCCAGGTCCAGGCGTAGTCGGCGGGGCGCGCACCGCCCTTCCGGTTGAGCCCCATGAAGTAGCGCGCCACGTCGTCCTGCATCGGCACGTCCAGCCGGATGTCGCGCACCGCGGTCGGCCGCGACGCGGTGAGGGCCACGGTGTACTCGATGGCGCCGTCGAACTCGAGCTGCGCGTGCAGCCGCATCGTCACGGCGCCGGCCCGCGAGGTCGCGTCCCACGCCACTGCGCCGGGGACGCGATGAGTGATGCGCGGCCCCCGGCCGGTCCAAGCCAGATCGCGGCCGGCGGTATCCTGCACCACGAGCGCGATCGGGGCGGCGAGCATGTGGCGCCCCACGGCGCGAAGCGCCGTCATGTCGTCGCTGAAGTGACTGGTGATCTGCCGGGGCCAGCCCTCGCGGCCGACGTCCACGTCGCGCCCGAGCACGGACAGCCGGAGCCCGGCGACGCGCACGGGCGTGTACGGCGGGACGACGCCGGTGTCGAGCGCGAGCCGCGAGTCGAGCCAGCGCAGGCGCGAGAGGCGCCAGGGCTCGTCGTCGCCGTGGTGCGCGATCACCGCGGGCAGCACCGTCAGGCGGATCGGCAGCGTCATCGGCTGCTCGTTCCGCGCCTCGACGGTGAGCGAGCCCTCCCACGCGCCGGCGGCGGCGCTTTCCGGCACCATCACTCCCAGCCACAGCGCCTGCACCTTGCCGGCGGCCACGCGCAGGTGCCGCTCGAACGCCGCGCCCTGCCAGTCCACGCCGCGCGTGTCGAACGACTCGAACGCCGCGCCCGGGATGCGCGCGCCGCCGGGGCCCGTGAGGCCGGAGAACTGGACCTCGACCTCCTCGAGCGCGCGCCGGGCCGCCCAGACGCCCACCTGGAAGACCCAGAACTCGCCGCGCTGCGCCTCGCCCGTGACGGGACCGTTCGCCCCGGCCCGGATCCAGCGCAGGGGGAGGTCGTCGGTCATCCGGATCGGCCGGGTGCGGTCCTCGGGGAAGAGCAGGTAGGCGTCGTCGGGGTCCGCCGCCAAGAGCGCAGCGACCTCGTCGGTCGTGGCGACGACCTCCATCGGGTAGAGCGAGTCCATCGAGTCAGCCGCCTGGATCTCGACGACGGACGCTTTGGGGAGCGAGCGCCAGTCGCCGCGCGCGCGCGCCCCTGCGTTCAGCCTGTGGGCGTCCAGCCACGCGGGTGACGCGGTCGAATCGGGCGGCCGGTACGTGATCCGCGGGTAGTTCGAGCGGAAGGTCCCGGTGTACGGCATCCAGTAGACGTGGTAGTCGCCCGCGCCGGCGACCGGCTCGAAGGCAACGTCGCCCGCCTCGCGCGTCACGGTGATCGCGACGGCGTTCGCGATCCGCGCGTCGTCGGCCGTCGTCACGATGATGCGCTTCAGCTCGGGGCCGAAATCGCGGCGGCGCCACGGGATGTGCACCCGCACGGCTTCGGCCGGTGCGGCGACGCGGACCACCGCCCGATGGTTGCCGAGGGAATCGGCGACCCAGTGTCCGAGGCCGTAGGGCACGTCCTGCGCGCGCGCGGGCGCGCCGGCGAGGCACAGCAGTGCGGCGGCCAGGAGGCCGCTCGGCGCCAGGGACCTTCGGAGTGGAGTGGTCACGGGTACGTCGTTGGAGAGGGTGAGGGCGACGCGGGTGCGGTAAGATCGCCCCGGAGGTCAAAGGCTGCCAGGCCGCGTCTGCGCTAGGGCCCGAGGACTTTCTCCAACTCCGCTTCGGCGTCGGCGGTGTAGCGCCCTTCGGCCCGCCACAGGATCCGTCCCGAGCGGTCCACCAGCAGCACGTGGATCCGGCTCTCGTCGGTGATGCCGAGCGTATCGCGGAACGGTGTCTTGTTGATGTAGAGCGTGATCGTGGCCGCGCGGACAGCGGAGTCGGGGATGCCGCGCCGCATCCCGCCGTCGATCATCCCGCGCATCAGGCGATAGCCGCGGCCCAGCGTCGGCAGCTCGTACACGCGCAGGCCCGAGTCCCCGGCGGCGAGCGGCCTCAAGTGCGGCGTCCACGTGTCCACGTCCTCCTGCTGGTGGCGCTTGAAAGCGACCAGCACGAGGTTGCGCGCGCCCTCGAAGTCCCCGGGGAGATGGTAGGTGCGCCCGGTGAGGCTGCGGCCGGTGACCGCGGGAAAGTGCGTCGTGCTGTCCGGCATGCGGGCCTCCGTCTGGGCCAGGAGATTGGAGACGGCGAAGAGCGGCACCGCGAGCGGCAGCAGCAGCCGCCCCGCCGTGCCACGCCGGCCGCCGCGTCGGGAGCGTTCGGGGCGCACGGTCAGAGCCCCGCCCGCGCCGCGGCGTACACGGCGCCGCAGACGACCGCGGAGAGCGTCGCGCCCCACGCGAGGTCCACGACGGCGGCGACGAGCGGGAAGTCCTTGATCAGCGCCAGGCTCGTGAGGTCGTACGCCGCATACGCCGCGAGCCCAAAGAACGCACCGAGCAGCAGCGCTCTCGCGGGCGACTGCCGCTCGAGGGCGGGCATGACCACGAAGACGACCAGCGCCGCCACATAGAGAAGATAGAAGAGGACGGCCGGCACCCAGCGCACGTCCGGCCGCAGCAGCTGGCCGAGGTGGCGCTGGTAGAAGCCGCGCGCGACGAGCCCGATCCAGACGAGGTCGAGGCCGAAGCAGACCACGGTGCCCACGCCGTAGAGCTTGAGGAACTGAAGAACCGTCATCGTCACCTCCTGGGGGGCCACGGTAGGAACGCGCTGGTGGTGCGCTGGTACTCGCGGTACGCGTCGCCGCGGCTCTTGAGCGCCTGCCGCTCCGTGTACGGGATGCCGGTTACCCGGAACAGGAACACGAACATCACGACGGGGCCCACGAGCGTCGGGAGGGCCACGTGTCCGATCAGCACGTACGCCCACCATTGGAGCCACTCGAAGAAGTAGTTCGGGTGCCGCGAGAACCGCCACAGGCCGGCGCGGCAGACGGCGCCGCGGTTGGCGCGGTTCGCGCGGAACAGCGCGAGCTGCAGGTCGGCCGTCACCTCGCCGAGCACCGCCGCCGCCCACACGAGGCCGCCGGCCAGCGCCCACGCGTCGAGCGGCCCGCCACGCATCGCGGCCGCGATCGGCACCACGAACAGGGCTCCGACCGGCACCTGGGCGAGATAGAGGAAGAGGAAGTTGCGCGCGGCTCGCGCACCCCATGCCTCGCGGAGCGCGCGGTAGCGGCCGTCTTCCCCCCAGCCGCCGAGCACGCGGTCGGTGAGCAGGTACACGGCGAGGCGCAGCGACCAGACCGCCGCGATGCCACCCACCAGCAGCCTGCGCCAGGGATCGCCGGCCGACGCCAGCGCCACCAGGACGGCGCCGCCCGCCACCAGAAGCGTCCAGCCCAGATCCGCCGAGGCGGCGTTCCGGGTCCGCAGCTGGACCGCCCAGAGCGCAAGCTGCCCCGCGAGCGCGGCGGCGACGGCCGCGGCGATGAGCGTCATCACGCCGTCTAGCCTCGGCGGTCCAACATCATCGAGAGCACCTCACCACGAAGCTCCCGATCGGTGGAATAGACGCCTCGGAACGCCGAGGTCCGCATCTCGGTGTCGTGCTTGCGGGCCCCGCGCAGCTTGAGGCACGAATGCTCGCCGTCCACGACGACCGCGACGCCCCGCGGATCGAGGTGCTGGACCAAAGCGTCCGCGATCTGCGCCGTGAGGCGCTCCTGCATCTGCGGACGCCGCGCGAACACGTCCACCGTCCGCGCTAGCTTGCTCAGCCCGGTGACCCTGCCGTGCGCCGGCAGGTAGGCGACGTGCGCGTGACCCGTGAACGGCAGGAGGTGGTGCTCGCAGATGCTGCTGAACGGGATGTTGCGCAGCATCACGACGTCCTCGCCGGTGTGATCGTGATCGAACACGCGGTTCAGGTGGGTGCCAGCGTCCTCGTGCAGGCCGCCGAACAGCTCACGCACGGCGCGGGCGTAGCGCTTCGGCGTCTCCCGCAGCCCCTCGCGGTCGGGATCCTCTCCAACGGCCAGCAGGATCTCGCGGACCGCGCGCTCGATCCGCACCAGGTCCGTCTCCCGCCGCCGCGCCTCGAGTCGGTCCACCGCGGGAGAGTAACGCTCCTTGGGCATCGCCAGGGCAAGCTCCACCATCGTTGTCCTCTCCGTTCCGAAGTGTAATCGGTCAAATCGTTCATCAGAAGCTACTAGCATTGAGCACCTGCGTCAATGCCAGTGCGTATTGACTTTCTAATAGGTTGTCAATAAATTAGTTACACTCGACATGCCGGCAACCAGCGACACATGCGGAAACGGTGAAATCGTCCAGAGTCACGAAGACTGAGCTCAGCGTGACCGAGCCCCTGCTGTCGCCGCGCGAGGTCGCGCGCGCGATCGGCGTCAGCGAATCTACGCTGAAACGATGGGCTGACAGCGGCGCGATCGCCACGACGCGCACGCCGGGCGGGCATCGGCGCATTCCATTCGCGGAGGCCGTCGCCCTGATCCGGCGCTCGGGAGTCCCGCTGCGGCATCCGGCCCTGCTCGGCCTGCCGGAACTCGCTGCCGACGTGGCGGCGCCCGGCGCCCCGCCGGCAGGCGAGCACCTGTACGAGCTGTTGACGCAGGACGACGGGGCACAGGCGCGCGGGTTCCTGATCTCGCTGTACGTGGCGGGTTGGACGATCCCGGCGATCTTCGACGGGCCGATGTGCGCCGCACTCACGCGCATCGGCGAGCTGTGGCGGCACGACGCCCAGGGGATCTTCCTCGAGCACCGCGCAACGCAGACCTGTCTGCAGGCGCTCCTGCAGCTGCGCGGCCTGTTGCCGGCGTCTGTCGAGCGAGCACCGCTCGCGCTCGGCGCCGCTCCGGCGGGCGACCCGTACTTCATTCCCTCGCAGATGGCGGCGCTGGTCACGGCGGACGCCGGTTTCCGCGAGTGCAATCTCGGTCCGGAGACGCCCTTCGAGGTGCTGAAGCGTGCGGTCGTCGAGCGGCGGCCGCGGCTCGTGTGGGTGGCGATGAGCGTCAGCCCGTCGGAGCCCCGCGCGGTGGCCACCGATTTGCTTGCTCTGGCGAAGGTGGTGGAGGACCAGGGTGGCGTGGTGGCTCTGGGTGGCCGAGGGGCTTCGGCGCTCGGAGCGCTGGCGGCGGGGCTGCAGCGTCTCGGCTCGATGGGCGAACTCGCAGCGCTGGGCCGCGGGCTCCTCGCGCGAACGGCGCCGCACGCGTCAGCGGCGATGCGCAATGTCGGAGACGGGCCTCGCGGGAGCCGGCGATGACGATGGTCCGCAGCCGTACTCGACCGATACAGCGGATGCTCATCGCATGCTTGAGCGCGTCTTCGTTCGCACTCGCGGCGTGTGCGCACCGCGCGCCGCCTCCGGCCGCGGTGCCCGCGGGCAGGGGCCTCACGATCCGCCTGACCTCGATCCCCGCGAGCACACCCGCGGGAGCGGTCATCTACGTGGCCGGCTCGTTCAACAACTGGAACCCGGCGGCCGAGGGCTACCGGCTCACCGCGCAGGGAGCGCAGTACGCGATCACGCTAAGCGACTCGGTGCGCGGGCCGGTGGAGTTCAAGTTCACGCTGGGGTCGTGGGAGAGGGTGGAAGTCTCGGCGTCCGGCGGCGACGTCCCAAACCGGACGTTCACGGTGCCGCCGGCCGGCGTGGGTACGTACACCGGGACCGTGGTCGCCTGGCGGACCGGACCCGCGCCGCAGCGGCCGCATAGCGCCACGGCCTCCGTCTCGATCCTCGACACGGCCTTCCAGATGCCGCAGCTCGGCCGGACGCGGCGCGTGTGGCTCTATCTCCCGCCCGACTACGCGACGTCCGGCGGGACCTACCCCGTGCTATACCTGCACGACGGGCAGAACGTGTTCGACGCGGCCACCAGCTTCGCCGGTGAGTGGGGCGTGGACGAGACGCTGGACAGCCTGCACGCGGCGGGCGACTCGGGCGTCATCGTCGTGGCGGTGGACAACGGCGGCACGCACCGGATGGACGAGTACCAGCCGTGGCCGAGCACAGACGCGAGATTCGGCGGGGGCGAGGGAGCCCGGTATGTGGACTTCATCGTCCACACCCTGAAGCCGTTCATCGACGCGCACTACCGGACGCGGCCCGACCGGGTGAACACCGGCATCGGCGGCTCGAGCCTCGGCGGGATCATCTCCTTCTACGCCGCGCTGCAGTATCCCGACGTGTTCGGGCGCGTGCTCGTCTTTTCGGCGCCGTTCTTCTTCGAGCCGCAGCTCTTCGCCATGGCGCGCGCCTACCGGCGGAGAGCGAGCCCCACGCGCTTCTACTTCGACACCGGCCTGAACGAGGGCACGACAGAGCTGGAACTGCCCTACCGAGCGATGGCGCACTCTCTCCAGGCGATGGTGGACAGTCTCGCCGCGGCGGGCGTGGACACGGCAGCGGACGTCCGCGCCCTGCTCCCGGCGGACGGCGCGCACGCCGAGTGGTTCTGGCGGCGCGAGTTCCCGGCCGCGTATCGCTGGCTGTTCGCCAGCGGGAGACCTGTTGACGGGCAATAGCACGCCAGCGGCGTCGCGGGCGTCACGGAAGCACCTGTTGCGGAAGGAGTCGCGAGGCTAGGGGGTCACTCTCGGTGCCGGGCTACTGGCTGCCTGCCGCGGCCGGCGGCGCGATGCCCGCGGCCCGCATCAGCTCCCGCTGCACCCGCGAGACCCGCTCGACCTGGCCCTTGGCGGGGAACCGCTGGTAGAAGCCCTCGGTGCGGAAGTCGCGCATCATGTCGGCCCACGGCGAGAGCCGCTGCGCCCATCGCGCCACGCGGCCGTCTTCGGGCTCGGCGTCCGTGGCCGCCAACACGGTGCACACCCGGATCATCGCCTTGAGCGTGACAGAGCTGGTGACGACGTAGGAGCTATTGGCCCAGGCCACGCCCCAGGCCTTTTCCGCGGCCTTCAGGAAGTCGCGGACCACGTGGTAGAAGCGCTCCGCGTGCCGCGCGTCGGTCCCGGTCCGCTCGATGTGGCGCCAGCGGGCCTTCACCCACCGATGCATCTCGTTGAACAGCTCCGCCTGGAGGATCCACTTCTCCTGCTTGCTCCGGCCGCCGAGGCGGTTGATGCGGTAGCGCAGCGGGCTGTCCGCCTCCGAGTAGAGCAGCTCGACGAGGCGCGCGGCGAACTTCTTGTCGGCGGAGGCCCACGAGACGCGTTCGTAGAGATCCACCAGGTGGCTCTTGTTGATGCGCGTCGGCGTCGAGTTGATGATGACAAACATCTCCGTGGCGAAGTCCTCGCTCTTCCCGTCGAATATGACGCAGGGCACGTGGACGGCCGCCGCCTCCTGCGGCCGCTCGGTCTGGTAGAAACGCAGCGCCGCGAGGCGGTGCTGCCCGTCGATCACGAGGTACTTCCCCTCGGGCTCCGTGATGACCCCCGTGGTCCCGGCCATGCTGCTCGGCGTAAACCGGAGCCGCTCGGCCGTGAACAGCAGCACCGTCCCGGGGATCGGCGGCTGGCTCACCGCGGTCTCGTAGAAATTCTTGATCGCGCGCACCTTGGCGCGGGACAGCGGCCGCTGGAACGCCTTCTCCGAGCGCTCGATGCGCTCGATGAACAGTCCGATGTCGTCTTCCGCCTTCAGCTCCTCGGGCGCGATCTGCTCGCCTTCGCCGTAGTAGCGGCTGATGAACCGCACCCGCTCGAGGAGAGCCTTGGCGGGATAGGCCACGATGTAGAAGACGCTGTCCTTCTGCCGAACCTGAGTGGCGAGCATGTCCGTTCTCCTCGATGTCTTCCCGGGGAGGGAAAATAGCCACCCCGCGTCACCGGGGCATCACCTGCGCCGCCCAGCGGGCACGGGCGCGCGGGACTACCGCGCGGCGATCCGAACGCCGAGCCCCGCCGCCGCGCGCGCAATGCGCGCCGCTTCCGCGGGCGGGGCGGACAGGCCGTAGTGCTGCTGCACCGCCAGGATCGTCGCCGTGAGCAGCGCCTTCAGATATGGCGGATTGTGCACCCCGTGGGAGCCGTCCACGCCCACGAGCTGCGCGTTGAAGAGCGCCCCCTCCGCGACGGTGATGACGGAGTCCCGCTTGAACTCGGTCGCAGGCACCTTCGTCAGGAGCCCGGTGTCGCCGGCGTCGATCTTGCCGTCGCCGTTGACGTCGGTCCACAGCGTGCCGGTCAGGAACGCCAGCTCCTGGTCGAGCGCCTGGAGATTCGTGCTGGCCGCGTCGCCCGTGGCGTGGCAGCCGCTCGCGGTGCACGCCGCGAAGCTGCGCTGCGTGATGGCGCACGAGTCCGTCGAGTCTACGCCCCCCGTGTCCACGCACGGGATCGCGTAGAAGCCGTGCCCGGTGTAGCGCCAGGCGAGACGGCCGCCCGCGCCCTTCACGTCCAGCGTGTCCAGGTGGCAGGTCACGCACAGCCGGGGGTTCGCCGCGGCCGCGGAGTGCGTCGTGGTTTTGGTGGAGTCCCAGGCGAACCCCGCCGGCCGCCAGCCGGAGGTGCCGAGGAACGTCGGCCCCTGCGGCGAGTGCGGCCCGCGGGTGTTTGCGGTGTCCGGGGCCGCGTTCCGCTTGTGGCACTGGATGCACAGGTTGGTGGTGTCGCGGACGGTGATGGACTCGCGCAGCTCCGCGGTGTTGTCGCTCCCGTGCGGGTTGTGGCAGGTGGCGCAACCGATCGGCAAGGGCGTGGCGCTCGCGGCCTCCACGAAGACGTCGCTCCCGCCGAACCGCTGCTCCACCGTCTTCCCCTCGTGGCACTGGAGGCACGCGCCGCCGCTGGAGATCGCCGGGGCTTCGAGGAGGCGGTGCGCGCCGTGCGACCAGTCCTCGTAGAACGAGGCGTGCGGGGCGCCGCTGTGGCAGGTGCCGCACCCTACGTGAAGCGTCGAGTCGTACGACACCAGGTAGGGGATCGGCTGCGTTTCGTCCGGCACCGTCACGTGCGCCGCCCCCGGGCCGTGGCACGCCTCGCACTGCACGTCCTGGAAGTACTTCCGCGCGGCGGACGAGGCGGAGAAGAACCCGGCGCTATCCGCCCCGACGTTGCTGGTGCCGTTCGTCGTGTGGCACTTGTCGCACGACGCGGTCGCCTGACCGCTCGCCTGCAGGTCCGCCCACGCCTTCGCGTGCCCCGTCTGGATCCACTCCGCCTGCCGGAGCACGTGGCAGTTGCCGCACACCGTCTGCTTCACGGCCGGACCGCTGTACCCGAGGAAGGTAGGGGTATGCCCGGGCCCCGTGCCGGCCTGCGAAGCGCTCTCGTGCACGCAGCCGACGGCGGCGAGCGTCAGGGTGGCGGCTGCCAGGAGCTTCGCCAGGACGCGAGGACGCACGAGACGCCTCCGGTATCTGGGCCATGTCATGAGAGGCACGGAATATATGCGCCCTCGTCCCGCCGGGTGCCATCCGGATCCGGCCTCGCACTTGACGATGTCCGGCCCCACCCCTCTATTCGCGCCGTGGCGGGGTTTCCGCGCGTCCGCCGGTCCCGGCGGACGGCGCCGGCGTCGCCAAGAACAGAGATGGTGCCCATGATCCCCTTCGCAGCCCTCCTCGCGGCGCTCTCCGCTGGGGCCGCACCCGCGGTGCCCCCGTCGCCCGCCCGCGCCGTCCAGCTCCGTGTGGAGCATCTCGTCACCCCCCTCGGCATCGACGCCGCCCGACCGCGGTTCTCCTGGCAGATGGCCGACGCGCACCGGGGCGCGCGGCAGTCGGCGTACGAGCTGCTCGTCGCCTCGACGCCCGGGCGCCTCCGCCCCGGCGCCGCAGACGTCTGGGACAGCGGACTCGTCAACGCCGATTCGTCGGTGGACGTCACGTACGGCGGGCCGGCGCTCGAGCCGCGGCACCGCTACTGGTGGACCGTCTGCATCCGGGACAGGGAAGGCCGCCAGGCGCCCTGCGCCGCGCCGTCGTGGTGGGAGACCGGCATGATGGGGGGACGCTGGGTCGCGACCTGGATTGCCGCCTCCTCCGGCGCGCTCGACACCATCGCCCCCGCGACCACGGACACGGCGGGCAGCGCGGCCGGCCGCGTCCCGCTCCTGCGCCGCGCCGTTCGGCTGAGCGCCGTGCCGGTGCGCGCGCGGGTGTACGCGACCGCCCTCGGCAGCTACCGCCTGACGGTGAACGGCGCGCCGGCCGGTCCCGGAGTGCTCGTCCCCGACTGGACCGACTACCGCTACCGGCTCACCTACCAGACCTACGACGTGACCCGCCTGCTCCGGCGCGGCGGGAATGCGCTCGGCGTCGTGCTCGGCGCGGGCTGGTACGCCGGCCGGATGGGGTACTCGTCGAAGCGCTACGCCTACGGGCCGCCGCCGGTGCGGCTGCTGCTCGAGCTGCACCTGACCTATGCCGACGGCCGCGAAGAGGTGATTGCCACCGACAGCGCGTGGCGCGCGTCGGCCGGCCCGATCCTCTTCTCCGAGATCTACGACGGCGAAGCCTACGACGCCCGGCTCGAGCAGCCGGGCTGGGACCGGCCCGGCTTCGACGACACCCGCTGGCATCCCGTGATCGCCCAGCCGGCTCCCGCCGCCGACCTCCAGTCGCAGAACATCCTGCCGATCGAGCCCACGGCCGTGCTCCATCCCAAGGCGCGCTGGTCGCCCGCGCCGCTTACCTGGGTCTTCGATCTCGGCCAGAACACCGCCGGCTGGGCACGCCTGGTAGTCCGCGGGCCTCGTGGGGCGCGGGTGCGGATGCGCTTCGCCGAGATCCTTGACGCTGACGGGAAGAACATCACGCAGATCAACCTCCGCAGCGCGAAGGCCACGGACACGTACGTGCTGAAGGGGCGGGGGATCGAGACCTTCGAGCCGCATTTCACCTACCACGGCTTCCGGTACGTCGAGGTGACTGGGTACCCCGGCACGCCGTCACTGGGCGCCGTCACCGGCATCGCGGCCAACACCGCGCTCCCGGAGACCGGCGAGCTGGCGACTAGCAGCACCGCGCTGAACCGGCTGTGGGAGAACATCCGCTGGACGCAGCGCGCCAACCTCTACAGCGTGCCGACCGACTGCCCGCAGCGCGACGAGCGGATGGGGTGGATGGGCGACGCGCAGGTGTTCTGGCGGACTGCCAGCTACAACATGGACATGGCGGCCTTCGGCGAGAAATGGCTCGCCGACGTGCGCGACGGCCAGACCGCGTGGGGCTGCTTCCCCAACTACGCGCCGAACTTCCTTGGCGATCGCCCCTGCGGCGCGCCGGGCTGGGCCGACGCCGGCGTGATCATCCCGTGGACGCTCTGGAAGCAGTACGGGGACACGCGCGTCCTCGCCGAGCAGTGGGACGCCATCGAGCGCTATCTGCAGTTCATCCGGGACTCCAACCCCGACTTCCTGTGGCGGCACGGCAAGGAGGTCCAGTTCGGCGACTGGCTCCCGGCGGGCAGCACGAAGTCGTGGGGCGAGACCAACACCGACCTGATTGCGACGGCGCTCTTTGCCTACGACGCGGCCCTGACGGCGGAGATGGCGCGCGCGCTCGGCAAGGACTCGGCAGCCGCCGCGTATGAGCGGTTCTCCGTGCGCGTCCGCACGGCGTTCGACAGCGCCTACGTCCAGCCGGACGGACGCGTCGGCGCGCCGTTCCTCAACCCGGACAGCGTGCGCAGCGAGTTCACCCAGACGGCCTACGTGCTCGCGCTGCGCTTCGGCCTCGTGCCAGACAGCCTGCGCGCCATGGCCGTGCAGCACCTGGCGGACGACATCGCGGCCCACGGCTGGCACCTCACGACGGGGTTCCTCGGCAGCGCCTACGTGCTCCCGGTGCTCTCGGAGGGAGGGCGCGACGACGTCGCGTTCCGTCTGCTGCTGCAGGAGACCTTCCCGTCGTGGCTCTATGAGGTGCGCCACGGCGCCACCACCATCTGGGAGCGCTGGAACGGCGACCACGGCGATCCGGGGATGAACTCGTACAGCCACTACGCGTTCGGTGCGGTCGGCGAGTGGCTGTACCGCTATCTCGCGGGGATCGACGAGGCGCCGGGTTCGGTCGGCTTCAGCACCATCGAGATCCGGCCGCGGTGGGCGGCGCCGCTCGACGCGGTGCGCGCCGTGTACCGCTCGCCGCGGGGCACGATCGCGAGCGCGTGGCGGCGGCTCAAGAACGGCGCGGTCGAGGTGACCGTGACGATCCCTGCGAACACGACGGGCCGGGTGGTCCTGCCGTCAGGGCCGGTCGCGATCGAGGCCGGGACCTATCGCTTCATCGTGCGATAGCGAGTGTTCTGCTGGGGGGAAACGAAATCGGCGGCTCGAAATCGAGCCGCCGATTCTGTCAACTAGTCAGCTGGCCTTACGCGGCGCCGAGCTTGACCACGTTCTCGGCCGCGGGGCCCTTTTGGCCCTGGACGATGTCGAACTCGACCCGATCGCCTTCGCTGAGGCTCTTGAAGCCCTCGGCCTGGATCGCGGAGTGATGGACGAAACAGTCCTTCTCACCGTTCTCCGGGGTGATGAACCCGAAGCCCTTCGCGTCGTTGAACCACTTCACTTTCCCTGTGGTACGCATACGGTCCTACTCCTTGTGGTATTCGTGATCTTGCCCTCACGATAGGCTGTGTTCCGGAGGCGAGCGGCAGCCGCCGTCGCTACCTGCGATCCCGACAGTCGAAAGGGCCGGCGCGGACGCCAGCCCTCACCTGTCGTCAGAACTTGTGTGCGTACTGCCCCGCAAATCGCACACGAATGCTAACCCCGCGGTGGCCAAAGCACAACGAGCAAGCGGAGCCGCTCTGACGACGAAGCCCCCGGAGATCGCTCTCCGGGGGCTCGCTCGTCGCGGAGATTGGCCCCCACCTAGGAGCCACCGCGGCGATTGGCGTGCGGCCAAGTATGCCTTGCCGGTGGGATCCTGGCCCGCCGCGCCAGCCGCGTCCGGCCTGACTTCACCGCCGAGCGCACGCGCCTTGGCTAGGGCCCGTACCCGCACACTATGACGTGCGGCCGACGCTGGCAAGGGCGGAATCGGACCCGTTTCGTCGGGTTACCTGACTTGACGCTCGCCCGACGCCTCCCCACTAGTCGTCCACGGTCCGAGGGTGCATGCAGAATCCCTTCCACCGAGTCGGAGCGCACGATGCCAGAGACGAACTCCCCGCACCCAGTGACCATACCAGCCCTCTTCGAGGCGTCGGTCGAGCGATTCGCCGACAGCGTGCTCGTCCGCGAAAAGAAAGACGGGGCGTGGCAGGACACCACTTATCGCGAGCTGCGCACGCTGGTCCACCGGTGCGCCGCGGGGCTGAGGGATCTCGGCCTCGCCAAGGGCGACCGCGTCGCCCTCATCTCCGAGGGACGGCGGGAGTGGCCGGTGAGCGAGCTCGGCATTCTCTACGCCGGCGGGATCAACGTCCCGATCTCGGTGAAGATCGAGGAGCTGGGCGAGCTCAAGTTCCGGCTCGCGCACGCCGGCTGCCGGATGGTCATCGCGTCGCTCGCGCAGGCGCGGAAGGTGCTGAGCGTGCGGAAGGATCTGCCGGGGCTCGAGCTGCTGATCCTGCTCGACGATCCCGAGGAGCCGGTCGCGGGGAGCGTCGCGTTCGCGACGGTGCTGGAGCGGGGCGAGGCGCGCCTCAAGACCGATCCCGACGTGGTCGAGCGGTCGTGGCGGTCGCTCCAGGGGAACGATCCGGCCACGATCAGCTACACGTCGGGCACGACGGCCGATCCGAAGGGGATCGTGCTCAGCCATCGCAACTACACGGCGAACATCGAGCAGAGCACGGCCCGGTATCCGCTCCCGCAGGGCTCGAGCATTCTCCTGATTCTCCCGTGGGATCACGCCTTCGCGCACACCTGCGGCATCTACGCCCTCGCGTCGACCGGCGGGAGCTTCGCATGCGTGCAGGCGGGGAAGAGCGCCTTGGAGGCGATCCGGAACATCCCCCTCAACATCAGGGAGATCCGGCCGACGCTCCTGCTGAGCGTGCCGGCCCTGGCGAAGACGTTCCGCAAGGGGATCGAGAAGGGCGTGCGCGACAAAGGTGCTCTGGCGCAGCTTCTGTTCCGCGCCGGCGTCGCGACGGCGACGGCGTACAACGGTCTCGGCATCGACCGCGGGCGAGGGATGCGCGCCCTGCTGAAGCCGCTCGTCGCGCTGTTCGACGCGCTCCTCTTCCGGAAGATCCGGGAGAACTTCGGCGGGAGGCTCGAGTACTTCGTCGGCGGTGGCGCGCTCCTGGACCTTGAGCTGCAGCGATTCTTCTACGCGATCGGCATCCCGATGTACCAGGGGTACGGTCTCACCGAGGCCGCGCCGGTGATTTCCGCCAACGCGCGAGCGTGCCACAAGCTCGGCTCGTCGGGTCCGCCCTTGCCGAACCTCGCGGTCCGGATCTGCGACGACGCCGGCAACGAGCTGCCCGCCGGCCGGAAGGGCGAGATCGTCGTCAAAGGCGAGAACGTGATGCTCGGCTACTGGCAGAACCCGCGCGCCACGGCCGAGACGATCCGCGATGGATGGCTGCACACCGGCGACCTGGGTTACCTGGACGCCGACGGCTTCCTCTACGTCCTCGGCAGGGAGAAGAGCCTCCTGATCGGCCACGACGGCGAGAAGTACAGTCCGGAGGGGATCGAGGAGGCCCTGGTCGAGCACTCGCGGTACATCGACCAGATCATGCTGCACAACAACCAGTCGCCCTCGACCGTGGCGCTGGTCGTGCCCAACCGGGAGGCGGTCGGCGCCTATCTGGTGCACCACCCGCACGCCGCCGGCACGCCGAAGGCGAACGCCGCCGTCGTCCGCCTTCTCGAGCGGGAGATCGACGCGTACCGGGCCGGGGGCAAGCATGCCGGGACGTTCCCCGAGCGGTGGCTGCCGTCCCGCATCGGCGTGCTCGACGAGCCGTTCACCGAACAGAACGGGCTGATGAACAGCACGATGAAGGTGGTCCGCGGGAAGATCGAGGCGCGCTACCGGGACCGGCTCGCGGAGCTGCACCGCATGTAAGGAAGGCCGGCGGCGCGCCCCATTGACCCCGCCAGGTGAACAGCCGGGTCCCCGCGCCGCGTCGTCCGGCATATCCGACTGATTCACTGCCTTTGCACGTCGCGGCTGGCGGGCGTAGCGTTGCGCAGCCCCCGCGCGAGGTGCGCCGGTGTCTTCCTGTCCCGCCTGTGCCACGCCGCTACCTGAGGACGCGCGTTTCTGCCCCCGGTGCGGGGCCTCCACACCCACAGAGATCAGCAGAGAGACCGGCGCGGTAGCCGGGGCGCCGCCAACATCGGGCGCCGCCGAGGCCATCACCGCGCGCCGCGGAGAGCTGCAGCGCGCACTCGGCGGAGGATTCGACATCCGCGAGTTGATCGGCCAGGGTGGTTTCGGCGAGGTGTGGGCCGCCACGGATGTGAAGCTGAAACGCGACGTGGCGGTCAAGGTGCTGCGCTCCGATTTGGTCACGTCAGCGTCACTGCTGGAACGGTTCCGGCGGGAGGCGGAGGCGGCGGCCGGACTGCGGCACCCGAACATCGTCCCCATTTACCAGGTGGGCGAGGCGGAAGGCCTCGTCTACTTCGTGATGCCGCTCGTCAAGGGCGAGAGCCTACGCGCGCTGCTGGAGCGGGACAGGCAGCTTCCGGTACAGGAGGTGGTTCGCATCCTCACCGAGGCGGCGAGTGCGCTGGATGAGGCGCACGCGGCGGGAATAGTCCACCGCGACATCAAGCCGGACAACATCCTCCTGGAGGGACGTGAGCGTCGAGTGCTGCTGATGGACTTCGGGATTGCCAAGTCGCTGGAGGCGCAGGACGGCGGCCTGACTGGGACGGGGATGGTGATGGGGACGCCCCAGTACATGAGTCCGGAGCAGGCGTCCGGGGAGAAGCGCATAGACCGGCGCAGTGATCTCTATTCCCTCGGCGTAGTGGCCTACCAGATGCTGGCGGGCCGGCTGCCTTTCGCGGCGGGGAGCGCGCAGGAGATGATCGCGGCGCACATCGCCACTCCGCCGGAGCCGCTTGCGGGGGTGGTCCCGCCGGGAGCCGAGGACGTGGCCGACGCCGTGATGCGGTTGCTGGCCAAGAAGCCGGAGGATCGCTGGGACAGCGCGGGGGCGTTCGCGGCCGCGATTCGGCCGCTAGTGCCGGTAAGCGAGGGGTCGCCGATCGCCTGGGTGGCGAAGCGCGTACGTCGGAGCGCGCGCGCCGCGGGGCACCGCATCGTCTACTACGTCGGCGCGCTGGTGCTCGCCGTGCTGGCGCTCTACGCCACCGACCGCTCCCTGTTTCGACGGGCGCTGCTGTACTGGCGCCCAGCCGCGCCGGCGAAGGTCCCGGGTCCCGCGAATCTCCCGCGCCCCGGGTGGAATGAGCTGACGATCGGCGGGACCGCGTCGCTCCAAACGCGTGGAGAGTCGCTCCTGATTCTGGTGACGCCGGGAGCGCTGAGCGGGCCGCAACTGTTCGACGGCCGCACCTGGACGACAGTGGCCGTGCGCGGCCTCAACGTCCCCCAGGCGGTCCTGGGTCGAGACACGATCTGGTTCTATGCGGGAACGTTCGGGGACCGCAGTACGCTGGTCTACGCCCTGACCCGCGCAGGCCTGAAGGTGCGCGACACGATACCGGACGTGATCCGGACCGTGTGGGGAGCGGGCTCGGTCACGCTTGTCGCCACCAGCGGTGGCAGAATGCTCCGCGGCCAGCCGGGTGCGTGGCACGCGGAGCCCACCGGCAGCTACACGCCGGCGATGCAGATCTGGGGCGACGCCCTGCGGCAGGTGGCGCTTGGGCAGTTCGCCCGACCGGGCGTGCCCGATTCGCTCCTCGTCTTCAATGGTCTCAACTGGAGCACGGTGGATCCGCGCCCCGACACGACGCGCTGGTGGGTGTACAACGCGGGGGACGTCCTGGCCGATGGAACGTTGCTGGTGGCCGGGCGCGACTGCGTCATGCGCGGAGAGGAAACGCCCTGCCGAGGCCTCATCGCGGAGCTGCCGCCCCGCGAGGAGCATTGGCGTCCGTTGCGCGCCCCGATGCCGGACGGGATCGAGTTCATGCAGATCCTGGCCCGCGGGCGGAATGACATATGGTTGGTCGGCGAGGGGAAGGGGTGCGCGGCGGGAGCATGCCTGTTTCGGCTGTCGCAGACGGGAGTCGAGCGGATCCCAAGCCCCCGCCGCCAGGTGCGCGTCTCGAACCTCGCGTTCCTCCGCGGTGAGCCTATCGCGCTGGATGCCCGCGGAGTCGTCTGGGCGCTGCGCGGCGGATCCTGGGGCGTTCTGGGTGAGGTACCAGGGTGGATAGCCCGCGGGTCGGATGGCCGCGACTTCGTCTGGGGCGCTGCGACGGTGGTGGGCAAACAGGCCGTCGGCGTTCAGGCCATCGTGTCGGCGGCGTCAGCGGGGCAGAGTCGCCGTTGGATTCTCGCAGGCGGCCGGGTCTTCGAGCGGGCCTGCGAGGTCGGCTCGGCGAAATGCAGCGAGGAGCTGACAGAGCTGCCCTTGCCGTCGGCTGGCCCAGTCTCGGCGATCGCAGCCCTTGACTCGGGCCTGGTCGCGGCCGGCCCCCGTGGCCTGATCTTCCGGTGGCGTGGGGCGTGGCAGCCCATGGGGCTGCTGTTGAGGCGGGGAATGACTCCGGACTCCATCCTCCAGTTCTCGTCCGGCGACGGGGAGGTCGCTGCAGCATTGTCCCGCAGCGCAGTCCTGCGGTGGGATAGCGGCGGCCGGCGATGGGTAGTCTGGCAGATCCTGCCGGCATGGCTCGGACGTCCGTTGCGCTTCGCCGTGGAACCGCGCGGATCTGCCGCGTTTCTCGTTGGCGACGCCGAGAACGCGGTGCTGCGCGCGTCGGGCGAAATCGAGCGCGTCCCCAACATTGGCACGCCGGCCGCCGTGGCGATCCTCGACGACGGCCGTGCGGTGCTCGCCTATCCGACCCCCGACGATCCGCTGCTCGGCACGACGTTGCTCGTCACGACGCCGCTCGGCGAAGGCGAGTTGCGCACGCGCTCCGTCGCCGCGCCGTACGCCATGGATGTGTACTGGGTCGGCCGGGAGGACTGCGGTCTGAGCGTGGCCGGCAGCGGCCGCATGTTGTCGGAGGCTCCAGGAGCCAGCTTGCCATTCGCCGACACTGCGTCGGGCACGTTGGAACTTGCCGGCGAACTGCCACGGGGGGTCGTGATCACCATCGACGCCGAACCACAGACCGGCCGGCGCTTTCAACTCGAACCCGGTCTGCACCCGGTGCGTCTGACCGCGAGAGGATACCGCGACACGCTCGAGCGGGCGTGCGTGGTGAGCCGTCGAGTCACCAGACTCGACGTCCGTATGGTGCCTCAGGCGGGCGGCAACTAGTCGTCGGGAGTATCACGGGGTGCGCTTCTAACGGCCTGGGGCCGCGCGGCCTATACTTGTGCGGCCCCGAGCAGGTCCCACTGGCACTCCACTCGCCGCTCCGCGCGCCATGACGAACGACCCGATCATCACCATGCAGGGCATCCACAAGTCCTTCGGGGCGGTGGAGGTGCTGCACGGCGTGGACTTCGAGGTACGTCCCGGGGAGGTGCACGTCCTGGCTGGGGAGAACGGCGCCGGCAAGAGCACGCTGATCCGGATCCTCTCCGGCGTGTACGACGATTGGTCGGGCGCCGTGACGGTGCAGGGGCGAGCGCTGCGGCTCTCGCTCCCGCGGGACGCCGTCCGCGCCGGCATCGCGACCATCCACCAGGAGCTCTCGCTCATCCCCTCGATGAGCGTCGCCGACAACCTCTTCCTCGGGCGGGAATTGCGGGGCCGCCTGGGCGGCGTGCGCTTCGAGGAGCAGGAAGCGGAGGCCGCGCGCCTCCTCGCGGCGATGGACCTGCAGTTCTCGCCGCGGCAGCCGGTGGCGGAGCTGCCGCTGGCGAGCCGGCAGCTGCTCGAAATCGGACGCGCACTGGGGCGCGATGCGGTCCTGTTCATCTTCGACGAGCCGACCTCCGCGCTCGGCGAGCACGAGGTGGAGCCGCTGTTCGCGCGGATCCAGGGGCTCAAGGGCCGGGGCCGCGGCGTCGTCTACATCACCCACCGGATGGAGGAGATCTACCGCCTCGCCGACCGGATCACGGTGCTGCGGGACGGCCGCGCGGTGGGCACGGCGACGCCGGAGGAGCTGCCGCCGGCGGAGCTGGTGCGCCGGATGGTGGGGCGCGATCTCGTCGCCGGGCGCGCGCCCGGTGCCGCGCGGCCCGAACGGTCCGCCGAGCCGGCGCTGGCCGTCGAGGCCTTGCGGGTGGCGCACCAGGAGCGCAGCGACCGCGCCGTCGTCGAGGACGTGTCGTTCACGCTGGGACGCGGCGAGATCCTCGGCCTCGCCGGGCTCCAGGGCTCCGGCGCCAGCGAGGTGTTGCACGCGCTGTTCGGCGCGCTCGGACGCCGGGCCTCGGGCCGCGCGGCGCTTGGCGGCCGGCCGCTCGCGCTGCGCTCGCCGCGCGAGTCGGTCGCCCGCGGCCTGCTGCTCCTCACCAGCGATCGCAAGGGCACCGGCCTCGCGCCGGACCTCAGCGTGACGCACAATGTCAGCCTCGCGAGCCTGCCGCGGCTCTCGAACCGCGCGGGGTGGGTGTGGCGCCGGCGGGAGGAGGAGGCGGTCGCGAAGCTGGCGCGGGACTTCCGCCTCGACGCGCCCTCGCTCGCCGCGCCGGTCCGGAAGCTCTCCGGCGGCAACCAGCAGAAGGCGTACCTGGCGCGGTGCCTGCTCCCTGAGCCGCGCGTGCTGCTCCTGGACGAGCCGACCCGAGGCATCGACGTCGGGGCGAAGGCGGACATCTACGAGCTGATGCGCGGATGGGTCGCGCGGGGGATCGCGATCCTGCTGATCACATCGGAGATGGAGGAGCTGCTGGCCCTGAGCGATCGGGTCCTGGTGATGCACCGGGGGCGCGTGGCCGCGGAGTTCGCGGGCGCGGACGCCACGAAGGAGAAGGTGCTGGCGGCGGCGATGGGCGGGAGGGGGGGGCTCGCCGCGTGAGCGCGGTACGACGCTCGCTCGGGGCGTGGTGGGCGTCGCCGGTGGCGCGAGCGCTGCTGGCTCTCCTCTTCATGATCCTCATCGGCTGCGTGTTCAACGCGGGCGGGGCGTTCTTCCGCTGGAGCGTGCACCGCGACATGCTGCGCCAGGTCTCCACGTTCGGGATCCTGGCGGCCGGGATGACGGTCGTCATCATCACCGCCGGCATAGACCTCTCGGTGAGCAGTGTCCTCGCCCTCGCGGCGGTGTCGTTCGCGTGGCTGACGCTGCCCCACGGATGGCCGGCCCTGGTGGCGATCCCCGCGGTGCTCCTCGGCGGCGCGGCCCTCGGCGCCGTCTCGGGCGCGCTGGTCGCGCGGATGCGCATCCAGCCGTTCATCGTCACGCTCGCGATGATGGTGTTCGCGCGCGGGCTCGCGAAGGTCGTCTCGGGCGGCGAGAAGATCACCAACTACGTCCCCGGTCCCGGCGGCACCGAGCACGTCGTGGCGCTGCCGCGCATCTTCGCCCTGATCGACCACCGGATCCTGGGCGGCGAGCTGTCGATCGTCACGATCGTCTTCGCCGCGTGCGTGCTGGTCACCTGGGTGCTGCTGTCGCGGCTGCGCCTGGGCCGGTACCTCTACGCCGTGGGCGGCAACCAGGAGGCGGCCCGGCTCTCTGCAGTCCCGATCGCCTGGACACTGGTCGCCGCGTACGCGTTCTCCGGGCTCCTCGCTGCCGTGGCCGGCATCTGCCAGGCGGCGCAGGAGATGCAGGGCGATCCCGAGACCGGGATGGGCTACGAGCTCGACGCGATCGCCATGGTCGTGATCGGCGGCACCACGCTTGCAGGCGGGAAGGGGAGCGTGGTGCTGACGCTGATCGGCGTGCTGACGATCGGGTACCTGCAGAAGATCCTGTCGCTGAACGCCGCGCCTGAGGCCACGCGCCTGATGCTGACGGGCGGGATCATCATCTGCGCCGTGCTGTTCCAGCGCGGCAAACGCCAGTAGCGGGAGGTCGGGATGCGTCTTCGCCCGTTCACGCTCGCCGCCGCGGCGCTGCCGTTCCTGGCGGCGGCCGGCTGCCGTTCGCAGGCCGCGCGGCACCACGCCGGCACGCCCCAGGATCCCTGGGTCATCGGGATGAGCCAGTGCAACCTGGGCGAGCCCTGGCGGGTGCAGATGAACGCCGACGTCAAGGCGGCGGCGGACGCGCATCCGGAGCTCCGGGTGATCTACAAGGACGCGCAGAACAACTCGCTCACCCAGCGTGCCCAGGTGGAGGAGCTGGTCGAGCAGGGTGCGGACCTGATCATCATCAGCCCCAAGGAGGCCGCGCCCCTCACCAAGCCGGTGGCGGAGGCGTACCAGCGCGGTATCCCGGTCATCGTCCTGGACCGCGCGGTGCAGGGCGACCAGTACACCACCTTCATCGGGGCCGACAACGTGAAGATCGGCCGCGAGGCCGGAACGTGGATCCGGGAGACCCTGGGCGGGAAGGGGAACATCGTCGAGCTGAAGGGCCTGATGACCTCGACGCCGGGGCAGGACCGGCACACCGGGTTCCTCGAGGGGCTGCAGCTGGACTCCAACCCCGGCCTCAGGATCGTCTTCACGGGCGAGATGCAGTGGCTCGAGCCCGCTGCGCGGCGCGAGATGGAGTCGGCGCTCGCCACCAACCCGCGGATCGACGTGGTCTTCGCGCACAACGACCCCGGAGCGCACGGCGCCTGGCTCGCCGCGCGGGCCGCCGGACGCGAGACGAGCATGAAGTTCGTGGGGATCGACGCCCTGCCGCACGAGGGCCAGCAGTACGCCGCGGCCGGGATCCTCGACGCCACCTTCCTCTACCCCACGGGCGGGCCCGAGGCCATCGCGACCGCGCTCGAGGTCCTGCACGGCAGGCCGGTCCCGAAGAAGATCGTGCTCGGTACCAGGCTCTTCACGCGCGCGAATGTCGCCGCCGGGGGCCAGCCGATTAACTAGTCACGGAGGCGGGACGGTGAAACAGCGCATCGCTCTCTTCTGGCCCGGCGACGGGCGCGACAAGCCCAACGAGCTGGCGCTGCCCAGCATCCGGGAAGCCACGCGGCAGATGGAGGCCGCGCTCCGGAAGCTCGGCCGCGAGTCCTACCGCGTCGAAGGGTTCCTGACGAAGCCGCACCACGCGATCGAGAAGCTCGCCCCGATCCCGGACCCGCTGATCGGCATCTACGTGCACTGGGTGTACGGACCCCACACCACCGACGGCGTGGTGGGCAACGACAACCCGCTGCTGCTGGCCAGCAACTTCTCGGGCGAGTGGCCGGGGCTGGTGGGGCTCCTGAATACCGGCGCCTGCCTCGAGAGTCTCGGGCGCAAGTTCTCGCGCGTGTGGACCGACGCGACGGACTGGACCTCGGACGACCGGTTCATGGCGCGCCTCGAGGAGTGGTGCACGAAGGGGACTATTCGCTACGGCGAGGAGGAGGTCGCGTACGGCGCGCCAGTCGCCGCCCCGGCGGCCGCGCTGGCGGCGAAGGTGGCCGCGCAGCTCCGGGGGCGCCGCGCGCTGATCCTGATGCTGGGCGACACCTCGATGGGGATGATCAACGGCTACTTCGGCCCACGGCTCCTCAACCGGCACGGCTTCACCGAGCACAAGGTGGACCAGGCGTGGATCCTCGACCGGGGCGGCGGCATCGCGCCGAACCGGATCGATGCGGCGCTTGCTTTCGTGAAATCGGCGGGGGTCACCTTCCACTATAAGGAGAAGGGCGCCGAGGACTTCACCGAGGACGCCACCCGCGAGCAGCTCCGCGACTATCTCGCAGTGCTGGATCTCGTCGGCGAATACAAGGCGGACTGCCTGGGGTGGCAGTACCAGCTCGGCCTCCTCCCGCTGCGCCCGCCGTCGGATTTTGCGGAAGGGCTGTTCAACTCTGTCTGCCGCCCCGAGTCGAACGGCGACACGATCGCGTGCGCGACCGAGGCGGACCAGGGCAATGCGGTCCCGATGGAGCTGATGAAGCGGCTGCTCAAGGCGAAGGGTCTGCACCAGGCGGTGATGTTCCACGACGTGCGGTGGGGCGGGGAGCACGCGGGGCGGTTCGTGTGGGTGCTCCTCAACTCGGGCTCCTCCGGCGCATACGCCTTCAACCACGATCCCGGCACGCTGCGCGGTGTGCACAGCTACCGGCAGCCCGCGGCGTACTTCCCCGTTCCCGGCGGCACCTTCACCGGCGAAAGCCTGCCCGGCGCGATCACCTGGTCGCGCTCCTACATCAGGGACGGCGTGCTGTGGATGGACGTGGGCTTGGGCGAGGTCGTGAAGCTCCCGGCTGCGAAGCGCGACCAGTGGTGGGAGGGAACCAACCGCCAGTGGCCGATCATGACGGCCGATCTCGGCATCACGCGGGACACGCTGATGGCGCACTACCTGTCGAACCACGTGGCGGTGGCGTACGGCGACGTTTTCGAGGAGATGGTGGCGCTCTCGGAGCAGCTGGGCTTCCGCGTGCGGGTCCTGCGGGCGCGCTGAGGCGACGGCACGAGCGGCATGCTGGCCGAATGACGTGACCAACGGAGGAGCGGAACGATGCGTGTGACGAATCTGGTGCTGGGCCTGCTCGCCGCGGCGGCCGCGGCGGCTCCGGCCCTGGCGCAGAGCGATGGCGGCCTCGCGGGCCTCACCCGGGTGCAGCCGGGGGTGTCGAAGGCGGTGACCTCGTCGGCCGCCGACCTCAACAGCAACCTCGACCGCATCACCTACATCCATCCGGGCGAGACGGTGGTGCTGGCCGACATCGCGGGCCCCGCCGTCATCAGCCACATCTGGCTGACGTTCAACGACGCGGCGCCCAACTGGCTGGAGGCGGGCGGGTCGGCGCGCCCCGACGAGATCGTGCTCCGGATGTACTGGGACGGGGCCGCGGAGCCCGCCGTGGAAGCGCCGCTCGGCGACTTCTTCGCCGCCGGTTTCGGCTTGAGGCGCGAAGTGAAGTCGGTGCCGATCCAGGTGCCCGGCGGCGACGCGTACAACAGCTTCTGGCAGATGCCGTTCTTCCACCGCGGGCGCGTCACCGTCACGAACGAGGGCGCCAAGAACGTCCGCAGCTTCTACTACCAGATCGACTACACCGCGCTGGACGCGCTGCCCGACAGCACGCCCTACTTCTGCGCCCAGTACCGGCGGGAGTTCCCGGAGCAATCCGGCCGGGACTATCTCCTGCTCGACGCCGAGGGGCACGGCCAATACGTCGGCACCGTCATGTCCATCCAGTCGCGCTCCCCGTACTGGCCCGGCGAGGGCGACGCCCGGATCTACGTGGACGGAGATGCGCGGCCCACCATCCAGGGGACGGGGACGGAGGACTACTTCCTCTCCGCGTGGGGCCTCGAGGAGCATCTCTTTCCCTACTCCGGCGCCCCGTACTTGAGCGACGACCCCAGCAATCTCGGCGCGCGGATGACGATGTACCGCTGGCACATCGCCGATCCGATCCGGTTCACCCAGTCGCTGCGCTTCACGTTCGAGCACACCGGCTGGATCTCGGCCGACGAGTCGCAGTCGGGGAAGGTGAACGGGAACGTCGAGCGCGAGGACGACATCGCGACGGTGGCGTTCTGGTACCAGATCGGGCAGCCGAAGCGGTTCGCCACGCTGCCGAGCCTGGCGGAGCGGACTTTCCCCAATCTGGATCGCGTGATCGAGGGCCAGACCCTGATCGGCACCGCCGACCACTCGGCGGGGAAGCTGCAACTCCAGAAGGGCTACGACTGGACGGGCGAGGGTCAGCTCTTCTTCGTCCCGTCGTCCGACAGCGCGTTCCTCGAGGTCCGGTTCCACGTGGCCGACTCGACGCTTTCGGGGCTCGTGCTCCGGCTCACGCGCGCCCCGGACTACGGCCGCTGGCGGATCCTCTTGGACGGGCACGACGTCACGGCGCTTGAGGGCTATCCCGAGTGGAATCCGCGCGGGGCGCAGGACTTCTACGCCCGCGACCTCGGGGTGAAGGACCTCTATCTCGGCAGCTTCACGCTCTCCCCGGGCCAGCACACGCTCCGCTTCGAGTCGGCGGGCCGGAACACGCTCTCTACGGGCGGCGCGCTCGGGCTCGACTCCGTGCGGCTGCGGCAGCGCTGGCACAAGCTCCGCAGACCTCTGGAGCCGGCGACGCACTAGGGAGAAGCGATGTCCGAACGCAAGTGCGGGTGCGGGAGCGAAGGCTGCGCCCCGGTCCCGCTTGGGGTCTCGCGCGCCGGGAAGGAGATGGACCGGCGCGAGTTCGTGGCGGCCGCCGGCGCCGCCGGATCGGCGCTCGCCCTCTCCTCGCGCGGCCTGTCGATTGTCGCCGGACCCTTCCTGCGGCGCCAGGCGGTCGACCACTTCGTGCCGGCCGACAAGAAGCTCAGCCGCGAATGGGTCGCGTCCCTGTTCGCGCGCGGCCGGAGCACCTGGTACGCCGGCGACGACCTGCTCACCATCGGGATGCCGATCGGCGGCATCTGCGCGGGGCAGGTCTACGTCACCGGCGACGGGCGCCTCGTCTACTGGGACATCTTCAACCAGAACGAGAACACCGGCTACGGCGCGGTCAACTACCACCCGGGGCGCTCGCCCGAGCAGACGGTCGCGGACGGGAAGATCGTGTCGACCCCGCCGTTCGATCAGGGGTTTGCGCTCCGCGTGGTGTCGGGCGGCCGCACCGTGGATCGGACCCTGGACCGCCGCGGGTTCCCGGGCGTGCAGTTCTGCGGCGAGTTCCCCATCGCGCGCGTGCGCTACGCCGATGCGCCGGTGCCGGTCGAGGTGCAGCTGGAGGCGTTCTCGCCCTTCATTCCGCTCAACGCGGCCGACTCGTCCATCCCCGCCACTGTCCTGCGCTACACGGTGAAGAACACGTCCGGCGCGGACGCCGAGGTGACGCTCGCCGGGTGGCTCGAGAACGCTGTGTGCCGCCACACGGGCCCGCTGTTCGTGCAGCGGCTGGTGCGGCGGAACTCGGCGCTCGCGGCCGAAGGCCTCACCGGCCTGGTGGCGACGGCGGAGGAAGTGGCGCTGCCCGCGGTGACGGAGGATCCGCCGCGCGTCTTCGCCGACTTCGAAGGCGACGACTACGGCGACTGGACCGTCGCGGGCACGGCGTTCGGGCGCGCGCCGGCGCGGGGCACGCTGCCCGACCAGAGTCCGGTGGACGGGTTCGCGGGACGGGGACTGGTCAACAGCTTCCTCGGCGGAGACGCGTCCACGGGGAAGCTGACGTCGCCGTTCTTCACCATCGACCGGCCGTGGATCGGTTTCCTGATTGGCGGAGGCGCCCACGAGGGCACGACCTGCGTCAATCTCATCGTGGACGGGACCGCCGTCCGCACAGCCACCGGCCGCAACCGTGAGCGCCTCGAGCCCGAGAACTGGGACGTGAAGGACCTGATGGGCCGCGAGGCACGCATCGAGATCGTGGACGCGGAGACCGGCGGGTGGGGTCACATCAACGTGGACCAGATCGAGTTCCGCGACAGCCCGATGGTCCGGGACCCAGGCGCGCTCGCGACGTGGTCGGACTACGGCAGCCTCTGCCTGGCGGTGGCTCCCGGGGAGGTGCGAGACCGTGCGGGCGGCGCGAAGGACGCTCACGACGCTCCGGTGAGCGCCTCCGGCGCGGTGAAAGGAGAGGGCTTCTGCCGGCCGTCGGTCGCGGCGGGCCCGATCCTCGACGCGCGCGACGACGCGCCGGCCAAGCCGGTCGGTGAGCTGCTGCGCGGCGTGGTCGGCCGCACGCTCACCCTGCGGCCCGGCGAAGAGCAGTCGGTCGTCTTCGTGCTCGGCTGGTGGCTCCCCAACATGCGCCGCGACGATGCCGTGGTCGGGAACCGCTACGCCGCGCGCTTCGACGGCGCCGATGCGGTGGCCGGGTACGTGGTGCGGAACCTCGATCGGCTCTCCGACGAGACGCGGCTCTGGCACACGACGTACTACGACTCCACGCTGCCGCACTGGCTGCTCGACCGACTGCACTCCACGGCGGCGAACCTCGCGACCACGACCTGCCAGTGGTGGAAGAGCGGCCGCTTCTGGGCGTGGGAGGGCGCGGGCTGCTGCCGCGGCACCTGCGGGCACGTCTGGAACTACGCGCACACCATGGCGCGGCTCTTCCCCGAGCTGGAGCGCAGCGTTCGCGAGATGCAGGACTTCGCGCCCGGGATCGGGCTCCACCCGGACGGCGCGATCGGCTTCCGCGGGGAGGGCTGGACCGACTGGGCGGGCGACGCGCAGGGCGGCTACATCCTGAAGGCCTGGCGCGAGCACCAGACGTCGCCCGACGACGCGTTCCTCCGCCGCAACTGGCCAAACATCCGGAAGGCGATGCAGTTCCTCATCGACCAGGACGGGGACGCGAACGGCCTGCTCGAGGGGCGGCAGCCGCAGACGTACGACCAGGACTTCTACGGCCCGAACACGATGGTCGGCTCGCTCTACCTCGGAGCGCTGCGGGCAGCCGAGGAGATGGCCACGGAGGTGGGCGACGCCGCGTTCGCCGCCACCTGCCGGCGGATCTTCGAGGCGGGCCGCGAGAATTCGGTGCGCGAGCTGTTCAACGGCGAGTACTTCATCCAGCTGGTGGACCTGAAGCAGCACCCCGACTGGCAGTACGGCGACGGCTGCCTCGCAGAGCAGCTGTTTGGCCAGGGGTGGGCGCACCAGACCGGGCTCGGCTACCTGTATCCCGCGCCGGCGGTGAGAACGGCCCTGCGCTCCGTCTGGAAGTACTCGTGGGCGCCCGACGTCGGCCCGCAGAACAAGGCGCACGATCCGGAGCGCTGGTTCGCGTATCCCGGCGAGGCCGGGTTGTTCGAATGCACCTGGCCGAAGAGCCGGCACATGGGGCCGCGCTCGACGGAGTACCGTGACGAGGTCTGGACCGGCAGCGAGTATCAGGTCGCCGGCCACATGGCGTGGGAGGGGATGCTCACCGAGGCGCTCGCGATCTGCCGCGGCGTGCACGAGCGCTATCATCCGTCACGGCACAACCCGTGGAACGAGATCGAGTGCGGCGACCACTATGCCCGCTCGATGGCGAGCTGGGGTGTGCTGATCGGATTGAGTGGGTTCGAGTACCATGGCCCGAAAGGACACATCGGCTTCGCGCCGCGCCTGGGGCCGGAGCACTTCCGGAGCGCGTTCACCGCCGCGGAAGGGTGGGGCGCTCTGAGCCAGTCGCGGGCCGGTCGCACGCAGACGAACGCGATCGCGGTGCGGTGGGGCCGCCTGCGGCTCCGGACGGTGGCGCTGGAGCTGCCGGAGCGCGCGGCGCTCAAGGAGGCGGTCGTCACGGTGGACGGGCGGCGCCTGCGCGCCGCCGTTGCGCAGGAGGGCCGCCGCGTGACCGTGCAAGCGGCCCGGGACGTCGTGGTCGATGCCGGGGGCCAGCTCGAGGTCGCGCTGCACTGGTAGCGGTGTCAGAGGGGGACTGACGTGAGCAGGATCGTCGTGTTGGGGGGCGGGCTGGTTGGCCGCGTGATCGCGTGCGAGCTCGCCCGCGAGAAGGGGTTCCACGTCAGTGTCGCCGACCGGGACGAGAGCGCTCTCGCGCGCCGGCGCGCCGAGGGCCTGGGCGCGGTCGCCGTGGACCTCGCGGACGACGCGGCGGTGCGCCGGGTGATCGCCGACGCCGACGTCGTCGTGGGCGCGGCCCCTGGCCACATGGGCTACCGCCTCCTCCGGCTCGTTATCGAGGCCGGCAAGCCCTACGCGGACATCGCCTTCATGCCGGAGGACTTCCTCGAGCTGGACGGCCTCGCCAAGGGCCGCGGAGTGACGGCGGTCGTGGACTGCGGCGTGGCCCCGGGACTCTCCAACCTCCTCTGCGGCCGCGCGGTGCACGAGTTCGCGAGCGTCGAGCGGCTGCTCATCCTCGTCGGCGGCCTGCCGAAGACGCGCGTGTGGCCCTTCGAGTACCGGGTCGTCTTCTCCGCGGTGGACGTGATCGAGGAGTACACGCGCCCGGCGCGCTGGGTCGAGAACGGTCGCCTGGTGACCGGGCCGGCGCTCACGGGCGTCGAGCTGGTGGACCTGCCGAGGGTCGGAACCGTCGAGGCGTTCAACACCGACGGCCTCCGGAGCCTCGCCACGACGCTCCGCGTGCCGTTCATGAAGGAGAAGACGCTGCGCTGGCCGGGCCACGCCGAGAAGATGCGGATGCTGCGCGAGACCGGCTTCCTGTCCCAGGAGCCGCTGGACGTGGCGGGCTCCCGGGTCCGTCCCTACGACCTGACCACCCGGCTCCTGTTCGACGCGTGGCGCCTGAAGGAGGGCGAGGCGGATCTCACGGTGATGCGCGTCGAGGCGACGGGGACGCTGGGTGGCGCGCGCCGGACCGCAACGTGGGACCTCTACGACGAGTCCGATCCCGCGACCGGGTACCACTCGATGGCGCGGGTCACCGGCTTCCCGTGCGCGATCGTGGCGGCGATGCTCGCTCGCGGGGAGCTGAAGCGTCCCGGCGTGCATCCTCCCGAGCGCCTCGCCGCGGACGACCGCTTCTTCCCGCGGATGATGGACGAACTGCGCGCGCGGGGGGTCGCTATCACCAGGTCGGAGGCGTAGGCGGCGGAGCCGCCGGCGTCACGGCCTGCAGTCGCGCTCCACCACGTTCCGCACGAACCGCGCGCGGTCCGCGATCGCGCGGTAGAACTCGTCGTAGTACCGCATCGTCCGTTCGATCGACCGCGGCTCGAGGCCGGGGATGGCCCGGTAGAGCGCGGTGATCGTGTCCCGCAGCGCCTCGAAGCGCGTCAGGATCGGCTCCAGCTCCGCCGCGCTCTGGCAGCGTCCCCGCCACAGCCGCTCGCGCACCGTCCGGATCGGCAGGACGCGCGGGGGCGTCGCGTACGGCGCATCCACGACGCCCGTCCAGTCGAAGTCGAACGGCACGGCGTACGAGCTGTCCTCGGCGACCAGCACGGCGATGTTGTGGCGGGCCGGCATCGACCAGTCGGTGTTCCCGATGAAGTACTGGAACACGCCGAGCAGGGCGGCCTGGTACGTGGAGAGGTCCCGCACGCCGGGCGCGCCGCCGGTCACCACGAAGCCGTGGAGGCGCTCGGCGAGGCGGTCGGGCTCCTCCGTGACGAACGCGTAGCGGGTGAGCGGCCGCCCCCTGCCTTTCTCATCCTCGTACGTGAGGCGCAGCAGGCGCGTCTCGAGGCTCGCCGGCGTCAGGAGCTGGAGCACCCGGTAGGCCGCGTATTCCTGCAGGATGAGCTGGTCGTAGTTGTCCGGGCCCCGGCAAGGCACGACGAGCTTGCCGCGGTGCAGGCCGCGAAACAGCGTGCCGCGGGCCGCGCTGTCGCTGAAGCGGAGGTGGATGGGCGGGTAGTCGCAGTTCGCGCGGCGCCAGATCCCACGCGTCCGCACGCGCAAGGGCACGCTGACCGATTCCGCGCCCAACACGTACGAGAGCGTCGCCTCGCGCCAGACGGCCGCTTTGGTGGTGTCCCGGTCGCCGTTCAGCCCGCGGACGTCGGTGCGAAGGGTGACCGGGAGCGCGCTGTCGGATGCGAACAGCTTCCCTTGGGCCGCGCCGCGTGCGGGGAGCAGGGCCGCGAGCGCGAAGGCCGCGAGGACGCGCGCGGCGACCAGGAGCTGGCGGCGCCCGCTCATCGCAGCGTGACCTCCCGCACCCCGGCGCCGGACAGCGCCCGCAGGGCGTCGAGGAACGCGGTCGGCTGCGTGCTCTTCTTCAACTTCAGCGCGTACTCGAGCACCTGGCCGCCGTCGGCCTCCGACTGGCCGCGCTCGAACTGCCAGCGCTTGGCCAGCTCGTGCAGGACGCCGTCCACCGCCTCGCGCGCCTGCGTCCCGCCGTCAGTGCGCACGGTCAGCACGTTCTCGAACTTGCCGCTGTCAGTCTCGGGCGGCGTTGGCTCCGCCTCGGCGCGTCGCTTCCAAGCGCGGTCCGCCAGCGCCTCCAGCTGCTCCGGCGCCATCTCCTCCAGGATCTCCTTGTCGAGCCGCGCGACGAACTGGCTGGTGCGGTTGGCCAGCGACACGGCGCGCCGCATGCGCTCCGCCGCCATCTCGCCCTCGAGACGCCCGGGCGTCCGCCCGAAATCGGAGTGGAACAGCAGCAGCGTCACGAAGTTGAAGACGATCCCGAGCGTCAGGGCCACCGACAGCTCCACGCCTGACGCGAGGCCGATGCTCGTGGCGACGAAAACGAAGACCGCGTCCTTCTGGTCCTCGAGTGTGGTGCGGAAGCGCACCGCGGCGACGATGCCGGCCAGGCTGAACGCCAGCGCAAGGCTGTACTTCACCATCACGACCACGCCGGCGACGATCACCGGCAGCAGGAGCAACGAGTGGACGACGGACTGGCGATAGCCGCGCTTCTGCCGGGTGATCGTGTACAGCCAGGCGAGCGGCAGCGCCAGCACTCCTGCGCTCACCATGGCCACGGTGGCCACCGCCCACATGATGTCCGGCTCAGATGGTGCGGCCTCGGACGCTTCGAGGCCGTGCCGCGAGATGCCGGCGACCGCGCCCAGGCCTCGCCCGCCCGTCAGCTCGTGGACGGCGCGCCGCAGCGTGTCCGGCATGAAGAAGTGCGCCAGGAGGGCGGCCACGGCGATGGTGCCGTACAGGACGACGAACAGCAGGAATGGACGGCGGTTCAGCGCCGACGCCACGCGCGGGTTCACGAGCGCCACGGCGATTCCCCGAAAGGGACGCCGCTAATATGCGCGTCCCGCGGCGCTACGGCGAATCCGCTTGACGTCGGCTTGACAGGCTGCCGCCAGATTGTCCGCAGCAAACAGGCGGGGGTGTCAGGTGACTCTCGAGCGTTCCCGGTTCTTCGTGTGCTTGGCGTTCCTGGCGTCTGTGCCGGCGTGCGACCTGAGGTTCTCTCTTGGGTTGTCCGATGGCAGCGGCGGCGGCGGGGGCGGGGGCGGAGCCGGATGCCCGGCCTATCAGCCGTCGAGTCCCGCGGTGGTGGTGCACGGCACCGTGCGACTGGCCCAGGATTCCACGCCTCATCCGGGGACGCAGCCCACCATCAACGTCCTTCTCTGCGGCGGTCCCAGTGAGGTCGCACACGGCTGGGCCGACTCGCTTGGCCATTTCAGGATGGCGTTCCAGGCCGATTGCGCTCAGACCTACGCCTTGGGGGTTGCGTGGTTCGTGACCGATAGCACAGGCACGGTGTATCGGGAGAGCATCGTGCGCGTCTCGGGGATATCGGCCGAGAATCCTCCCCTTTTCGGCCTGACCATGCCCGCCGACGCGTGCGCGGCGGGCGACTGGCAGGTCGACATCTGGGTCAACAGCGCGCTGTACCCACACTGACGGCGGTCACGAACCCGAGCGCCGGCCCTCTTCGATCAACTCTTCCAGCGAGTCCAGCGAGCGGGGCCAGTCGTCCTTCAGCAGCCGCGACAGACCGCGGTCCGCCAGCAGCCGCCCCGCGGTCTGGCAGCGGGCGCAGTAGTTGGTCTCGTTGTCGGCGTAGCGGATCCGCTGCACCGGCTCGCCGCACACCGGGCAGGGCTGGCGGAACCGGCCGTGCACCGCCATCCCCTCGCGGAACGCCGTTACCTTCTCCGGCCAGCCGTCGCCCGCCTCCGCCCGGAGCCGCGCGATCCACTCCCGCAGCGTCGCCTGCGTCGCCGCGTGGAGCCGCGCCGCTTGCTCTGGGGTCATCCGGCCGGTCAGGAGCATCGGCGAGAGCCGGGCGCGGTGCAGGATCTCGTCGGAGTACGCGTTCCCGATCCCGCTGAACAGCCGCGGATCGGCGAGCGCGCGCTTGACGGTGTGGTTCTCCAAGCGCAGGCGGGCCTCGAAGTCCGCCACACCCGCCTCCAGGACCTCGAGGCCGCCACGGTCGAACGGCTTGAGCGCCTCCGCGCCCCGCACGAGGTGCAGCGAGGCGCGGCGCGTCGTCCCCGCCTCCGTCAGGACCAGCGTGCCGGAATCGAAGACGAGGGCGGCCAGCGTCGAGCGGCGGCGACCGAGCTTCGCGGAGGTGCCGCGCCACTGCAGCCGGCCCGCGATCATCAGGTGGATGACGAGGAAGAGCTCGCCGTCGAGGGCGAGGACGATGCGCTTGCCGAGCCGCCAGAGGCCGGTGACGCGCGAGCCGTGGCAGACCGCCAGCGGAGGCTCCACGCTCCGGAGCACGAACGGGCTCACGATCTCCACGCGCTCCAGCGTGCGGCCGAGCACCCGGGTGGAAAGCGCGTCGAGATAGACGGTGATGTCCGGCAGCTCGGGCACGGCGTCTAATCGCCGGTGGGGACGATCCCGGCGTTCTCGACCATCAGGATGACGCAGCGCTCGGGGGCGCGGGTCCGGTGCACCACGCCCTTCGGCACGACGAACCCCTGCCGCGGCCCGAGCTCCACCGTTCGGCCCTCGAGATCGACGAGGAACCGCCCCTCCACGACGTAGAAGAACTCGTCGTCCCGGTCGTGCTTGTGCCAGTGGTACTCGCCCCGCAGGACCCCCAGCCGCACGACGGAGTCGTTCACCTTGCAGAGGGTCTGGTTGTACCACTGGTCGGTGCAGGCGTCGACCAGCGCCTGGACGTCCACGACCTCGAGCGCCTTGTGGAGGATGTTCAGGTGCGTCGCGTACGGGTACGGCGTGGCGTCGCTCATCGCGTGCTCCGTCTTCGAGTGGGTCCGACCGCCGGCGCGGTCACTCCCCCCGCTTGAAGCGCAGGAGGTCGCGCCGCTCCTTCTTGGTGGGCTTGCCTTCGCCGTAGCTGAACGCGTGCGCTGCCAGACGGTGCTGCTCGGCCAGGTGCAGCCGGCGCGCCTTGCCCGCCGGATCCTCCTCGTAGAGCAGCGCGGCCTGGCTCGCCGGGCCCCGGCGCACCGAGAGCGCGCGCACCGTAAGCAGGTGCTCGTAGGGACCGAGCCGCAGCCGGATGGCGTCGCCGGGGCGCACGCTCTTCGCGTGCTTGGCCCGCGCGCCGTTGACTTCGACCCGGCCCCCGGCGATGGCCTCCGCCGCCAGCCCGCGCGTCTTGAAGAACCGCGCTGCCCACAGCCACTTGTCGAGCCGCACCGGCTCCGGCGGCGCTGTGCCGCCCCCACGCTTCTCGGGTTCCATGCGGAGAGTGGAGGGGCTCACCGCCGCGTCGCGCTCTTCAGGCCGAGCGCGCCGTTGATCCAGCGCACCAGCGGCAGCATCAGCGCGAAGTCCTCCGCCAGGAGATCCGGCAGCCGCGGGCCGGTCGCCTGCGCGTCGGTGAGCGTGCGCCCCAGCGTGAACGACTTGTACCGGAGCCACCGCGCCGCGGAGTGGTCGGGCGCGTAGCCCCGCGGCACCCGCGTCAGCACCGCGTCCTCGTCCAGCCCGCCGAACCGGCGAGCCACCGCGGGCGCGGTCACCGTCCGCTCGAAAGCAACCGGCTTCTCGGCCATCGCGTCGCGCAGCTTCGCGAGCGCTTCGCGCGGCGGCATCCAGATCCCGCCCCCGGTGAAGGAATTGCCGGGCGCGATCTGGAAGTAGAACCCCCCGCCGCCCCCGTGGCTCTCCTGGCCGACCCGGTGGCTGGCGTCGCGGTGGTAGAACCAGCACGCTGCGTGCGTCTTGTACGGCGACTTGTCCTTCGAGAACCGCACGTCCCGATAGATCCGGAAAACGGAGCGCCTGGGGTCGCCGACCATCTCCGGCGCCAGGCTCGCCAGCCGCACGTCCATCTCCTCGACCAGGGAGCGCAGCGGGGCCAGAATCTCGGTCTCGTAGTCCGCGCGGTGCGCCTCGAACCAGTCGCGGCGGTTGTTCCGGGCCAGCCCCCGGAGGAAGGTGAGGCTCCGGGGCGTGAAGAAGGTAGTCATGCCGGCAGTCTAATCCCCGGCCCCGCCACCGTCCATCGGCGGGATGACACCTTTGGCCCCCGCCGCCCGTAGGGTCCATCCAGACATGGACTTGCATCGGGAACGCTCATGATCGTTGTCGCGCTGCTTGCTGCCTTCGTCGCGCAGGGCCCGAAGGTCGACACCGCCCGCGGGCGGGACGCGCCGCCGCTCGCGCCGGCGCTGGCCGCCCGCGCCGCCCTGCCGCCGGTGATCGACGGGAAGGACGACGACGCCGTCTGGCAGATGGCGCGCCCGATCACCGACTTCCACGAGTGGTCCCCCACTGAAGGCGCGCCGGCGCGGTTCCGGACCGAGGCGAAGATAGCTTACGACGCCGCCAACCTGTACGTGTTCATCCGCTGCTTCGACCCCCACCCCGACAGCCTCATCCGCCAGCTGGCCCGGCGCGACAACTTCCCGCCGTCCGACCGGGTGATCGTCATCCTCGATTCCTACCACGACCGGCGGACCGGCTACGAGTTCGGGGTCAACGTCTCGGGCGTGAAGTCGGACGTCGCCGTCTACAACGACGGGAACGAGGACGGCGCCTGGGACGGGGTGTGGGACGTGGCGACCCGCGTGGACTCGCTGGGCTGGACGGCCGAGTTCCGGATCCCGCTCTCGCAGCTCCGGTACGGGCCCCAGCGCGAGCACACCTTTGGTTTCGCGATCGACCGTGACATCTACCGCTACAGCGAGCGGGTCAGCTGGCCGCAGTTCCGCCAGTCGGCGGCGGGGATGATCTCGCAGCTAACCGACGTGAGCGGCTTCGACGACCTGGAGGCCCCGCGCCGGCTCGAGGCCGCGCCGTACGTCGTGACGAAGAACGTCTCCCACATCAGGGGGGCGAGCTTCGCCCGCGAGCAGGACGTGAGCATCGGCGCCGACCTCAAGTACCGCGTCGCCACGAACCTCACCCTCGACGCCACCATCAACCCCGACTTCGGCCAGGTCGAGGCGGACCCCGCCGTCCTGAACCTGACCTCGTTCGAGACGTTCTTCCCGGAGCAGCGCCCGTTCTTCGTCGCCGGCCGCGGCGTCTTCCGCTTCGACGTCAACTGCAACGACGTGAACTGCAACAGCGAGGGCCTGTTCTACAGCCGGCGCATCGGCCGCGCGCCGGAGCTCGCGGGCGCCTACGGCGACACCACTTCCCCGGCGTTCACGACCATTCTGGGCGCGGGGAAGCTGACCGGGCGGCTGGCGGGCGGGCTCCGGATGGGGCTCCTCGAGGCGGTGACGGCGAAGACGACCGGCGTGAACGGCGTCACGATCGAGCCGGCGACCAACTACTCGATCCTCCGCCTCCAGCAGGACTACCGGGGTGGCAACGGGACCGTGGGCGCCATGCTGACCGCGGTGAACCGGAGCCTCGATGCGTTCAGCGCGCCGTACCTGCACCGGAGCGCCTACGTCGGGGCGGTGGATTTCCGGCACCGGTTCCTCAACAAGACCTACGAGATCTCCGGCTCGCTCGACTGGAGCCACGTGGCCGGCAGCGCGCAGGCGATCGCCGCCACCCAGCAGGACGCGGTGCACTACTACCAGCGCCCCGACGCCGGGCTCCCGCTCGATACCACCCGCACCTTCCTGAACGGCAGCGCCCAGGAGCTGCTCTTCGGCAAGGTCGCGGGAGCGCACCTGAACTTCCAGACGTCCTATCAGCGCCGCTCGGCAGGCTTCGAGATCAACGATCTCGGCTACCTCCAGCGCGCCGGGCAGCAGAACTGGGAGACCTGGGTCGGCCTCTTCGACCGCCACGTGCGGAAGCTGTACCAGTCGTTCCAGTGGAACTGGAACTGGATCCAGATGTTCACCACCGGCGGGCTGCCGACGGAGCGCGCGGTCAACACCAACGTGCACGTCACCATGCGCAACAGCTGGGGCGTGAACTTCGGCAGCACCTGGGGCCAGCTCGGCACCACCTACTGCGACGCGTGCGCGCGCGGCGGGCCGGCGGTGCGCCAGGATCCGTATCTGAACGGCTGGGTCTACATCGGCGGGGACGACCGGAAGAAGGTGGTGCCGTACGTGAGCGTCAGCTTCTTCCGCGGGGGCGCCGGGCACAAGGAGCAAGTGGACGTGGCCCCCGAGCTCGATCTCAAGGTGAACACGCGGGCCACCGGGTCGCTCGCGTTCGACTGGTCACGCAACATCGTGGACTACCAGTGGTACGGGAACTACACCACGGCGGGGCCCACCCACTACACCTTCGCGCACCTGTCGCAGCGGACGGTGGGCGTGACCGCGCGCTTCGACTACATCATCACCCGCGACATCACGCTGCAGGTGTACGCGCAGCCGTTCGTCTCCAAGGGCACCTTCTCCGATGTGCGGGAGCTGTCGGCCACGCCGCGCGCGGCGCGCTACGATGACCGCTACCAGCCGTACGCCGACACGTCGGTCACCAACCACCCGGGCGGGTTCAACTACAAGCAGTTCCGTTCGAACGTCGTCTTCCGGTGGGAGTACCGCCCCGGCTCCACCCTCTTCCTCGTCTGGACGCAGGGGCGTCAGGGCTCCGTCGGCGAGGAGGGCACCAGCTCCTTCAGCGGCGATTTCCGCGACTTGCTCAGGCTCCGCCCGGACAACACCTTCCTGGTGAAGGTTGCCTACTGGCTCAACCGGTGAGTTGCCGGGTCTCTCGATGACGGAGCTTTCTATGCGACGCGTTCCGTGGATGACCGGCTCGTTCCTTTCCGTGCTGGCGGGCGCCGTGCTCGCCCAGCAACCGACCCCTGCGGCGGCCGGCGACCCACCGGCGCGCGTGGCCCGCGTCAGCTACATCCTCGGCACCGTCTCCCTCCAGCCCTCGGGTGACACGGGCTGGAGCCTGGCGACCGTGAATTACCCCATGACGACGGGCGATCGGATCTACACCGATAATGGCGCCCGCTCCGAGTTGCAGATCGGTCTGGTGGCCGCGCGCGTTGCGGAGGGCACCGACCTCACCGTGACGAACCTCACCGACCAGCTCGTCCAGCTGGGCCTCACGCAGGGGATGTTGGAGGTGAGCATCTACCGCCTCGATCCGGGCGACTCGGTCGAGGTGGATACGCCGCGCGGAGCGCTGGCGCTCCTCGCGCCCGGCAATTACCGCATAGACAACCCGCCGGGAGATGAGGCGACGGTCGTCGCGGTCGGGCACGGCAGCCTCCAGTGGACGGCGGGAGGCGTCGCGCAGGTCGTGCAGGAAGGGCAGGCGATCCGGGTGACCGGCATCAACCCGATCCAGGTCGCGAGCATTCCGCTTCCGTCCTCCGACGCGTTCGACCAGTGGAGCGCCGGGCGCGACCGCAGCATCTCCGCTTCGCCCTCCGCGCAGTACGTGAGCCGCGACGTCCCGGGCTACGAGGACCTCGACGCCAACGGCTCCTGGAGCGTCGAGGCGGACTACGGCCCGGTCTGGTATCCGACCGCGGTCCCGGCCGGCTGGGTCCCCTACCGGATCGGTCACTGGGTCTGGATCGAGCCGTGGGGCTGGACCTGGGTCGAGCACGAGAGCTGGGGGTACGCGCCCTTCCACTATGGGCGATGGGTGAACGTGGGCGCGCGGTGGGGATGGATCCCCGGTCCGGTCAATGTGCGCCCGTACTACGCCCCGGCGCTGGTCGTCTTTCTCGGCGGCTCGTCGTTCCAGGTGGGCGTTCAGGCGTGGTTCCCGTTGGGGCCGAGCGAGCCGTACTACCCGTGGTACCACCATGACGACGAGTATCGCCGTCGCATCAATGTCACCAACATCCCGAACTTCAGGGACGTCGCGCACGTCAACGACGTCACCTACATCAACCGGATCCAGTACCGCAATCGGGCGGTGGCGACCACGGCCGTTGCGACCGCAGCCTTCCAGAACGGGCAGCCGGTCGGCCGGCGGGTGATCCCGGTGGATCGCAACGCGCTGGGGCGGGCGGCGATCCTCCCGCACCCCATCGCGCTCCCGGCGCGGACCGCCGCGTCGGGCGGGGTGCCCTCTCCTGGCGTGCCGAGAACGCGGCGGCCCGAATGGGTGAATGCGCCGGTGCCGCGGCCCGCGACTCCGCTGAGCAGGAATCAGCCGCTGGTGGTGCAGCGGAACGCGCCCGCGCCCGGGCGGACGCCGACGCTGATCACGCGCCGCGCGCCGCCGCCGCAGCAGCCCGCCTTCCACGTGCGGCAACAGGCGATGCAGCCCGATGCGGGAAGGCCGCTGGAGCCGCAGCAGATTCAGAACCTGCAATCCGGCAAGCCCGCGGGACCGCGGCGCGATCGTGAGTATCCGCCGCACGCGGTGGCGGCGCCGCCCCCCCAGCGCCCGGCCCCGGCGGCGCAGCCGGCTCCCAGGGCCCGGCCCGCTCCCACTCCCCGCGCCAAGCTGACCCGCGAGCCGGCCAAACGCCCGAAGCCGTAGCGCGCTGACGTCGCGAGCATTTGGCCCCGGTCGAGCAGCTGCGCGGCCGGGGCCGTTTGTCTGCCCGGCGGCGTTCTTCCGTGCGGGCGGGTCTGTGCCCCCTGGCGGAACGATCGTTGCGGCGCGTCCTTCCGTGGGCCTAGGAAGAGAGATAGGCTCGTTCGGGGGGCAAGATGGTCCGGATCGGCGACGACAGGCGGCTGACGATCGAGGACGTGGTGCGGGTGGCGCGCGGCGGCGAGGCGGTCGAGTTGGCGCCCGCCGCGCTTCAGCGGATCGCGAAGTGCCGGGCGATGCTCGAGCGGAAGCTCGCGGCCCACGAGACGATGTACGGCGTGAACACCGGCATCGGCGAGCTGTCCGAGGTCGCCTTGGGCGACGAGCAGGTCCTCCGGTTCCAGCGCTACCTCATCTACAACCACGCCGCGGGCATCGGCGAGCCGGCGCCCGTCGAGCACGTGCGGGCGGCGATGCTGTCGCGCGTGGCGGTGCACGCGCGCGGCTACTCCGGCTGCCGCCCCGAGATCCCTCTCACCTACGTCGCGCTGCTCAACGCCGGGATTACGCCGGTCACCTCGGAGAAGGGAAGCGTGGGCGCCTCGGGCGACCTCGCCCCGATGAGCCAGATCGCGCTCTCGCTGCTGGGGGAGGGCGAGTGCTTCTGGCGCGGCGAGCGGATGCCGACCGGCCGGGCGATGGAGCGCGCTGGCATCCCTGTGCCGGGGCTCATGGCGCGCGACGGCCTCGCAGCGATCAACGGATCGAACGTGATCACCGGCGCCGGCTGCCTCATCCTCCACGACGTCGAGCGGTGGATCGCGCAGGCGGAGATCGCCGCGGCGATGAGCCTCGAGGCGTTGCTGGCCAACCTGCGCCCCTACCAGGCCAAGCTGCACGAGCTGCGCGGCTTCCGCGGCGCCGTCACCAGCGCGGCCAACCTGCGCCGGCTCATCGAGGGCTCGGATCTCGCCACTGGCAAGCTCAAGACCAAGGTGCAGGACGCCTACTCGATGCGCTCCACGCCCCAGGTCATCGGTGCGCTGCGCGACACGATGGCCTGGGCGCGCACCCAGCTGGAGATTGAGCTCAACGGCGTGGCCGACAACCCGATCTTCGTGCCCGATGAGGACCTCGTGCTGACCGGCGCCAACTTCCAGGGCACGCCGGTCTCGCTCCCGCTCGACGTCGTCGGCGCGGGCGTCACGATGGTGAGCGTCCTCTCCGAGCGGCGCCTCAACCGCCTCCTCAACCCCGCGCTCTCGGTCGGGCTGCCCGCGTTCCTCACCAAGGGCGCCGGGATGTTCTCGGGCCAGATGCTCTCTCAGTACACGGCCGACATGCTCATCGTGGAGCAGCGCATCCTCTCGACGCCGTCGTTCATCCAGTCCATCCCGGCCGCCGCCGACCAGGAGGACTTCGTGAGCATGGGGATGAACGCGGTCCTGAAGACGGCGCAGATCCTGAAGAACGCCTGCGGCGTGCTGGGGATCGAACTCATCGCGGGGGCCCAGGCGCTGGATTTCCGTTCCTTCCACGCGGGTCGAGGCACCCGCGCCGCCCACCAGGCCGTGCGGGCGGTGGTCGCGCACCTCGACGAGGACCGGCCCTTGTTCCCCGACCACAACGCCATGGCGGCCGCCGTGCAGCGCGGCGACCCGCTCGAGGCCGTGGAGCGGGAAGTCGGCGCCCTCGCGGGCTCCTGGTAGGCTCCCTGTAATCCTGGTGACAGGTTGGTGTCGCTAAGATGAGGGCTCCATCCCAGTCCGGCATCCCGCCGGGAGGTGCTATGCGTCAGTTCACGCGATTGCTCGCTCTCGCCTTTCTCGTAGTGGCGGCCGGTGCGCTGCCGGCCCGCGCCCAATCGTACCACGTCACCGCGACCTTCAAGCTCGGCGGCGATGGCGGCTGGGACTACATCGCGCTCGACACGGCCCAACACCGGCTGTTCATCGCGCGCCAGGACCGGATCATGGTGGTTGCTGAGGCCACGGGCGCCCTGCTCGGCGAGATCCCGGGCCTCAACCGCGCGCACGGCGTGGCGTTCGCGTATGGGGCCGGGCACGGCTTCGCCACCTCGGGGGCCGACAGCGCCGTCACGATGTTCGACCTCGCCACCCTCGCTGTGCTCGGGAAGACGACCGCGGCGATCGATGACGACGGCATCCTGTTCGATCCGGCCACCGGCCGAATCTTCACCATGAACGGTGACGCCGGCTCCGCGACGGCCATTGACGCGGTATCGGGACAGCGCATCGGCTCCGTGGATCTGGGCGGGAAGCCCGAATTCGGCGTCAGCGCCGCCGACGGCAAGCTGTACGTCAACCTCGAGGACAAGAGTGAGGTGGTCGAGGTGGATGCGGCGGCGATGAAGGTCCTCCGCCACTGGTCCATCGCGCCGTGCGAGTCGCCGTCCGGCCTGGCGATCGACCGCGCGCACCACCGGCTCTTCAGCGGCTGCCGCAACGGCCTGATGGGCGTCTCCGACGCCGTCCGCGGCCGCCTGGTGACCACGGTGCCGATCGGCCGCGGCGTGGATGCCAACCGGTTCGACCCGGCTACCCAGCTCGCCTTCGCCTCCAACGGCGACGGCACGCTCACCGTCATCCACGAAGACGGGCCCGACAAGTACACGGTCGTCTCCAACGCGGCCACGAAGCAGGGCGCGCGCACGATGGAGATCGACCTCGCGAGCCATCGCGTCTTCACCGTGACGGCCGATTTCGGCCCCGCGCCCGCGCCCACACCGGAGCGGCCGCGGCCCCGGCCCACGGTCGTTCCGGGGACATTCTCGCTCCTCGTCCTGGAGCCGTAGCGGCCTCCCGGGCCTCTGGATCGGGAAAGTCCTGGCTCGTTCCCGGGCGCGGCAACTCGAAGCCCGGCACCCCTGTGAGCGGCGCCGGGTTTCCTGTCTTCGTGCGGGCTCATCGCCCGATCCAGTGTGCCGCTGGCGCCACCAGGAACTCCTCCACCGCGACGCCGTCCCCGCCTACCAGAAGCCTGCGGGCCGGAGTGAACGCCTCCACGAAGGCCGCCATCCCAGGCAACGCGTCGCGGCTACGACCGCTCTTCACCTCGATCGCGGTCACCGTCCGCCCGACCTTCGCAACGAAGTCAACTTCCCGGTTCCGCTCGCGCCAGTAGAACAGCTCCGCGCCCTCCAAAGCAGTGGCGTTCGCCAGATGAGCCCCGACCGCGGATTCCACCAGGCGGCCCCAGAACTGACGTTCGGCCCGGGCTTCCGCGAACGTGTGCCCGGACTGCGCGCTCATCAGCGCGGTGTTGAAGACCTGGAGCTTGGGACTCGAGCCCCGCTGGCGGACGAGGCTTCCGGAGTACTTCGAGAGTCCCCCGACCAGGCCCGATCCCTCCAGCAGATCGAGATAGTGCGCGAGCGTCGTCGTGTTCCCCGCGTCCTGGAGCTGGCCGAGCATCTTCGTGTAGGACAACACCTGCCCCGAGTACCGGCAGCCAAGCTCGAAGAGGCGGCGGAGGAGCGCCGGCTTGTCCACTCGGGAGAGCAGCAGAACGTCGCGCGAGACGGTCGTCTCCACGAGGGCGTCGAGGATGTAACGCCGCCAGCGTTCCGGATCGTGCGCGAGGGGCGCGGCACCGGGATAGCCGCCAAAGTAGAGATACTCATCCAATGAAAAGCCGAACGCGGCCCGCATCTCCGCGAGCGACCAGTGCGGGAGGCGCAGCACCTCGAACCGCCCGGCGAGGCTCTCCGTCAGGCCCCGTCGGACGAGCAAGGGCGCCGAGCCCAGCAGCACCACCTTGAGTGGGCGCCGCGCCCGGCTGTCCTCGTCCCAGAATCGCTTGACCGACTCGGACCATCCGGTCGCCTTCTGAACCTCGTCGAGCACGAGCAGAGCGCCCTTCGGGCCGGCGGCGAGGCGCGCGGCCTCCCACTGCTCAGCGATCCACTCGGGGCCCCGCAGAGTGGGCTCGTCGGCGCTGGCGTAGCGGACCGGGACCTTCGTGGCGCCCGTGACCTGCTGTACCAAGGTGGTCTTGCCCACCTGGCGGGCCCCGGCGACGACCTGGATGAACCGCCGCGGCTCATCGAGCCGGCGGGCCAGCTGGGCGGCGTACGGGCGCCGGTAGTCCCTCTGAGTACTCATGGTAGTGAGTAATTTTGCTTGCAACGTTGAGTAAAGCAAGGGAAGCGGTCCGCGACCGGGCGTGTCGCTCCCAAGGCGCGTTTCCTGCGAACCCGTCTGGGGTTCATGTCACGAAGCGGCAAGCACAATCGGGATCAGCGGTCTAGATTTTGCGTACGGATGCGGCGCGCGTCGCGCCTCTCGAGGACAACGTCTATCCCCTGAGCCAGGTGGTGAGATCGAGAGCCGGGTTGAACGGAGGGAGGAGCCGTCATGATCATAGGTGTTCCCAAGGAGAGCTTTCCTGGAGAGCGGCGGGTGGCCATGGTGCCGTCCGTTGTTCCTTCCCTCACGAAAGCGGGGTTCGAAGTCGCCGTCGAAGCGGGGGCGGGCATCAGCGCCGGCTATCTGGACGAGGATTACACGGGCAAGGGTGCCAGGATCCTGGGAAGCCGCGCGGAGGTCTTCAAGACCGCCGACGTCGTCGTGCAGGTCCTCTGCTACGGTTCGAACGACAGGACGGGAAAGGACGACGTCCCGCTGTATCGGCAGGGACAGTTTCTGGTCGGCTTCCTGCGTCCGCTGGGTGCGGTCGACACCCTGAAGGACATCGCGTCCAAGGGCGTCTCGTCCTTCAGCATGGAGCTCATGCCCAGGATCACGCGCGCGCAGAGCATGGATGCGCTGTCGGCCATGGCCACGATCGGCGGCTACAAGGCGGTCGTGCTCGCCGCCGACACGCTGCCGCGGCTCTGCCCGATGCTGACCACCGCTGCGGGAACGGTCACGCCGGCCCGTATGCTCGTCATCGGGGCGGGCGTCGCCGGACTCCAGGCCATCGCCACGGCGCGCCGGCTGGGTGCCGTCGTCTCCGCGTACGACGTGCGTCCCGCGGTGAAGGAGCAGGTGCAGAGTCTCGGCGGCCGCTTCGTCGAGCTGCCGATCGAGGTCAAGGACGCCCAGGACGCGCGCGGATACGCCACGGCGCAGGACGAGACGTTCTACCGGCGGCAGCGGGAGCTGCTGGGGCGCGTGGTGGCGGAAAGTGACGTGGTGATCACCACCGCGGTGGTGCCCGGCAAGAAGGCCCCGATCCTGGTGACGGAGGACATGGTGAAGGGCATGGCGCCGGGATCGGTGATCGTGGACCTGGCCGCCGAGCGCGGCGGCAACTGCGAGCTGACCGAAGCCGGCAAGATCGTGGTCAAGCACAATGTCAGCATCGTCGGTCAGATCAACCTGGCCAGCGCCGTGCCCTATCACGCCAGCCAGATGTACGCGCGGAACATCAGCACGTTCCTCGTCCACCTGTTCAAGGGCGGGAAGCCGGAGCTGAACCTGGAGGACGAGATCACCCGGGAGACGCTCATCACACGGGGCGGGGAGATCGTTCACGGCCGCGTGCGGGAGTTCTTCTCTCTGCCGAAAGCCTCGTAAGGGAGGGTACCGTGCCAGAAGGCTTCATCTCGAATTTGTACGTATTCCTGCTGGCGGGCTTCCTCGGCTTCGAAGTGATCCGCCGGGTCTCGCCGCTCCTGCACACGCCGCTGATGTCCTTGACCAACGCCCTGGACGCGATCGTGGTGGTGGCCGCCATCATCATCGCCGCGCGGCCTGGAACCACGCTGTCCGAGATTCTGGGAGCGATCGCCGTTGCCGCCGCGTTCAGCAACATGGTCGGCGGCTTCCTGATCACGGACCGCATGCTGCGGATGTTCAAGCTGAGCGGGCGCAAGAAGCCATGAACATCACCGGGATGGACCTCACGACGGTGCAGTACCTCACCGACTTCTCGTACATCGTCGCCATCGCCTTCTTCATTCTGTCGCTGAAGTGGCTGAGCTCGCCGGCGACGGCGCGCCGCGGGGTGCTGGTCGGTGAGATCGGCGCGGCGTTGGCGGTGGTGACCACGTTCTTCAACCCCGAGCTTGTCCACTTCCAGTGGGTACTGATCGCGCTGCTGGTCGGCGCGATCGTAGGCATTCCGCTCGGCCTGGTGCAGATGACGGCCGTCCCGCAGCGGACCGCGATGAGCCATGCCTTCGGCGCGCTGGCCGCCGCCCTGATCGGGATCACCGAGTACTACCTGCGCATCCCGAACATCACGAAGTTCGAGATGGTCGAGATCGCGATGGAAGTCATCATCGGCTCGCTCAGCTTCACGGGCAGCCTGATCGCGGCCGGCAAGCTCCAGGAGTGGCTCCCGCAGCGCCCCATCGTCTACAAGGGGCAGAACTACGTGAGCTTCACGGTGCTGGGGGCCGCCGTCCTGGCGGCGCTGATTCTCGTCTTCAGCCCCACCACCCCCTTCCTCTTCCCCGCGATGGTGGTCATCTCGCTGCTGTTCGGCGTGATGCTGGTGACGCCCATCGGCGGCGCCGACATGCCGACCGTGATCGCGCTCCTCAACTCCTACGTCGGACTCACGGCCGCCCTGCTCGGCTTCGTGCTCAACAGCAAGGTGCTGGTGGTGGCCGGCGCGCTGGATGGCTCTTCCGGCTTCATCCTCGCGGTCGTCATGTGCAAGGCCATGAACCGCTCGTTCACGAACGTGCTGTTCGGAGCGTTCGGCCAGCTCCAGGTTTCGGCCAAGGCCGTGCAGGAAGAGCGGACGGTGCACACGGCCACACCGGAGGAGGCCGCCGCCATTCTCGCCTCGGCCAACACCGTGCTGGTCGTTCCCGGCTACGGCATGGCCGTCGCCCAGGCACAGCACAAGGTCCGGGAGATGCTGGACGTGCTCACCAAGAAGGGCGTGGACGTGAAGTTCGGCATCCATCCCGTCGCGGGGCGCATGCCGGGGCACATGAACGTCTTGCTCGCCGAAGCCGACGTCCCGTACGACAAGCTGATCGAGATGGACGCGGCCAACAGTGAGATGCCCCAGACCGACGTGGCGCTGGTCATCGGCGCCAACGACGTCACCAACCCGGCCGCCAAGACCGATCAGGGCAGCCCGATTTACGGCATGCCGATCATCGAAGTGGACAACGCCCGGACGGTGATGGTGATCAAGCGAAGCCTCAATCCCGGCTTTGCGGGCATCGACAACCCACTCTACTACATTGACAAGACCATGATGCTGTTCGGCGACGCGAAGGCGTTCGTCAGCAGCATCGTTAAGGAACTGACCGGAGGCGGTGAATAGGCCGACCCGCGGTAGACGACCTTCGCCATCGGCGGCCCGAAGACGGCCGCCGATGGTGCGTTTGGGGGGTAGCCGGAATGCAGCAATAGTGCGAAATTGGCACTCCATCTAGTGCGGATTTTGCACTTTCTGGCCATGTCTACTTAGTTAAGTGTTTATCGTACAACGACATAGATGTCGGCATGCCACTTGCCCTACAAAGTCGCAGGCAGTGGGCATCACCAGGAAGAACCTCAGGCGAAGGAATGCGGGCAATGAACAAGAAGATCATCATCGGGGCCGGTCTCCTCGTCGTCGTGGCTGTGGTCACGGTCGGCTTCCTGTCGCGGGGTCATTCGACCTACTCGGCCACCTACCGGTTCGTGACGGTGGACCGGGGCGACATCTCGGCCACCGTGAACTCGACCGGCACGCTGGGCGCCGTGACGACGGTGCAGGTGGGGGCGCAGGTGTCGGGGCAGATCGCCGAGCTGCACGCCGACTTCAACAGCCGTGTGAAGAAGGGGGAGCTGATCGCGCGGCTCGATCCGGCGCTGTCGGTGCTGGCCGTGCGACAGGCGCAGGCGTCGGTGGCCCAGGCGGTGTCGGACTCGACGCAGAAGGCGTTCACGATGGCGCAGGCGACGCCGCTCCACAACAGCGGGATGATGACGGACAACGACTTCGTCGCGGCGCAGGCGGGATTCGAGCAGTCGAAGGCCAACCTGCTCGCGGCGCGGGTCAACCTCGAGAAGGCACAGCAGGACCTGGGCTACACCTACATCTACGCGCCGATCGACGGCATCGTCGTCCAGCGCAACGTGGACGTGGGCCAGACGGTCGCCTCGAGCTTCTCGGCGCCGCAGCTGTTCCTGATCGCGTCGGATCTCCGGAAGATGCAGATCCTCGTGCAAGTGGACGAGGCCGACATCGGGCAGATCCAGAACGGGCAGGACGTGCACTTCACCGTCGAGGCCTATCCGAATCGGGTCTTCCTCGGGAAGGTGCAGCAGGTGCGCCTCCAGTCGGCGACGGTGCAGAACGTGGTGGACTACACGGTCGTGGTGATGCTCGACAATGCGGATGGGAAGCTGCTGCCGGGGATGACGGCGACGGTGAACTTCCAGACGGCGAAGGCCGCGAACGTGTTCCGCGTGCAGAACGCGGCGCTGCGATTCCGGCCGTCAGCGGTGATGCTCGCGGCGGCCGACATGCCGCAGCGGCGTAGCGGCGCGGGTGCGGGCGGGGCGGACACGGGGGGCGCGCGGCGCCAGTTCACGGCCGCCGACTCGGCCCGCTTCCGGCAGATGATGGCGCAGCGTAGCGCGCAGGGCGGTGGTCAGGGCGGGTCTAGCGGCGGCGCGGGTGGCTTCGGTGGCGGCGCCGGCGGGCAGGGCGGCGGGACGATGATGCAAGGCGGGATGGGCGTTGGCGGCACGACCAACGTCGTGGTCCTCTGGACCGTGGACTCCTTGGGCAAGCCGGCGCCGGTGCGGGTGCATACGGGGCTCAGCGACGGGCAGGTGACGGAGATCACCGGTCCCGCTCTGAAGGAAGGGATGAAGATCATCGCGGCCGTCACCAACGAGAAGGCCGGCGGCGCGAGCAACCCGTTCCAGCAGCAGCAGCAGCAGGGCGGGCCGGGCGGCCGGCGGGTGCTGTAGCCATGACCACGCCTGAGCCCGTCATCCGGATCGAGAACGTCAAGAAGACGTACATCACGGGCAAGACCGAGGTGCACGCGCTCCGGGGCGTGAGCGTCAGGATCGAGCCCGGGGAGATGGTCGCCATCATGGGCGCCTCGGGCTCGGGGAAGTCCACCCTGATGAACATCCTCGGCTGCCTCGATCAGCCGACCAGCGGTGGCTACTGGCTCGATGGCGTCCGCGTGGACGGGATGAGCAGGAATCAGCTGGCCGACATCCGGAACTCGAAGATCGGGTTCGTCTTCCAGGGCTTCAACCTCCTCGCGCGCACCACGGCGCTGGAGAACGTCGAGCTGCCGCTGATGTACGACCGCAGCGGCCACAAGCTGGACACCAAGCAGCTGGCGCGCGAGGCGCTGGAGCGGGTGGGTCTTGGTGACCGCACGCATCACGAGCCGAGCGAGCTGAGCGGCGGCCAGCAGCAGCGCGTGGCGATCGCCCGGGCGCTGGTCACGAAGCCGGCCTTGGTCCTCGCGGACGAACCGACCGGGAACCTCGATAGCCACACCTCCGTCGAGGTGCTGGCGGTGTTCCAGGCGCTCAACGAGCAGGGGATCACGATCATCCTCGTGACGCACGAGCACGACATCGCCCGGTACTGCAAGCGGGTGGTGGAGCTGCGGGACGGCCACGTGGTCCGCGACACGGCGATCGAGGATCGCCACCGCGCGGAGTCCGACCTGGCTCTGCTCGCCCCGGTGGAGGCGGAGATCTGACATGAAAGCGACGCGGCTGGTGAACATCGCCACCAAGAGCATTCTGAAGAACAAGATGCGGACGCTGCTGACGATGCTGGGCATCATCATCGGCGTCGGCGCGGTGATCGTGATGGTGGCCGTGGGGCAGGGCGCCAAGGGCGAGATCCAGCGGCGCATCGAGAACCTGGGCACCAACATGATCGTGATCACGCAGGCGGCCACCCGGCAGGGCGGGGTGAACATGGGAGCGGGGACGTCGGGCCGGCTCACGCTCGACGACTACACGGCGCTGCAGCGGGAGGGGTTGCTCCTCTCGCACGTCTCGCCCGTCCTGGTGGCCCCGAGCCAGGTCATCGGGGGCGCCAACAACTGGCGCACGATGGTGAACGGGGTGACGCTCGACTACGTGGCCATCCGCGACTGGACCGTCGCGTCGGGCCGGTTCTTCGACCAGGGTGATATGCAGGCCAACCGCAAGGTGGCGGTGATCGGCAAGACCGTGGCGGACAACCTCTTCCCGGGCCAGGACCCGGTCGGGGCGCAGATCCGCATCCGCAACGAGCCGTTCCAGGTCATCGGGGTGCTGGCACCGAAGGGGCAGACGGCGGAGGGCACCGACCAGGACGACCTGATCGTCGCACCCTACACCACGGTGCACACGCGGCTGGCGGGTGGGTTCAGCTTCCTCCCCCAGATCCTGGCCAGCACGGCCACGAAGGAGGATCTCCCCGCCGCGGAGCAGGAGATCGCGCAGATCCTGCGCGGCTCGCACAAGCTGCCGAGCTACGCGGATAACGACTTCACCGTCCGCAACCAGGACGACCTGGCGGAGGCGGCGCAGGGAACGACCAACGTCATGACCCTGCTCCTCGCCGCGATCGCCAGCATCTCGCTCCTCGTGGGCGGGATCGGGATCATGAACATCATGCTCGTCTCCGTCACCGAGCGGACCCGGGAGATCGGCATCCGCATGGCGATCGGGGCGCGCGGGGGCGACGTGCTCACGCAGTTCCTGGTCGAGGCCATCGTGATGAGCCTGATCGGCGGCGCGATCGGCGTCGGGGTCGGCTTCGGCGGCGCGGCGATCCTCTCGAAGGCCACCGGGTGGCAAACGGCGATCGCGCCGCAGATGGTGCTGGTCGCCCTCGGCTTCTCGGCGGCGGTCGGGATCTTCTTCGGGTTCTACCCGGCGCGGAAGGCGGCCGCGTTGGATCCCATCCAGGCGCTCCGGTACGAGTAGATGAAGCGCCAGGCGGGAGGCGCGCGATGAAGCGTCAGGTAGGGCCCTGGTTCCGGTGGGGCTGGCTGGCCACCACGATCGCGATGGGCTTTGTGCTGATGGTGACGGCGTGGGTGGGGCGCGAGCGGGCGATCTCCGCGGCGACGACCCTGAACCGCGGCCAGAGCCTGATCCTCTTCGAGTCCATCCGCCAGCAGGCGCGCGGGATGTCGGAGCCGCTCCAGAGCGTAGCGCTCGATACGCTCCTCAGGCAGCACAGCGCCGCGGGGCTCCATTACCTCGCCTTCTTCGACTCGTCCGGGATGGTGGTCGCGCAGGCGGGCACGCCCGCCTCGCCGATCACCCACTTGGCCCGGCGCCCGCCCGGCCCGCCGGTCATGGAGCAGATCGACTCGCGCATCCGGATGTGGGGATACGCCGGCCTCGCGGCGCCGCCGCCGGAAGAGCGCGGGCGACAGCCGCAGGCGCTTCCCCCCGGCCCGCGTCCCCGGCGCCTCGCCTTCGTGATGGAGTTCGAGCCGCTGGTGGCCGAGCGCCTCGCGGCCGAGGCGACGAACACCTTCTTGCTCTCCATCCTCGTCGCCGCAGCCCTGATCGCCGCCGCCGTCGGCTTCTGGCGGCTGACGGTGCGCCAGGAGCACACCGAGCACCGCCTGGAGCAGCAGCGCCGCCTGGGGGCTTTGGGCGAGATGTCGGCCGTGCTGGCTCACGAGCTGCGGAATCCGCTCGCGTCGCTGAAGGGGCACGCCCAGCTCCTGGCCGAGCGGCTCGAGGCGGGGAGCCCGGCGCGGACCAAGGCGGAGCTGGTGGTGTCGGAAGCGCAGCGGCTCGAGGCCCTCACGACCGATCTGCTGGACTTCGCGCGCTCGGGCCCCATCGACCGGCAGATCACCGATCCCGTGGCGCTCCTGACCACGTGCGCCGAGGAGGTGGCGCGGGGCGGCTTCGCCGTGCACGCCGAGGGCTCGCCCTCGGCCTGGTCGCTGGACGAGGGGCGGATGCGCCAGGCGCTCACCAACGTGCTGCGGAACGCGCGCCAGGCATCGCCGGAGGGGACGCGGCCGGAGGCGGTGGTCGGCCGCGACAACGGGACGCTGGTCTTCACGGTGCGCGACTACGGCGCGGGACTCGCCCCAGGCGACGAGCAGAAGATCTTCAGCCCCTTCTTCACCACGCGCACCTCCGGCACCGGGCTCGGCCTCGCGGTCGCGCTGCGCGTGGCGGAGATGCACGGCGGCACCATCACCGCCGGCAACCACCCCGACGGCGGCGCGGTGTTCCGCATCGTCATCCCGGCGAGCGCGAGCTGATGGCCCGCATCCTGGTCGCAGACGACGAGCAGGGGCTCCGCACCTTCGTGGCGGAGGCGCTCGAGACCGACGGCCACGTCGTCGCGCAGGCGGCCGACGGCGTCGACGCGGCCCGGAGCCTGGCGCGCGAGAGCTTCGACCTCCTGATCACCGACCTCAAGATGCCGCGGATGGACGGGCTGGCGCTGCTGCGGCAGGCGCGCCTCGAGCAGCCGGAGATGGAAGTCATCGTCGTCACGGCGCACGGCTCGGTGGACACGGCGGTCGAGGCCATGAAGCTGGGCGCGTTCGACTATCTCGAGAAGCCGATCGCCGGCCCCGGCCAGCTGCGCCTCCTGGCGTCGCGAGCGCTGGAGCGGCGCGCGCTGCTGGCGGCGCGGGACCGCGCGGTGCGCGAGGCCCCGGCGCTCCCCCCGCTCACCTACGGCGATCCGGCGATGGCCCCGGTGGTGGAGGCGCTGCGCAAGGTGGCCCGCACTGACGCGTCGGTGCTCCTGCTGGGGGAGAGCGGGACCGGCAAGGAGGTGGCCGCCCGCACCCTGCACGCCTGGAGCGCGCGCGCCCAGAGTCCGTTCGTCGCGGTCAACTGCGCTTCGATCCCCGAGACGCTGCTGGAGTCAGAGCTTTTCGGGCACGAGAAAGGGGCCTTCACCGGTGCGAGCAGCGCGCGGCGCGGCCGCATCGAGTTGGCCGAGGGGGGCACCTTCTTTCTGGACGAGATCGGCGAGATGACGCCGGCTCTCCAGGCGAAGCTGCTGCGTGTCCTCGAGGACCGCCGCTACGAGCGGGTGGGCGGCACGCGCACGCTCGAGGCCGACGTGCGCTGGGTCGCGGCGACCAATCGCGACATCGAGACGCTGCGTGCCACCGGCGCCCTGCGCGAGGACCTCTACCACCGCCTCGCCGGCTTCCCGATCCGCCTGCCGCCGCTCCGGGAGCGGCGCCGCGACATCGAGCCTCTGGCCGAGATGCTCCTCGCGCAGGTCGGCGCGACCCTCGGCCGCACCAGGCTCACGCTCGCCGCCGACGCCCGGCAGAAGATTCTCGAGGCCCGCTGGCCGGGGAACGTCCGCGAGCTGGTCAACGCCTTGGAGCGCGCGGCGATCCTGTCCGAAGGCGACGAGATCCGCGCCGAGCACCTGGAGCTGACCAACGGGGGGGGCGGCGCGATGCAGCCGGCGCGCACGGCGTCCGCCACGCTCGAGGAGATCGAGCGCGAGGCGATCGAGGAGGCGCTGGCCGCCGCCGGCGGGAATCGGCGCGCCGCCGCCGACCGCCTGGGCATCGGCCTTCGGACCCTCTACGACAAGCTGAAGCGCTACCGGGGCGAGGCCGAAGAGGATTAGACTCCGGCCGTTCCGGAACGTCCTGTTCGGCGCCTTCGGCAGCGCGGATACGGCCGCGGCCTCCCTCAAGTCGGCGCAGGGGAAGACGGTGCGCTCCCTCACCGTCGAGGACGCGGCGGTGCAGCTCGGCTACGCGCGCTCGGTCATCTTCATCCCGGGCTACGGGATGGCGGTCGCGCAGGCCCAGCACGCACTCAAGGAGCTGACCGACGAGATCGAGAAGCGCGGCGGCGTCGTCAAGTTCGCCGTGCACCCGGTCGCCGGCCGCATGCCGGGGCACATGAACGTGCTCCTGGCCGAAGCCAACGTGCCGTACGACAAGCTGAAGGACATGGACGAGATCAACCCGGAGTTCGACCGGTGCGACGTGGCGGTCGTAGTCGGGGCCAACGACGTGGTGAACCCCGCCGCGCGGCACGACACCTCCAGCCCGATCTACGGGATGCCGATGCCAAGACCTTCATGCTCTTCGGCGACGCGAAGAAGACGCTCGAGAAGCTGGTGGGCGAGGTCAGGCACCTGGAGTAGCTGGCTGCAGTCGTTCGCACCTTCCCGCAGTCGTTGCGCTTCTCGGCGCGCCGAGCGTACGCTTAGGTTGGCGCCCCAAGGGAGGGGTGCCGCATGCCGATCACTGCGAAACTGTCCCGGAAGTTCTACGAGAGGCTGGGCGACGAGGTCGCGGACGAGCTTGTGAATTGGTTCAACACGGTTGACTTGAGCTATCGGTCCGAGTTCCGGGAGATGTTCGAGACCCACTTCTCCCGGTTCGAGGCGCGCCTGGCCCAGCAGACTGCGGAGCTGCGGTCAGAGCTGGGCCAGCTCCGAGGTGAACTCCGTTCCAGCCTCGGAGAAGTCCAGTCCGAGCTTGGGAGCAAGCTCCACGCCCAGGAGACCAAGCTGATCCGTTGGATGTTCGGTTTCTGGGTCAGTGCCTGGCTCGCCATCGCCGGCACTATCGTCGCGCTGCACCGCCTCCTCTGATAGAGCGAGCCGCTCGCGGCCGCGGCGTGGGCAGGGGGAGGTCGAGAAGGGAAACCGGCCCGGCAAGGCGAAGAACGTCATCGTGATGAAGCGGAGCATGAACCCCGGCTAGCCCAAGACCTTCATGCTCTTCGGCGACGCGAAGAAGATGCTCGAGAAGCTGGTGGCGGAGGTCAGGCACCTGGAGTAGCGGGCTGCAGTCGTTCGCACCTTGCCGCAGTCGTTGCGCTTCTCGGCGCGCCGAGCGTACGCTTAGGTTGGCGCCCCAAGGGAGGGGTGCCGCATGCCGATCACCGCGAAGCTGTCCCGGAAGTTCTACGAGAAGCTGGGCGACGAGGTCGCGGACGAGCTTGTGAACTGGTTGAACGCTGTTGATCTGAGCTACCGGCAGGAGTTCCGGGAGCTGTTCGAGGCGCACTTCGGCCGTTTCGAAGCTCGGCTCGGGCAGCAGACCGCTGAGCTGCGCTCTGAGATGGGGCGCCAGGAAACGCGACTCATCCGCTGGATGTTCGGCTTCTGGGTGGGCGCCTGGCTCGCCATCGCCGGCACTATCGTCGCGCTGCAGCGCCTCCTCTGACAAAGTGAGCCCCTCGCGGACGCGGCGCCTGGACGGCGCCGCCTCTTGGGCTTGGTGATTCACGCCATGAATGATTGTCATTCACGGCGTGAATGACATCGTGCAGGAGCAGGAAAGCTGGCCGCCGGACCCGTTCGTTTGCTCGTGGGTCCCCGGCGAGGTACAATGGCGTCGGAACTTCATCCATCCCGCCACAGGGGGTCGCATGGACGTCAACAAGTGGAGCAGCATCGGCAGTCGGGTGTGCTTCGCCGTAGCCTTCATCCTGTTTGTGGTGGCGATCCTCGAGTGGCTCCTGCTACGGCTCGGCGTGGCGTTCGCGATCGGATACCGTCCGGGGCGTCTGGCCGAATTCGCCGTGATGTTCCTCATCCCCGTCATGACCGTGCTGCTGAGGGAGATCAGGGAAGAGCTGCGGAAGCCGAAGTAGGCCTGAGCGCGTAGCCGGCGGGATGTGGCACCGGTGAGGCCGGCGGCACGCAAGCGATGGCTGTGTGCCACGCTCCTGATTGCGAGCCTCGGGGTCGTCCTCGGCGCCACACTCGTGCCGGGGTCCGGGCCGGATACCGGAACCTTTCAATGGTGCGTGCTGTGTGGTGACTTCGGCCTGGCGGATGCCATCGCCAACGTCGTGCTGTTCGTGCCGCTCGGGATCGCTCTAGGTTGCTCCGCCGTATCCGCTCGAAAGACCGTCGCACTGGCCCTGCTGCTCTCTACCGCCATAGAGATCGCCCAGCTGTGGATACCGGGCCGCGAGTCCACGCTCGCTGATATCATTTGGAACACGACTGGTGCGGCGGTGGGCGTGGGCTTTGTCTGCTGGTACCCGGCACGCCGTCGCTTCAGGCTCGGCGGCCTCGTTGCAGCGACCGCGGTTCTTGCCGTGATCGCGGGCGCCGGCCTGCTTCTGCGGCCTGCCTTCCCGCCCACGATCTACTACGGCCAGTGGACTGCGCAGCTGGGTCAGTTCGAGTGGTACCGGGGCAAGGTGCTGGAGGCGGAGATCGGTGGAATGCAGCTCCCGTCGTGGCGCCTCCAGGACTCGAAAGGCGTGCGAGAGCAGCTCTCGGCGGGCGAGCGGTTGCGCGTCAGGGCGATCGCAGGTCCCCGGACCGAGAGGCTCGCGCCTCTGTTCAGCATATTCGATGAGCAGCAGCGCGAGATCCTGCTCGTCGGCGTTGACCGCGACGATCTCGTGCTGCAGGTGAGCACTCATGCCGGTGACCTCCGCCTCGACCAGCCGGATCTGAGGTGGCGCGGAGCGCTGGTCAGACTCGCCCCCGGCGACACCATCAACCTGGAACTGCGTGGCGCTCGGTCCGGCTACTGCCTTCGGCTGAATAGCCGGGAGCGGTGCGGCCTGGATTACACTGCGGGTCAGGCGTGGGGACTGGTGCAGTTCGTGCCCAGCATGGGCGCAGCCGGCCAGGCCGCGCTGGACTGCCTGTTCATGTTCCTGCTGGGGCTACCGGTCGGTCTCACGGTCCGACGCAACCGCTACGGCTATGCCGCGGTCGCGATCGTCGTCGCGGGAGTGCTCGCTCTGCCTCCGCTTCTCGGTCTCGCGCCAACTCCTCCGCTCCAGGTCGCCGCCCTAGCTCTGGGCGTCGTCGCAGCCCTCACGCCGTAGCGCCGCGAACACGCGGACGCACCGCTCGATGCGGTCGTAGCAGGAGCGGAACACTTCACTCGGCTGCTCCACGGGGTCTGGCACGGCGCGCCTCGTGATCGGCTCCGGGTCCAGGTCGCCCAAGAGCACAACCCGGTCGGAGAGCGCCGGTCGCATGGCAATGAGGTGGCGCCGTTGCTGCGGGTCCATGACGACCATGATGTCGGCGCGGCTCAGATGCTCGGCCGTGATCAGTTGCGAACGGTGCGACGTCAGATCTGCCCCGCGCTCGGCCGCGACCGCGACGGCCTCGGGTGGGGAAGGGCGGCCAGGCCCGATGAAGCCGGCGGATTCGACGGTGACCCCCGCTGGTAGCAGTTTCCGTGCGACCGCGGCCGCGTACGGGCTGCGGCAGATGTTGCCGTGACAGACGAACAGAACCGCGCGAGGCAACGGCTGATGCGCTAGATGTCCTGCCGCGGCCCGGCGGCGCCACGAGTGCAGCATCCGGTCGGGGAGGTGGCGCGCGCCCTGCGCGAGGAATCGCAGCCTGTCCGTCAGCATGGACGAGGAATCTATCCTCCTCGATGCCGGCGCGCGGAGTGGTGGGCGGCGCATTGCCCGATTGGGACGCGTCCCCTAAGTTTGTGCCGACTGATGGCTTACGCTCTCCCACGCTATGGCTCCATGCCGCTGGCCGGCACGCTCGCGTTGGCACTCGCGGCGCTCGCCGCCGTCCCTGCCCGCGCCCAGACGGTCACGACCGGCGCAATCGTCGGCGTCGCGGTCGACACCGGAGGCCGACGCCTCCCGGGCGTTGAGGTGACCCTCACGCACCGCGCGGCCGGGTGGCAGGGGATGATCGTGACCGACGCCTCCGGAGCCTATCGGAGCGGCGGTTTGACCCCCGGCAGTTACGACTTGCGCGCGGAGCGGCTGGGCTTCCGTCCCCTCGTCGTGCTGGACGTGACGGTGAGCCCGGGCTCGGCGGTGACCCTCGACCTGCGACTCACGCCGGCGGAACCGCCGGTCACGCAAGTGGACACGATGGCCTACGTCGAGGGGGCGGCTCACGCCTCCCTGGCGCGGGGCACCTGGGACCCCGGGCACGAGCTGGCCGACCTGGTGGATCCGCTGGGCAGGGTCCCGGCAATCGCCACTCTGGCCTCGGTCTCCTCGGGCGGACTCGGGATTGACGGCCTTCCCGACCGGCTCGGAGCCGTCGGCGTGGACGGCATTCCCCGCGTCGCAGCCAACAACCCCGGCTCGTCCCGCACCGATCTCTCGGCGCTCGGAATCCCGTTCTCGAGCCTCGACCATGCGGAGATTGCCTCGGGGACCGACGTCGAATGGCCCGGCTTCGGGGGCGGGCTGGTCAGCGCCTTTAGCGCACGCGCTCCGCGCGACGCGCGGCTGCGGGGCTACGGCGATTTCGCCGACGGCAGCCTGCGCGGCGGGATGGTCGTCGGCGGTCCCCTGGTGCGCGATACGGCCTGGGGGCAGATCGGCGTGGATGCCCGGCGGCTCCGGACGCAATTCGCGTCGCCCTGGCCCAACGACTCGCAGGCGAATCTCGCGGTGACCTTGGCGCGCGACTCGCTCCGGACTGATCTGTCAGCCTATCCCAGCCCGGTGACCGAGCAGACCGACGTGGTTACGGCCTTCGGCCGGCTCGATTGGCAAGTTGCGAGCGGGCAGTCCGTGGCGCTGCGCGCGGCGGTGACCAACCTCTCGTCCGGCAATTTCGATTTGGGTTCCGGGCGCCAGGTCGGGCTCGGCACATCTCTCGATGCGCGGGACATTTCCGCGTCGGCCGCCCTCAGCTCGCATCTGTTCTCGAACCTCCGGGCGGAACTCTCGCTCTCGGTGGATCGCAGCAAGCGCGACTATTCCGCGCCGGTGTTGCCGGGCACGGTGATCGTGTCGGACGGGCTCTCGGCAGGATCCGACGGCGCGGTTCCCGGCAGCTTCGAGCGGGACGCGACCCGTGCCTCGGGCGCGCTCCTCTTTCGTGCCGGCCCACACGATCTGAAGGCGGGCCTCGAGGCGACCTGGACCAGCCACGACATCTCGTACGATCCCTGGAGCGCCGGCACGTACGTGTTCGGCTCCGTGGGCGATCTCGCCCGGCGCCGAGGTTCCTTCGTGCAGGCCGTCGGCGGTGTGCCGGACGCTTCGTTCACGATCCGCTCCGTAGCCGGCTACCTCCAGGATGCCTGGACGCCGGTGAGCGGCCTGAGCGTGTTGTTCGGCCTTCGGTTCGAGGGCGAGGTGCCGAGCGGCACCTTTACGGCCGACACCGCCTGGCTGCGCCTCACGGGGCTGGCGAACCAGGTGATCCCGAGGCCGAAGGTGCGAGCGAGCCCGCGGTTCGCCTTCAGCTGGTCCGCCGGCCCGCGGCGCGAATGGCTGCTGCGCGGCGATGCCGGGCTCTTCTCGGAGGGGCTGGACCCGGCGGTGGTCGCCGAGGTCCTGTCGCATGACGGGAGCGCGCAGATCCGCCGCGGCGTCGGGGCGCTCGGCGCGTGGCCCGGCGTGCCCGACTCGACCGTGGCGCCGGTCACGGGGCCGGTGCTGACGTTCCTCAACTCCGGCTTCGAGCCACCGCGCACCGGCAGAGCCAGCCTCAGCGTCGCGCGGGAATTGGGTGCGGGCACGTCGCTACAGGTCGCCGGCCAGTATCGCCACACGGGCTTTCTTCCGCAGCGGAGCGACCTGAACCTCGGCACGGCCCCGCAGATGCACGACCAGTACGGGCGCCCGGTGTACGGCACGCTGCAGCAGTATGGCTCGATGCTGGTCGCGACCCCGGGGAGCAACCGGCGGTTCAGCGACTTCGACGCAGTGTGGGCGCTCGACCCCACGGGCTTCTCCGACTACTGGGGCGTGACGGTCTCGCTGGAGCGGATTCGCGAGCAAGGCCTGAGCCTTTGGGCCAGCTACACCTACTCGCGCACCACCGACAACACCCCCGGCATACTCGGGAGCACGCCCGAGCAGCAGCTCTCGCCGTTCCCGGGCGTCACGGGGCAGGCCGACTGGCGCGATGGCCGGTCCGATCTCGATGTGCCGCACCGTGCGGCCCTCGGCGCCGAGTGGTCGTATGGGGCCGTGCGACTGGCGGGCATCGTGCGGTATCGCTCCGGCGCCCCGTTCACCCCAGGGTTCCGGGACGGCGTGGACGCCAACGGCGACGGCGCTTCGGGAAACGACCCGGCCTACGTGTCGGACACCGTCAAAGCCGCGGCCGCCGTCATCGGCAAGTGGGCGTGCCTGCGCCAGCAGATCGGGACTCTCGCCGCGCGGAATTCGTGCCGCGGGCCGGACGTGACCAGCTTCGACGCCCGGCTGGTCGTGCGGCTGCTCACGGTGGGCGGCCTCCCGGCCGAACTCGTCGTGGACGGCCTCAACCTGCTGACGACGGACGACGGCGTGGTGGATCGCGCGCTCTACCTGGTTGACCCCTCCCGGACGATCACGATGAACGCCGCCGGGACGGTGGTCACGGTGCCCCTGGTCGCCAATCCGAACTTCGGCAAGCTGCTCGTCCGCCGCTCGCCGAGTGCGACGGTGCGGGCAGGGCTGAGGTTCAGCTTCTGATGCGCCGCGCTCCGCTGCTCCGTGCGACAGTGGCCGTGGCCCTCGCGGCCTTCGGCTGTACCAACGAGGGCGAGAACCGGATCACGGGGATCACCGGCACGGGGCAGGTGACCGGCTTCGCGGTCGTGGACGCCAACGGCTCGCGGGTGATCGACGCGGGCGACGACTCGCTGCCCGGCGTCAAGGTGCGGCTGGCCCTCGCCGGCCGGCTGGACACCGGCCTGGTCCAGACCACGCAGTCGAACGGGTCCTACCGGTTCGTCGGTGTGCCGGTCGGTTTGTACACACTGAAGCTGGACACGGCCGGCTTCGCGGACACGCTGCAGGTCGTCAAGGTGGACAGCCAGACCTTCACCGTGGGGTCCGCGGACACGGTGCGCGTCAACGTGCTGGCAGGCCTCCCGCTCGTCACGGTGAGGCAGGCGCGCGCGCTGCCGCAGGGCAGGCGGGTGTTCGTCACCGGCGTGGCGCTGGACGGCGCGGCCACCTTCGCCGACTCGACCGCGCAGCTCGCGGACACCTCGGGCTCCATCAGGCTGGTGCGTGTCCGCGGGACGTTCGCGGCCAGCGACAGCCTGCGGGTCAGGGCCACTACGGGCCTCAGAGGGGGGCAGCCGACGCTTGAAGACCCAACCGTGTTCGCGCTCGGCCCGGGTCGCGTTCCCGCGGCGGCGACCCTGACCACCGCGGCGGCGGCGAGCGCGGCGGGCGGGGCGCGCGATGCGCAGTTGGTCGTGGTCCACGGGGCGATCATCAGTGACACCTCGCGGACGGCGACCAGCTTCGTGCTGACGGTGAGCGACGGCAGTGGTTCACTGGGCGTGCAGCTGGACCAGACGGCCGATGCCGCCTTCCAGACGGCGAACCTGCCAGGGAATTTCGTTCCCGGGAACAGGTTCGACCTGGTGGGTGTGCTGGCGCCGACGGGGACGGGCAGTTGGCGGCTGCGGCCGCGCACGGCGACGGACTTGACGTTGATCCCGCCGCCGGTGATCAGCATCGCGGCGGCGCGCGCGCTCCCGGCTGGACAGATCGTGAACGTGGTGGGGGTGGCGCTCAACGGCTCGGGGACCTTTGCTGATACCACGATCTTCCTCGCCGACACCTCCGGGGCGATCCGGCTGACCCGGTTGCGGACGACGGTGGCTGCGGGCGATTCGGTGAAGGCCCGGGCGACGACGGCGAGTCGCAACGGCGAGCCGACCCTGGACGGCGGCACGACCACGCCGCTGGGCACAGGCTTTTTCCCCACGGCACCGGCCCTGACGACCGCGGCCGCCGCGAGCGCGGCGGGCGGGACGCGGGACGCCCAGCTGGTAATCGTCCACGGGGCGATCATCAGTGACACGGCGCGGACCTCGACCAGCTTTGTCTTGACGGCCAGCGACAGCAGCGGCGCGCTTGAGATTGAACTGGACCGGACGGCCGACGTGAGCTTCCAGCCGGCGAACCTGCCAGCGGACTTCGTGCCCGGGAATAAGTTCGACGTATTGGGGGTACTGGCGCCGACGGGGACGGGCACCTGGCGGCTCCGGCCGCGCTCCGCGGCGGACCTGACGGAGATTCCGTTGCCGGTGATCAGCATCGCCAAGGCCCGGACGCTGGCCGGGGGGCAGCGGGTCGTCGTCGTGGGGGTGGCGCTCAACGGCTCGACGACGTTTTCGGACTCGACGGTGCACCTGGCGGATACGTCCGGCGCCATCCGGCTGACGCGGCTGCGTGCGACGGTGGCGGCTGGCGACTCCGTGCGTGTTCGCGCGACGACGGCGAGCCGCGCGGGTCAGCCGACCCTGGACGCCGGCACGACGACCGCCCTTGGGCAGGGGCTCTTCCCGACGGCGCCGACGCTGACCACCGCGACTGCGGCGACGGCTGCGGGTGGAACGCGCGATGCGCAGCTGGTCGTCGTCAACAACGCGACGATCACCGACACCGCGACCGTGCTGGGAAGCTACAAGTTGACGGTTTCGGATGGCAGCGGAAGCCTCGAAGTGCTTCTCGATCAAAGGGCCGGGTTCGTCGTCCCTGGCCTCTTCGTGCCGTCCAACAAGTTCAACATCGTGGGAGTGCTTGCTCCCACCGGGACGGGGTCCTCGAGGCTGAAGCCGAGATCTGCAACGGACCTGCAAAAGCTGTAGCAAGCGCCGCGTCGTGAGCCGGTTACGTCGAGCGGGCCACCAAGAGGATGCCTACCCCGATCAACGCGACGCCGATTACCCCTACCAGCGTCACGCGCTCGCCGAGCACGACGATAGCCGCAACGAGGGCCGCCACATAGGCGACGGCGGCCATGAGCGGGTATGCAAAGCTGAGCGGGCGCGCCGCCAGGATCACAAGGGAGAGCGCGAAGCTCCCCGCATAGCAAAGAAATCCCACGATCACGAGCACATTCAGGCAGCGCCGGCCAAACTGCAGTGCGGACGCGAGACTCAGGGGGAAGATGGACACATCGGTCGGGAGGCCGCGCTTCATCATGAGGAGGCCGACCGTGCCGATTACGGCGTACACCACGAGCATTTCGGTGAGCTGGAGTCCGGACATGAGGGGCCTAGGGCTGAGAGGGGACGGCGGCGCGCTCATCTGGGCAAGGCGAGAAGCGTGTCCTTCATGCCGGGCTTCCCGTGCGCCACTGCTCGATGGCTTCCCTGATTCTCACGGCGGCCTCCCCGGTTCCGTACGCGTCGCGGTCCCAACTGCGTGCTGCGCCCGTGCGGCTGGCCTGGCGCCCGACGGCCGGGGCGAGCTCCTCAGCGACCTGAGCGGGAGCGACCAGGACGTTGGCTCCGAGCCGCACGGTCTCCTCCCATTCGGTTTCCTTCCGGACCGTCACGCACGGGGTGCCGAGCCAGTACGCCTCGCGCTGCACGCCGCCCGAATCGGTGACCACGGCCGCCGCGTCGCGCACGCACCCTAGCGACTGCAGGTAGCCGAGGGGAGGGCGGAGGTGCACGCTCGACGCCAGTTGGTCGAGCAGCCCGTGCCGCTCCAGCGCGGCCCCGGTCCGAGGGTGGGCGGCGAGCACGACGGGGAAGTCGAGGCCGCCCAGCGCGCGGACGACCCCGGCGAAGTGATCCGCGTTGTCGGTGAGCTCGGCGCGGTGCAGCGTCGCGAACACGAATGGGGTTGCCGGTGTGAGCGGCCAGTCGGTGGTATCCGCCGCCCGGGGCACGCGAGCCAGGTTGCGCACCAGCACGTCCCGCGCCACGTCCCCGGTCAATATGACCGTCCCCGCCACGTACTCGAGCCTGAGCCGCCGCGCTGCCGTTTCCGATGGGGCGCACAGCACCGTGCTGATGACGTCCACGATCCGGCGGTTGACCTCTTCCGCCATCATCGCGTCGGTCCCGCGCATCCCCGCCTCGACGTGGATGACGGGAATGCGCAGCTGCACGGCCGCCAGCGCGCAACCGAGCGTGCTGTTCGTGTCGCCGACCACCACCGCCGCCGCCGGCCGACGCTGGGCAAGCACCTCGGCGGCCCGGGCGAGGATAGCGCCAGTCTGGGTCGCGTGATCGCCGGACCCCACCTCGAGGTACACCTGCGGCGGCCGCACGCCGAGCTGCTCGTATTGCAGCGCGTTCAGCTCGTAGTCGTAGTGCTGGCCCGTATCCACCGAGAGCACGTCCCAGCTGCGAGCGAGTTCCTCGAGCAGCACCGAGGCCTTGATGATCTGGGGCCGCGTGCCGTAGCAGACTGCCAGGGTCTCCCTCATGCTCACGCCCGGCCGAGCAGGATCAGGACGAGCGCCAGCGCCGCGACGCACCAGGTAGCCTTGTCGCGGAGCGCAAAATCAAAGGGACCGTCTGGTGCCTCCTCGCGGTGCGCGAGGATCAGGTAGCGGCCAATCCAGTACACCAGCAGGGGCACTGTCAGAAGGAGCGGCCCGGCGTGCGCGGCGGTTTGGCGCAACGCATCGCCGGCCAGATACAGCATGAGCACTGGCGCGGCGAGCAGGGAACAGGCAGCCCCGATGGTGAACAGCGCTTCGTGATCTTCTTGCCGATAGGCTCCCATCCCGACATCGCTGGGCAGCTCGGCACGAGTGACCTCAACGTACCTCCCTGTCAGCCCGAGGCCGACGAACAGCAGAACCGCGAAGGCCAGGAGCGCCGGCGAGAGCCCGGCCCCCATCGCCTCAGCGCCGGCCACGATCCGGAGGCTGTGCAGCGCCGCCAGCGCGAAGACGTCCACCACCAGCAGCTGCTTGAGCCAGATCGAGTAGGCGGCGCTCACCACGAAGAACCCGGCCAGTGCCGCAGCGAACCCTCCGGGCAGGGCGACCGCCGGAGCGGCCGCCCCGAGCAGCAGGGCGGCGAAAAGCAGAATCGCCGCGCCGGTGGGCAGGTCACCGGACGCGAGCGGACGGTTCCGCTTCACTGGATGCCGGCGATCGCCCTGCAAGTCGGCGAGGTCGTTCAGCACGTAGCCAGCCGACGACAGGAGGGAGAGTGAGAGACACGCGATTGCGGCGCGGACTGCTGCGCCGGGCGCCCAGGGCGCTCCGATGAGCGGCAGGAATACCAGGAGGTTCCTGATCCAGCGGTGCGCCCGCAGCTGGCGCGCCACGGCTCCGATGAGCCCGACGTCGTCGCGTAACACCTGCACCGGCACCGGAAGCCTGCCCAGCCACCGCCGGAGCGGCGCGCTCGGGTTGACAGCGATGGCACGGCTGCACGCGGACCACAGTGGGCGGTCCGCCGCGGAGTCCCCGATGTAGGCGAACGGAGTTGCCGGGAAGGCTCCCCTGATCGCCTCTAACTTCATGCTGCCCTTGAGGTTGCGGTCTGTTGTGCCGAAGACGCGATCGAAGCGGCCGAGATGGCGCGCGACCCTCTCTACCCCTGAGAAGTGCGACGCGGAGGCGAGCACCACGGTTGCGCCGCCCCGGCGCTCGGCGTCGATCAGCGCGAGGACGGAATCCCGGTAGGGGAGGTAGGCGGCGTCCACGTCGGCGGCGCCGGCGATGACCCCCTTGAACACCGCTCTGCCTCCGCCGCCAGGGACCAGAGCCCGAATCGCGCGCAGCAGCGTCAGCGGCCGCGTCCGGACCGCGACCAGGAGCTGCTCCACCAGCAGGTCCACTTTGACCAGCGTGTGGTCCAGATCGACCACCAGCAGTTCACCCATCCGTATCGTCCGCGTGTCGGGATGTGGAGCGCTGAAATGACGTCGGCTACGCCCCGGCCAGCGCTCCAAGATACGAGGTTCCCCAGTGCCGGGCGACCATTGCGCCACTGCCGGCGCTCACTACACTCATAGGCCCAATGCTCCGGCACCATTTCACGGTTGACGTGGAAGAGCACTTCCAGGTCTCGGCCTTCGAGCCGCATCTCTCCCGCGACCGCTGGGATGCACTGGAGAGCCGCGTCGCCTCGAACGTGGGGGCCCTGCTCGATCTGCTGGCCCGCCATGATGCGCAGGGCACCTTCTTCGTTCTCGGGTGGGTAGCCGAGCGGCACCCCGATGTCGTGAAGGCGATCGCGCGGGCGGGCCACGAGGTGGCCTCGCACGGCTGGGATCATCGGCGCGTGACGCAGCAATCCCCCGAGGAGTTTCGGGTCTCGGTCCGGCGCACCAAGGCGGCGCTGGAGGCGTTGGCCGGCGCACCGGTCCTCGGCTTCCGCGCGCCGAGCTTCTCGATCGTGCCGGGACGGGAGTGGGCGCTCGACATCCTCGTCGAGGAAGGCTATCGCTACGACTCGAGCCTGTTTCCCGTGCGGCGGCCCGGCTACGGCTATGCGACGGGCCGGCGCGAGCCCCACTGGCTCGAGCGCCGCACCGGGCGCCTGGCGGAGATTCCACCGGCCACACTCCGCATCGGTGGCGTGAACCTGCCCGCGGCCGGCGGGGCGTATTTCCGGCTTCTTCCGTACGGCTTGGTTCGGTCTGCGCTGAGGGACTCTGAGCGCCGCGGCGTTTCGGGCACCTTCTACATCCACCCGTGGGAGATAGACCCGGCCCAGCCCCGTGTGGACGTTCCTTGGCTCACGCGGCTGCGTCATTACGGCGGACTGGCGCGCACCGCTTCGCGCCTGGAGCGACTACTGAGCGAGTTTCGGTTTACCTCCATCGCGCCGGCCCTCGGCCTGGGCGCCACCGGGGCGGCTGACGCCGTCGCGAGGGCCGGCGGGGCAAAGTGACCTTGCGCGTCGAGCGCTACGACGGGGGGGCCGAGGACTGGGACACGCTCGTCCGGGCCTCCTCCGGTTGGACGCACTTCCATCTGTACGGCTGGCGCTCGGTCATCGAGGAGGTATTCGGCCACGAGTGCCTCTACTTGGCCGTCCGAGACGCTGACGGCCACCTCGCCGGCGTGCTCCCGCTGGTGCGGGTGAAGAGCCTGCTCTTCGGCCACTACCTCGTCTCCATGCCGTTCCTGAACTACGGCGGACCGCTCGGCAGCGAGGAAGCGGTGAAGGCGCTGGTGGAACACGCCGTGGGAATCGCGCGCGCGGACGGAGTCAAGCTCCTCGAGCTGCGGAGCAGGGTCCCGCTCGCCGTCAACCTGCCGGTCTCGCATCGCAAGATCACCGTGCTACTCGATCTGCCAAGTGGCGACCCCGAACGGCTGTGGGGCGACCTCGATGCCAAGGTCCGAAGCCAGGTGCGCCGGCCGCAAAAGGAAGGTGTGACGGTGCGTTTCGGCCTGGACCAGGTCGGCGCCTTCCACGGCGTGTTCGCCCGGCACATGCGCGACCTCGGCACGCCGGCCCAACCGCGCCGCCTGTTCGAGCGCATCGCGGTGCACTTTCCGGAGGACGTCTGGTTCGGCTGTGCGTACTTGCGGGACCGAGTCGTCGCTTGCGGGTGCGGATTCCGCTGGAACGGTGAGTTCGAGATGACCTGGGCTTCGGCGCTGAGAGAGTTCAATCGTCTCGCGCCGAACATGCTGGTGTATTGGGCCTTCATGGAGCGTGCGACCAAGGAGGGGCTCCGGGTCTTCAACTTCGGACGCTGCACGCCGGGAGGGGGGACGCACCGCTTCAAGCTGCAGTGGGGTGGACGGGACGTTCCGCTCCATTGGTACGAGCATTCCAAGGCAGGGCACGAGATACACACGCCCTCGCCTGACGACGGGGCATACAGCTGGGGGCCGCGGCTCTGGCAGCGGCTGCCGCTCGCACTGGCGACCGCGCTCGGCCCTCGCATCGTCCGCGGCATCCCGTGACCTGGCGCCGTCAGCTGCCAGCTTACTCGCCGCTGCCCTTGCGGGCGGTGATCGCGGGCGCGGCGGACCTCGTCGGCGGCTCCAGTTCGGCACGAGCCGACGTTACGGCTACGCTGGCGGATGCCTTCGGCGCGTCCGATGTCCTGCTCACCGATAGCGGCACAGGTGCGCTCACGCTGGCCATCCGGGGTTGCTTGGCGCAGCGCCCCGGAACCGCGGTCGCGCTCCCCGCCTACAGCTGCTACGACCTGGCCACCGCCGCCGACGGCGCAGGCGCCCCGGTAGTGCTCTACGATCTCGTGCCGGAGACGTTGGCGCCGGAGCTGGAGTCGTTGCGGCGCGCGCTGGAACGGGGAGTGGGCGCTGTCGTGCTCGTTCATCTGTTCGGCGTGCCGGCCGACCCTAAGCCGGTGCGGGCGGCCGCCGAGCGGATTGGGGCGTGGCTGATCGAGGACGCCGCACAGGGCGCGGGCGCGAGCCTGCGCGGCAGGCCACTCGGCTCGTTCGGCGACTTGGTGGTGCTGAGCTTCGGCCGCGGGAAGGGGGTCACCGCGGGCCGGGGAGGGGCGCTCCTCGCGCACGGCGACGCCGCGGCTTCGGTAATGGACCGTGCGCGGAGTGAGCTACTGCCTTCGGTCCGGGGCGTCCGGGAGCTGATCCAGCTCAAGGCGCAGTGGCTCCTCGGCAGTCCTTCCCTCTACGTCGTTCCGTCTGCGCTTCCATTCCTGCAGCTTGGCGAGACGCGGTATCACGCGCCGCCGCCAACGCGAGCCATGAGCGCAGTGGCCTTGAGCGCCCTCGGAGTGACACTGTCGCTGGGCGAGCGCGAAGCCAGCGTTCGCCGAGCCAATGCGGCACGCCTGCTGGTACGCCGTGAGCCCGGTCTGTCGCCCGTGCTTGCGCTGGCTGGCGCGGAGCCTGGCTACCTGCGCCTGCCGTTCCTGGCCACTCCAGCAGTTCGGTCGGCGGCGGAGTCCCCCGCGGCGCGTGCGCTTGGGGTCATGCCGGGCTATCCGAGGGCGCTATGCGACTTGGAGGGCTTTGCCGCACGAGTGGGGAATCTAGGCGACACGTTCGTCGGAGCGCGGATGCTGGCCGCGCGGCTCATCACTCTGCCCACCCACAGCTTGCTGCGCGAGGGCGACCTCGCCCGTCTCGAGACGTGGCTCGCGGCAACCGCCTAGCGGCTGCGGTTCCAGGGATCAGCCCTCCGTCGCGCTCTTCTCTGCAACGGGAGCCGACGCCTAGCAGCTAACCGTGCTTCTGCTTTCGCACTTCGTCTCTGATTTCTCGGAGCAGCACGGTAACGACGGGGAGAAGGAAGATGGCGCCAAGTACGAGGAGGTGCCCCGCCCCGTACCCAGTTCGGATTGACACATTGAAGAAGGTCAGAACCCCCTCGACGACCCCTGCTACAAGGCAAATGAGGGCTGCTGCGAAGCAAATCCTGCTGCCGAGGCTGCTCAACTTGTCGATGTTCATACAACCCCCAGAGTAGCGGGACCTGTTACCGGGCGGCGCCATTGTAATGCATTTGGTTGGTCGGAGCAAACGATGGGGACCGGCCAATCACCCGGATCACCCGGCGGTTGCCAAATGAGTGCCCCGCGCCCGCATGGCTGCCGTGAAGCGCCCCATGTCCGGCGGGGTGCCCATGCTGGGCTTTGTGGTCAGTCAGCGAGGACGCTTTTGGGTCGCGCCGGCTGCGCCGCGCGGCAGCGCCAGCGCGGTATCACTCAAGCGCAGTGTCAGCAACGGCGAGCCTGCCTTCATGCTGTCGAGTTTGACCACGTGCGCTTCGGTTTCGGGAACATCGATGCGGGCGAAGCCGGCCTCCAGCGCACGACCGACCAGCTCGTTGATCGGGACGAACCGCTGATCGTACCCCGGCGGAATGCCGGGCGCCCGTATGGCGAAGAGCGCGGAGAATGCGTCGGTGAAATCGGACGGCTGCAGTTCTTCCAGACGGCTTGGCGTCGGATCGTGAAGGCCGAGGCGGGACCCGTGGTCGCCGTGGACAATCACCACCATCTGCTGACCGCCGGAGATGGAGTCAATCATGCGGAATAGGGCTTCCAAACGCCGGTACAGGCAGCCAGCTTGCGCAGCATACAGGTCATACAAGTGGGCCCGCTCCTCTGGAGATCTGTCTCCGAAGTGGTCGAGCCGAATGGCGGAGAGTGGTTGAGTGCGGCAACTAGAGTCCGCAACGAAGGGGTGATGAGGCGCGATCAAGTGCGCGAAATAGAGCGTCCCCCGGGAGTCGTCAGCGCGAAGATCTGCCTGAAGATGCTCGAGCGCTGCCATCGCGTCCGGAAATGCAGACTGATCCTCGTGCCAGTCCCAGGTTGGCCGCACCAAGTGGCCGGTGCTCTTCTTGGGCCCTGTCAATGCCGAGTAGACGCTCATGAGGCGCCGATAGAAGCGCGAGTTGTTCTCTAGGAAGTAGATCCCGACCAAGGTTGCCTTCGACCACACCGGGAGGTCGAGGAGCGCGATATTACTGACGGCGAATAGCGGGTATGTCTCGCAGGATTGGATCGCGTGCGTCTGTGTCCGGCAATAGTCCACATACGTCGACTGGTAGACGCGGATCCGGTAGCCTTCGCTGCTCAGCTTCCCAAACAATTCGTTCACTTTCACGCGGTAGTGCCACCACGGGACGACATCGTCAACGACTTGGCGGGGATCCTGGACCGGCCAATTGAGGACGGTCGGAATCGACGCATGGGTCCAGAAGAACTCACTGTACGCCCTGCCGAACAGACGGAAGCCCCGGTCGAGATAGAACTGCCGTATCCGGGCCTGCGTTGCCCGGGCGCTCGCCAATTCGGTCGGCCACCCCTCGACCCCGATGTGCTCGTCCAAGACCAGGTACAGCACGGGGGGCAGCGACACGTTGTGCCGCAGCTTCGGGACCTCCTGCCTATTCCATTTGTAGGCGCTGCTCGTAGGGAGCGCGGCCACGTAAAACGCGGCGAGGGTTACGGCCAGTATTGTCTCCACGTGCCGTTCCAGCAGCCACACGCACGCCACGAGCGCAACGAGCCCCGCGAAGAATACCAACGCCAGGAGCCACCCTGGGGTAATCACGGATGTAAACGACTTAGAGTTGCCGAGCAGCCAATCGACAGCCACCAGCGCCAGGAATGAGAAGGCGCCGATGCGTACCGGCCGGGAGGCCCGGTTGAGCATGCTGCCGATGCCGAACGAGCACGCAAGCGCCAGGGCGGTAAGAAGGAGCACCTCGGGCGTGAGCAGCGGATAGCGATTATACCGCAGATAGTTGAGCGGTGGACCGGCCACCAGGGCGGCGACCGCAATGATCGTCACGGCCCGCGTGGGGCGCTGCAACACGGACGGGTGTGTCACGGACGCCGGTACGCCACCAGGAGGCGGCCGGTGCCGGTGATCTCCCGCACGCTCGTAAGATCCGCCCGCTCACCCAGAGCCGCCAGGAACGCTTCGCGCGTATAGTCTGGGAAGATGTCTGGGCGGAGCGCGAGCAACGCCGCGGCCATGGGGTCCTCCTTTGGGACGAACTCGATCACACCCGCTGGCGCCAGAGACGTGGCCCAGTCCACGACCTCGGCCAGCGGCACGTTGTTCGCGATGGCCAGGTGATGGATGAGGGCCAGCATGAGCACCGCGTCGGCTTGAGCGCGTGACTGGAGCCCCTTCCGCTCCTCCTGCCGCCAGCCCTGGTCGGGCGACGGGTTGAGGAGTTCCTGATACAGCGGCAGGAACCGGAGCTTCTCGCGCTCAGCGCGCAAGAAGGCCGCGTCCAGTGCCCCCTGGTCGGTCTCGAAGCCGATCACCCGTCCTGCCCCGGCCTCCAGCGCCACTTTCGAATAGTCCCCGGTATTACACCCGAGGTCCCAGAGGGTTCGGGGGCGGGAGGCCGCCACGAACTCGGCCACGAATCGGGCCTTCTCGCCGCGCTCGCCCTCGGAATAGCTGTTGAGATCAGCGTACGTCTGCCAGGCCGTGCGGCGGCGATGCGGGCGCAAAGCGCCGACCCACGAGTGCATCGCCTCGAGGATGCGCAGCAGCGCCGTCTTGGGCAGCTTCGTGTGGGACAGCTGCTCCGCGGTAGTCGCGGTGGACCGGGAGCGCGTGCGAGACAGGCGCGCGGGCAGTCCCACATGCAGCAGAAAGCGCGGCGAGAGTCTGTGCAACACGGGAAGGAGCGCCAGCAGATCGGAAGCGCCGATGCCGGAAAGGTGGCTGCGCAGCATGGCGTTGAACGGGACCCCTGTATACGCCGTGAGCAGCAGGGGGTAGAGGAGCTGCTCGCAGAACTGCCGGTGACCGGCCCACAGCTCGCCGTCCTGATAGCGCCGGAAGGAGAGGTAGTCTATCAGGACCGGATTGGGGCCGTCGAACTGCACGTTGTAGGCGGAGGCGTCGGACATGCTGATGCCGTGCCGCAGCGCGTCCCGGTGCAGCTCCAGCGTCAGGAGTGCCGCCGCACGCAATCCCCAGAAGGACCACTCGTACGGGTGCGAGACAAACTCGAGACGCGGGTGCTCCAGGACATAGCAGGCGTCCGGGGCAACGTCGCCGAGCAGTTCATTGGGGACGAGGTGGGCCTCCAGCACCTGCCCGGACCGCACCTTACCCTCCAGGAACCCCGTACTGCGGACGAACTCGAAGTCGTCCCGGCCCGGAGCGCGCACCGTGCGGAAGACCCGGCCGCCAATATCGTACACGTGCCCGGACGGGTCCCGAAAGGAGGATGCTACTCTGCCCGGCACCTAGCGGTCCTGTTGGTCGCTCGGCGCCCCCGCTGGGGGTTTGCGGCGCGATGCGAAGAACGCCTTGAGCCTACCCCAGTAGAGTCTCAGTACCGCCGCGACGCCGATGAGGCCGGCGATGATGATCTGAACGATGACGCTGCTGGCGCCGGGGTCGAGGTACTGGGCCGCAGCGGGCGTAGGCACAAAGACAAGGGCGGCTGCGCATACAAGGGCCGCGAACACCCATCGACCCACCGTTTCCTCCGTGGCTTCAAGCTCAGGGATTGGAAGCTGTTGATTCTACTCACGATACAGCAGGAACCGTACCGTGCCAAGTGCGATGGGCCGGCCCAGATCCATTCCAGCAAGGCTGTCGTCACCCGTGCGAGCAGGCTATCTTGGCTTCCCCAATGAACTTCCTCGGCCTGATTCGACCCAAGCAGTGGATCAAGAATGCGTTCGTGCTCGCCCCGCTGGTGTTCTCGGGCTCGTTCACGAAGCAGGCCGCGATCGTCGAGGCGCTGATCGCCACCCTGGTGTTCTGCGTGGCGTCGTCCGCCACGTACGTTCTCAACGACCTCAGCGACGTCGAGGCGGACCGCCTGCATCCCCTCAAACGCTACACGAGGCCGCTGGCAGCGGGCACGGTCACGGTCGGGCAGGCTCGCGCACTCCTGGCGGCCCTGAGCGCATTGCTGCTCGCCAGCTTGGTGTGGCGACCCGCGACGGCGGCCGTCGTGATCGGGTATCTGACCCTAAACGTGGCGTACAGCCTGTGGCTCAAGCGGGTCCCGGTCGTGGATCTGTTCTGCGTCGCAGGTGGCTTCGTGCTGCGGGTTTTCGCCGGTGCCGTGGCCATCGAGGTAGTCTTGTCGTCGTGGATGCTCATTACCACGCTCTGCCTCGCCCTTTATCTGGCGGCCATCAAGCGGCGCGACGAACTCGGGGAGCGTGGCGCTGCTGCGCGCACGGTGCTGGGGTCGTACACGGTGTCGCTCCTGGACCGATACGCCGAGATGTCGGCCGTGGGCGCGATCGTGTTCTACAGCCTCTTCGTGCTCCAGGTGCGCCCGGGACTGGCAATGACCATTCCACTCGTGCTGTTCGGCCTGTTCCGTTACTGGTACATCGTGGAGGACAAGGGCGGCGAGTCGCCGACGGATGCCCTCTGGCGCGACTGGCCGCTCGGCCTCACGGTGGTGGCGTGGGGAGCCATCTGTGCATACACCATCTCGAGAGGGTGAACCGGACGGGTGCTACAAGTGTTGGTTGCACGCAACATTGAGAAGCAAGAGCCCAGCATGCCTGCCGAAACGCTGTAAGCTCTTGTAGAATAATAGCATGACGCGAGTGCCTGGAGGGGCTGGCCCCATGCCATCGGGTGGTCGCGCTCTTGCTACGCTTTCGAAGGATGACATGTGCTTCCTGGAGCCTCTGCGGTGCTGAACGCCAAGACTGAGAGCCCCAAGCGCCACCTCCTGACGATCGCGCTCGAGGACTACTACCACGTCGGCGCGTTCAACCGCCTCATCCAGCGCGGCGAATGGTACCGCTTCGAGACCCGGCTGGAGCGGAGCGCGCGGAATACTCTGGACTTGCTGGATGAGTTCGGCATTCACGCGACGTTCTTTGCCTTAGGCTGGGTCGCCGACACGCTCCCCGAGCTGGTGCGAGAGATCGCCGACCGGGGCCACGAGATTGCCAGCAAGGGGTACTACCACCGTAACATCCAGCAGCTGAGCCCCACCGAGTTCCGGGAGGACCTGGCGCGCTCGCGGGAGGCGCTGCAGAAAGCGAGCGGCCAGCGCATCCTGGGCTACCGCGTCGCGGACCTCTGGTTCAGGCCGGCCGACCTGTGGGCGCTGGACGTACTCACGGAGCAGGGCTACGAGTACGACTCCAGCATCGCGCCGACGTTCAGGTCATACGCGTCGGAGCCGTGGCGGAGGTTCGCGCACCCCCACCAGTTCGGCGACAAGACGCTGTGGGAGTTCCCGATCTCGACGGCGAGTGTCTTCGGATGGCTGATTCCGGTGGCGGGCGGGAACTACTTCCGCCAATTCCCAGTCGGCATGGTCAGGCGAGCGGTGGCGCACTGGGACCGTGCGTATGCAGCCCCGTTCGTGATGTACTTCCACACCTGGGAGATGGACCCGGAGCAGCCGAAGATCAGTGCGGCGCCGCTCCTCCAGCGCATCCGGACGTATCGCAACCTCGACAAGATGCCGGAGATCCTGCGGTACTACTTCGGCCGCTATCGGTTGACCGGCGTCGCCGACTACCTCGGCCTGGGTACGGCGGGGCCGACGGCGGCGTTTCGCGCCGTGGCGTCGCGCGAGGCGGAGCGGGTGCGCGCGATCGTACCGCCGCAACCTGCGCTCGCGGGCGCGGGGCCGCGCACGCCCGCTACAATCGTGGTGCCGTGCTATAACGAGGAGCTGATCCTCCCGTATCTCGCCAACACCCTGAAGAGCGTCGAGCAGAAGCTCGGCGACCGCTACGACCTGCGCTTCGTCTTCGTGGACGACGCCAGCGTGGATGGGACCTGGGAGGCCCTGCACCGGATCTTCGGCACGATGCCGAATGCCACGTTTCTCAGGCACGAGCGGAACCGGGGCGTGGCGGCGGGAGTGATGACCGGCCTCAGGCACGCACGCACCGAGGTTGTATGCTCCATTGATTGCGACTGCACATATGATCCGCACACGCTGGGACGCATGATCCCCCTCCTGACCGACGACGTGGACCTGGTGACCGCCTCGCCCTACCACAGGGACGGCGCTGTGCGGAACGTCCCGAAGTGGCGGCTGTCGCTGTCCAAGTCGTTGTCGGCGCTGTACCGGCGCGTGCTCCACCACAAGCTCGCTACCTACACCAGTTGCTTCCGCGTCTACCGCCAGAGTGCGGCGGCCGACATCGTGCTGGAGCGCGGCGGATTCCTGGGTGTCGCCGAGATGCTTGCCCGGCTCGACCTCGGGGGCTCGAAGATCGTCGAGTTCCCGACCACGCTCGAGGTCCGGATGCTGGGCCGGTCGAAGATGAAGGTCGTGCGCACGATCGCCGGCCACCTGGGCCTTCTGGCCAGCCTCGTCCGGCTCCGTCTCACGGGCGGCGTCGCGCCGCGCCGGCCTTCTGCGACGCCCCCTGTGACCAGCGGAGCGCGGGTTGGAAGCGCCACCCTGTAGCGTCGGCGTCGTCGGCGGCGGGATTCTCGGGATGACCCTGGCCCTGCGCCTCAGGGCGTTGGGGTGCCGGGTGACCATCATCGAGGGCGCCGCCGCACCCGGTGGACTCGCCTCTGCCCAGGAGATCGGCGGCTACACGTGGGACCGGTTCTACCACGTCATCCTCATGTCGGACACCCACCTCCGAGGGCTGCTCTCCGAGCTCGGCCTGGCAGACCGTCTTCAGTGGGGTCAGACGAGGACGGGGTTCTATACCGACGGGCAGCTCTACTCGCTGTCCACCAGCCTGGAGTTCGTGCGCTTCCCACCCTTGTCTTTGGTTGACAAGGCACGGCTGGCGGCCACGATCTTGGTTGCGTCGCGGCTCAAGGACGTGAGGCGATTGGAGGGCATTCCGGTTACGGATTGGCTGGAGCGGTGGTCGGGACGGCGAACGTTCGAGCGGATCTGGCTGCCCCTGCTCAAGAGCAAGTTGGGCGAGAACTACCGTCTCGCCAGCGCGGCGTTCATCTGGGCCATCATCGCGCGGATGTACGCGGCGCGCCGGTCGGGGATGAAGCGCGAGATGTTCGGGTACGTCGAGGGTGGGTACGATACGGTGCTGCGCCGGTTCCGGGCGCACCTGGAAGGGCTTGGCGTCGAGTTCCTAACGGGTCGGCCGGCCAAGGAGGTGCGGGACAACGGGGCGGTTGCGGAGGTGCGGTTTGGTGACGGCCCCGCACGCGCCTTCGACCGGGTAGTCTTGACCGTGGCGTGCGGCCGGATTCCGGCGCTATGCCCGCAGCTCACCGAGGCCGAAAAGGCGAGGCTCGGCCGTGTGGTGTACCAGGGCGTGGCGTGCGCGTCGCTGCTCGTCACGAAGCCACTCGCCGGATACTACGTCACCAACATCACGGAGCCGTGGGTGCCATTCACGGCTGTGATCGAGATGACGGCCTTGGTGGGGACGGAGCGGTTCGGCGGCCACGCGCTTGTGTACCTTCCGCGCTACCTTACCCAGGACGATGCGTTCTGGCACAGGAGCGACGCGGAGATCGAGACCGAGTTCTTGGACGCGCTGGCTCGCATGTATCCGGATTTCCGCCGCGACGACGTGCGCGTCTTCCAGGTGGCGCGCGTCAAGGAGGTGCTGGCTCTGTCCACGCTCCACTACACCGCGACGGCGTTGCCTTCCACGCGCACGTCGCTGGAGAACGTGTTCGTCGTCAACTCGGCTCAGATCGCGCAGGGCACGCTGAACAACAACGAGGTCATCGGTCTCGCCAACCTCAAGACCGCGGAGCTGGCGCCATACCTGCGCGCGCGGACGGCAGCCGGCCCTCGGATCCGCGCATAGATGCCAGACCACCGACCCCTGGCCAGCGTCTCGCTGGATCTCGACAACCTGTGGTCTTACATGAAGACGCACGGCGACGCAGGGTGGGAGAGCCGGCCCTCGTACCTGACCACTCTCCTGCCGCCTGCGCTGGATGCGCTGGACCGGCTGGGGCTCGGGATCACCTTCTTCGTGGTGGGGCTGGACGCGGCCCGTGCCGAGAACGCGGCCGCTCTCCGCACGGTGACAGAGCGTGGGCACGAAGTCGGCAACCACTCGTTCGAGCACGAGCAGTGGCTCCACCTCTATGCCCGCGACCGGCTGGAGCGGGAAATCGCGGAGGCCGAGGAGGCCATCGTAGGGGCCACCGGGCAGCGTCCCGTGGGCTTCCGTGGTCCGGGGTTCAACTGGTGTCCGGACCTGTTCGAGATCCTGCTCGACCGTAGCTATCTGTACGACGCCACCACGCTGCCCACCTTCCTGGGTCCGCTGGCGCGCGCCTATTACTTCTGGAGCGCGCGGCTGAGCCCCGAGGACCGGGCCAAGCGGGCGGCGCTGTTCGGCTCCGTCCGTGACGGCCTGCGCCCGATCAAGCCGTACCGTTGGCGGCTGGCCAACGAGCGCACCCTGCTCGAGATTCCGGTCACCACTTTCCCGGGCATTCGGAGCCCGTTCCACTTGAGCTATCTGGTGTACCTGAGCCGCGTCTCCGAGCGCCTGATGTTCGGCTACCTCAAGGCGGCACTTGCCGCATGCCGCCTCACCGGCATCGGGCCGAGTTTCCTCTTGCACCCGCTGGACCTCCTGGGTGGCGACGAGGTGAAAGCGCTCGCCTTCTTCCCCGGGATGGACCTTCCGGGCGTTCGCAAGCGGGAGCTGTTTCAGCGCGTCCTCACGGTCCTGGGCGAGCGCTTCAAGCTGGTCAACATGAGCACGCACGCCCGTGCGCTCCTCGAGCGGACCGACCTCGCGCTCCGCCCGCCTACGGGCGGGCCGGCCGCGCGCGACGGCCGGACCGCGGGGCGGTAACCGGGTATGTGCGGCATCGTGGGCATCGTGCGAACCGACGGGCGGCCGGTGGACCTACCGGTTCTCGCGGGCATGGCCGCCGTACTGGGCCATCGCGGGCCGGACGATGAGGGCCACCTGATCGAAGGCCCGGTCGGACTGTACCACAAGCGCCTCTCGATCATCGATCTCACATCCGGTCACCAGCCGATGACGGACGGCGCCTCGACCATCGTCTTCAACGGCGAGATCTACAACTACGTGGAGGAGCGGGAGGCACTGCGGGCGAGGAAACACAGCTTCAGCACCACTTCGGACACCGAGGTGATGCTGAAGATGTACGCCGAGTACGGGCCGGAGTTCGTGAAGTCCCTCAACGGGATGTTCGCCTTTCTGCTCTACGACCGACAACGGCGCCGGCTGATCGCGGCGCGGGACCACTTCGGCATCAAGCCGCTGTACTACTACGCCGCGGACGGGGTGCTGCTGTTCGCGTCGGAGATCAAGGCGCTGCTCCGGCACCCGGCCGTGCGCGCGGAGCCCGACTACGACGCCATCCGGGAGTACGTGACCTTCCAGTTCGTCCTGGACGACCGCACCCTGTTCAAGGGCGTACGGAAGGTCCGCCCGGGTCACTACCTGACGGTGGACCTGGCCTCGGGGGCGATCGAGGACACGTTGTTCTGGGAACCGACATTCCATCTGGACCTGGACCATACCGAGGAGTACTTCGTCAACGAGGTGCGGCGGTTGCTGGACGACGCCGTGCGGCTCCAGCTCCGGAGCGACGTTCCCCTCGGCACGCACCTTTCGGGCGGTATGGATTCGAGCGTGATCACCACGCTCGCAGCCCGGCGGCTCGGCGCGTCGGTTCAGGCCTTCACGGGCGCGTTCAACGAGGGCCCGGAATTCGACGAGCGCGTCTACGCGCGCGAGGTGGCGGCGGCGTGCGGCGCCGAGCTGCACGAGGTGCTGCCGACCGAGAACGAGTTCGTGGATCTCCTGCCGCGCCTCGTCTATCACATGGACGAGCCGGTCGCCGGCCCGGGACTGTTCCCTCAGTACATCGTGTCGCGGCTGGCGAAGGACCACGTGACGGTGGCGCTGGGCGGACAGGGCGGAGACGAGATCTTCGGTGGCTATGCCCGCTACATGGTGGCCTACCTCGAGCAGGTGCTGAAGGGCGCGATCTTCGAGACCAACGAGGAGCGGGAGCACATTGTCTCGCTCGAGTCCATTCTGCCGAACCTGCCGTACCTGCGCGCCTATGTCCCGATGCTCCAGCAGTTCTGGCGCCACAACGTGTTTGCGCCGATGGACCGGCGCTACTTCCGCCTGGTGGACCGCAGCGCCGGGGCGCTCAGTCTCTTCACTGCGGACTTCCGGGCGCAGTACGACCGGGAGGGGATCTTCGCGCGCTTCCAGAAGATCTTCAATCACCCCGACACGCTGTCGTACTACAACAAGATGACCCATTTCGACATGGTCGCGGGGCTCCCGGCCTTGCTCCAGGTGGAGGACCGGGTCAGCATGGCCGTGTCGCTCGAATCGCGCGTGCCGCTCCTGGACCACCGCATCGCGGACTTGGTGACGCGGATGCCGCCCAAGATGAAGTTCAAGGGCGGCGAGATGAAGTACGTCATGAAGCGGGCCGTGAAGGACCTGCTTCCCCCGGCCGTGATGGCGCGCAAGGACAAGATGGGCTTCCCCGTACCCCTGCACCTGTGGGCGAGGGGACGGAGCCGCGACTTCTTCCAGGACCTGCTGCTGTCGCGGACCACGCAGGAGCGTGGCCTGTTCGACCACGACGAAGTCGCCAAGCTCATGGGCTACGAGGCCGCCTTCAGCCGCCGCTCCTGGGGCATCATGAACCTCGAGCTGTGGTTCAGGACATTCATAGACCAACACTGAACTCCCGCCAACGGACGCTGAAATGCCGCTGACGTTGAATCGTGGTGAAGCGCGCGACTGGGACGTGCGGAAGATTGCCGTCCTGGGCCCCGGCATCGTGGGAATGCCCATGGCGGCGCTGCTGGCGCACGCCCGGATCCTGGAAGGATCGGACCGGCCTGCGCCCGTTGTCGTCGTGCAGCGCGCTTCCGCCACGTCGGCCTGGAAGGTGGACGCGATCAATCGCGGCGAGTCACCCATTGGGGGCGTGGAGCCCGACCTGGACCGGATCGTCCGGGAAGCCTGGCAGGCAGGGCTGCTGAGTGCCTCGCACGACTACGCCGCTCTCCGGGATGCCGACCTGATCCTGGTCTGTGTCCAGACCGACAAGGCCGGCTTCGCCCCCGACTACGGCCCCCTCATGGAGGCGCTGTCGGGCGTCGCAGCGGCGCTCCAGAGCCGGCCGGCCGGCAACGTGCCGGTGCTGGTCATCGAGTCCACGCTGGCGCCGTCCTCGATGGCGACGGTGGTCCGCGAGCACTTTGCCGGCTTCGGCCTGGTCGAGGGCAGGGATGTGCTTCTGGGCAACAGCCCCAACCGGGTGATGCCCGGGCGGCTGGTGGAGCGCGTGGCGGCGTCCGACAAGCTGGTGGCTGGCCTGAGTCCCGCCACGCCGCTCCTGGTCGAGCGAGTGTACCGCCACATCGTGACCCGCGGCACTCTGCACCGCACCAACAGCCTCACGGCCGAAGTGGTGAAGACGCTCGAGAACGCATACCGCGACGTGCGGATTGCCTATGCGGCCGAGATCGTCCGCTTCTGCGACGAGCACGACATTGACTTCTTCCGGCTGCGCGACGCCGTCAACGTCCGGCTGGCGCAGGCCGACACGGCGTCGGCCGATCCGGGCACCATCCCGAGCGGCGGCCTGCTGGTCCCCACGGTCGGTGTGGGCGGCCACTGTCTGCCGAAGGACGGCATCCTGCTGTGGTGGCGCAAGCTCGAGAGCGGCGCCGACTCGTCAGCGAGTCTGATTCTGGAGGCGCGCCGGATCAATGACGAATCGCCGGCGGAGACGCTTCGACTGGCGGAACGTGCGTTCGGAGCACTCAAGGGCCACCGCATTGCTCTGCTTGGCGCGGCTTACCGCTTCGACTCCGAAGACACACGCAACTCGCCCACCCTTACGCTGGCGCGGCTGCTTCTTGACCGGGGCAGCGAGGTCGCGATCCACGATCCGTACGTCAAACCGGACGATCAGAACGTAAAGAAATTCGGCCTCGAGTCCCGCTTCACGCGCGACTTGGACCGCGCCGTCGGCGGCGCGGAGCTGCTCTTCGCGTGCACCGCGCACCGGGTTTACGCTGAGCGGCGTGCCGAGATCGTGCGGATGGCGCGGCAGGCGCATGGCATCGTTGACGCCTGCAACCTGTACCGGCGCGCCGACTTCGCCGGCTCGGGGCTCGGATACGCGGGCGTAGGCCGCGGGTCGCGCGAGCCGCAGCCCGAGTTCGCCGACTTCGTTTACGGCGGCTTCCAGGCGATGGAGCGCGGCCTCGCCAACGAACTGGCCAGTGTGTTGGATTTCCTCAACGACCACTATGCGCGCGACGATTTCGGCCGGCTGCGGTTCGAGGAGGTGCAGCGCCTCGCCGGCACCTGTGTTACTGGCTGCGTCATTGCGGAGCCTGGGCCCATCGCGCCGGCGAAGCCGTACCGCACGTTCGTGCCCAGGCTAGTTCGCCTGGCAGGGATAGGCTCCGTATGAAGCGCGCCCGAACGCTTTTCATTCTCCTCTTCTGCATCGGTGCGGCCGTTCGTGGCGCGAAGGTCACGCACCCGATCGACGGGAGCGTCGGTGACCCGTGGCGGGAATGCGATGTGACAGGCATCGCGAGGAACTACTACCGTGAGGGGATGCACCTCTTCTACCCGAGAATCGACTGGCGCGGCGATGGCCCCGGCTACGTGGAGATGGAGTTCCCGCTGCAGCCTTGGACCATGGCGGCGCTCTACAAGGTCGTGGGCTACCACGAGTCTTTGGGGAGATTCCTATCCTTCGCTTTCTCGCTGCTCACGCTCGGTGTGTTCTTCAGCCTTGCACGTCGCCTCCTGAGCCCGGCGGCTGCGCTCGCTGCGTCCGCGTTCTTCGCCCTCAGCCCTCTTGTGACTTCCCTGGCCGCCGCGGTTCAGCCGGACGGTCTGATGCTAGGCTTCTATGTCGTTGCGGCCTACGCGTTCATCGTGTGGCTGGAGGACGACTCCTGGCTGGCGTACGTTGGGGCAGTCGCCGCAACGGCGCTTGCCATTCTCGCGAAGGCTAATGCAGCTCACCTGGGCTTCTTGTTCCTCCTTCTCTTGATCCAATCGCACGGGGCGCGTGCGCTACGCGATGTCCGTGTGTGGGCGTTCGCTGCGTTGTCCCTCCTGCCAGCGATCGCTTGGTACTCGCACGCCCGCGGCTTGTGGCTGACCTACGGCAATTCACTGGGGGTGTCTAGCGAATACCATTGGATCGGCTGGGATCTCATTGTCAGTCCTGGGTTCTGGGCCAGACTCATCGGCCTGGACCTGATGTTTGTCTGGATGCCGAGCGGCGCGGCGCTGGCGGCATTGGCGCTCCTGGCGCGCCCGAGAACGCGAGCGACGCAGTATGGTCTCGCCTGGCTCGCTGCGGTGGCCGTGTTCCTGTTCGTCGCCGGCCGGACGACGGCGCAGAGCTGGGCGGTGTATTACCACGCCGTGGCGGTGTTCCCGGCGGCCCTGCTCTTCGGCGCTGGGGCGGAGGCGCTTGTTGATGATGCGCTTCGGCCGAGGACGTTGGCGCTCCTGGGCGGGACCTATGGCGTCATGGCAGTGCTCCTCGGGGTAGCTGGATCCCACTGGCCCGAGCTCCTTGTGACGGCGCTCGTCCTCGGCGTGTCTGGGATCCTGCTTCTTGGCGTGCTTGCCTGGCGCGTGACTGCAGGGGGAGTGAAGCCGGCCGGATCACGGCCGCGCCGGTTCCCGCAGGTAGCAGTATGGTGTCTCGTGCTTGGCCCAACGTTCGCGCTTCAGACCGGACAGATCCGCGCGAATCTGGCGCACGGGAGCTGGACAGACATGATTCAGTGCGCGCATGCGTTCGCTGCGGAGATCCCGCGCGACGCGCTGGTTGTCACCGTCGGCGGGCCGTGCTACAGCAAGGAGGGCTATCCGCTCGGGCACGAGGCTCCTTTCATGCTCTTCTGGGCCGATCGCAAAGGATTTAGCCTGTGCGAAGAGCGCTTCTCAGTCGACACCGTACGATCGCTGGTGCCGCGGGGGGCGCGATTCCTGTTCGTGAGCCGAGCCAAACTAGGGGCCAGGCCGGGACTCGAGTCCGAACTACGTGCGGCCTTTCCAGTGAAGCGAGAATGTGGGGACTGGATCATGTTCGCTCTGACCCCGGCCCCCCGGTGAGCGATCTGAGCGCGGCGACTGTGAGCTCTGCCGATCGTTTCGGGCCGGTGCGCTACGATCGGTGGACGCAGGCCCTGCTGGTCATCACCGTCACGGCTGCCATCCTGCGTTTCTGGCGTCTTGGTGCCTGGAGCTTCGCCGGCGACGAGGCGTTCACGCTCTACTCCTCCACCAGCGACTTCAGCTGGGCCGACCCACGGCCCCTGGCATTCGCGATCAACCACTTTGTCCTGATCCCGCTGCTCGGGATATCCGAGTTCACGCTCCGCCTGGCGCCCGCACTCACGGGGATCGCTGCCGTGCCGATGTTTGGCTGGGCGGTCGGACGCCTCTACGGCCGGCGGGCGGGTGTGTTCACTGCGTTGACAATGGCTGTCTCGCCTCTGCTCCTCTTTCACTCGCAGTGGGCGCGCTACTACATGCAGTCGTACCTTCTCGCGGGCTTCGTCCCGTTTGCCGTGCGCTTCTGGATCGAGGGAGCGGGCCGCCGCTGGCTGTGGATCGCCGCGGCTTGCTGCGTGGCAGGCTGGTTCTTCGTGCCTTCGTCGAGCTTCATATTGGGGGGCCTCGCTCTCTGGGGCGCAGCCAATTTTCGTGCCCTGAAGGGGAGGGAACTCGTATCGTGGCTCAGCCGCCCCCGCGTTGTGACGGGCGTAGCGCTCGCGGGGGCGGCCATCCTGGGTGTCATGCTCGCGAAGGGCGTACTGGACTCCTCGCGCCGGGATCTGGAGTCTATCGGCCGGTCGTCGCTCCCGCACATCGTGTTTGCGACTGGTCTCGGCCTGACGGTTCCAGTCTCCCTGGCCGCACTGGGCGGTTTCTTCCTTCTGTCGCGGGACCGCGATCTCTCGCGTCCCGATCGGACCTTTCTGCCTTTGCTGATGGTGGGCAGCACGATGTGCTACGCGCTTGCCTACCCGTTCGTCTTTATCGATTCGGTCCACGTAGTCAGCGTGCTGGCGGTGGTTCATGCGGCGGCAGGGGTGGCATTCGACAGGATCTGGAGGGCGGCGCGCGCAACAGCCATCGCTGCGGTGTCCGTGGCGATCATCCTGCTCTCGACTGCACCGGAGTTGGTGTCCTACTACGTCGACGGGGACAGGGTGGACTACCGCACGGCCTCCGAGGTTCTGCGTGCCATGCATCGCCAGAGGCCTGGACCGGTGCTCGCCAATTCCCATGCCATCGTGCGCTACTACGCGCCGGAATTGTGGCCACGCGAGTTCATTTCGAGCCAGCGCCCGGCCGCGTGGCTGGACGATTCGGCTCGCACATCGCCGGTCTGGGTTCTTCTCGTCGAGCACCGCAATGGCGTCAATGGCGAAGGCTCAGTGCCGGCCGTTCAAGTGGTGATGGATCGCTGCCACCTCAGAGCACGGATCGCAAGGGAGCGCTTCGACTACCATGTGGACGCGATACGGATCTACGAGTGCGCACCGGCTAGAGAGAACTACGCTGCGTCCCGAACAGTCGGCGCGGCGTCGCCATCCCCATAGAAGTCGTCGTCCCAGCACCCCGTGACGCTCGAGCACGGACCTGGTCGGTGGCCGCACAACTGTTGCGCTCCGGCGACAAGCCGGAACTCGCTTCGGTTTCCGTTGCTACGAGACGCGCGACTATGTCACGGTGCCGGTGACGGCACGCCGATTGGCGGTGCTTGCTAGATGACGGCCCCCTCCACTATGAGCAGGGTGCAGCGTCACACGCTTGTGTATGGCGTCGGCATCCTGGCGGGGAAGTTCGTTTCCTTCATCATGCTCCCCTTCTACACCCGCTATCTGATCCCAGCGGACTACGGTGTCATGCAGCTGATAGATATGACGCTCGACATCGTGGGCATTTTCGCCGGGGCCCAGATCGCAAGCGGCGTATTTCGCTTCTACCACAAGGCGCAGAACGGCGAGGACAGGCTGTCGGTGCTGTCGACCGCGTCAGTCTTGCTGATTGTCTCGTTCGGCGTCTTCGCCACTGCGACCGGAGTAGCATCGGTCTCCGTGTCAAGGCTGGTCTTGGGCTCCGCGGCTTACGCCAGCCTCGTCCGCCTTGCCGCGGCGAGCTTCGGCGTGCAGGCGCTGGTTGGCGTCCCGCTGGCGCTTCTGCGCCTGGAGGAACGCTCGGTCTGGTACACCGTCGTCACCACGTCCAAGCTGCTGTTGCAGTTGACACTAAACATCCTCTTCCTTGCGGTGTTCGGGCTCGGCGTCAAGGGTATCTTCATCAGCACGCTCGTCGCGAACGTCACAATGGCTCTGGTCGTCGGTACCCCCTTCTTCGTGCGAACCAGCCTGCGGTACTCGCGGCGCTGGGCCCGCGCGCTGCTGCGCTACGGTGTCCCCCTGGCGGCCACTCAGATAGCTACGTTCGTGGTCACATACGGGGATCGCTACTTCCTGCGAGTGGCGTCCAACGTCACGGAGGTTGGCCTGTACAGTCTGGCCTATCAATTCGGGTTTATCCTCAGCGCCCTAGGCTTCGGGCCGTTTGCCATGATGTGGGAGCCCATGCGGTTCGAGTTCGCGATGCGACCCGATCGTGACGAGCTGTATGCGCGGGCATTCGTCTACATGAACCTGCTCCTGCTGACCGTGGCCCTTGGGATTGGGCTCTTCGTGGGCGACTTCATCCACGTGATGACCGCCCCCTCCTATTTTCGGGCGGAGACCTTGGTGCCCATCCTTCTGATCGCCTATGTCCTCCAATCCTGGGCGCAGTTCCACGAGACCGGTGTTCTGATCCGTGGGCGCACCGAGTTCATCACACTGATCAACTGGCTCAGCGCCGGCGCGGCTTTGCTGGGCTACGTCTTGCTCATTCCTCGCTGGCACGGACTGGGTGCGGCCATCGCCACGGTGGCGGCCTTCGCGGTGCGGCAGGTCGCAACCCAGATCGCCTCGCAGCACCTTGTGCCGATCCGGTACCAATGGCGGCCGGTGTGGCGCCTGGTCGCAGCGGCGACGGCCGTGTACGGTGTGTCCCTGCTGATTCCGCGCTTGCCCATCTGGGAGTCAATTGTGTTGCGCTCGATGCTATTGTGTAGCTACGCGCTCCTGGTGTGGTTCGCCGGCGTCATACACAAGGATGACCGGGAGCGCCTACGAGACCTCGTCGGCACGGCAATGAGTCGTCTCCGGTGAACGAGCGATGAGCGATGATTCCGGCATGACGCCTGTCCGGGTGCTGTGCAACGCTGACTGGTTCGAGGGCAGGACGATTGGCGGGCGCGGGGTCGCAGTGCGGCGGCTGGTCGAATCCGGCTGGGCAGCGCCGTTGCGGAATCTGGTCGCTTGGTGGCGGAGCGACGTCGCCGTGTTCAACATCGCCACGCGCCAGCTGATGGTCTTGGCCGCCGCCCGAGCGCTTCTGCCATTCAGCCGCTGCCGCTTGGTGCTTGTGGACACCATCCTCAACCGGCCGCAAACGTGGCGTCAGCGGCTGCGCGTGCGCTTGATGCGCCGACTATTGCATGAGGTGGACCTGTTCATCCTCTATTTCCGAGACACCGAGGCGCTACAGCGGGTGTATGCAATTCCGGCAGCGAAGATCCGCTACGTGCCGTTCAAGGTGAATGACTTCGCCAACGTAGTGAAGGCGCCGGTTACCGACGCGGGATACATCCTCGCGTGTGGCCGCTCAAAGCGCGACTACGTCACCTTCGCTCGAGCCATGGACGGTCTGCCGTACAGGGCCACGATTCTCGTGCCCAAGGCTGAAGAGGCGCGAGTGCACGGGACGAACAGCGACCTCGCAGGGCTCCCGCCGAACGTGGCTGTCGTCCAGGACGACGGTTCGTCACGCTCGTGGATTGAGTGGATCTCGCGTGCCTCGTTCGTCGTGCTGCCGATCCTCCCAGACACGCTCGCGCCGTCCGGCATTGGGACCTACCTGGCGGCGATGGCGCTCGGGAAGTGCGTGGTGATCACCGAGGGCCTGGCGACGCGCGGGCTGCTCGATTCGAGCACGGCGGTGCTGGTGCCGCCCGCGGATGCTGCTGCGCTCCGGGCGGCCGTCGTTCGGGTAGCCGACGACAGAGCTTTCAGGGAGCGCGTGGCAGCGGCGGGGCGTGACTACGCCCGGGGGCTCGGCGACGTGTCACGACTCGCTGGCGACATAATTCACGAGGTGGAGGTTCTGCTGACGGGTCGGGAGACCGCCAACGGTACGAGTCTGCACCTTGGAGGCAGCGCGCGTTAAGAGGATTGGAAGGCGTACCATCTAGCGCTAGGGAGACGATGGGTTGAGGAATCTGCGCCTCGCGGTCCTTGTCGATTTCGCGCCCCGGAAGCTTGGGTCCTTGGAAAGATGGATGCTGGCGCTTGCGGAAGAAGCGGAACGGCGTGGGTATGACCTGGACATTTTCTCCCGGGGGCCTGTGCACCCAACACTCGCGAAGCGGTTCAACGAGCTCGGCGCTGGTTGGTTCGCGCTGGATGAGCTTGAAGCACGGCCGATACGGGGTGCATTGCGGCTGGCCCGGTACGACGTGCTGCATCTGAGTCTCATTGGGGTACGGAGCCGCATCGCGCGTATCTGCGTCGCGGCGTGGCCTGCGCGCGTGCTCTTCGTCGATCACCTCTCTGGTGGTGGCAGGCGTTCTTCGGGGATTCGTGGCGCCGTAGCGGCTCTCGTAGACGCGGTGATGCTGGCTCGGGTGTCCGGGTTCGCCGGCGTGTCCAACTACGTGCGGGACCGCGACGTGTCCAGGTACCGCTTATCGCGGTCCAAGGCACGGACCATTTACAACGGTGTCGACCTGGAGTTCTATCGGCCTGCGTTAACTGCTCGACCCCGCGACTCCGGCGTTCGCATCATTGCGGTCGCATGGCTGATTCCGCCAAAAGGCGTTGACGTTCTCCTTCGGGCGTTCGCACGCTTGACGGAGCCCGGGTGCGAGCTGCTGGTGGTCGGTGACGGGCCGGAAGAGTCGAAGCTCAAGGACCAAAGTCGCAGACTCGGAATCGAGTCCCGCACACAGTTCCTTGGTCTGCGTGACGACGTTCCACAGTTGCTCGGCAGCGCCGATCTGTTCGTGCACCCGTGCCTGTGGGAAGAGGCGTTCGGTCTGGTGGTTGCAGAGGCCATGGCCAGCGGACTCCCCACGGTGGCCTCCCGGATTGGCGGGTTGCCGGAGCTCATAGAGGACGGGTGGAGCGGGCTCCTGGTGCCGCCCGGTGATGAGATGCGCTTGGCAGAGGTCCTTGATCGCCTCGTTGGAGACGCCGATCTTCGAGGTCGCCTCGGCGGGAACGCCCGTTTGGCCGCGGTCGATCGCTTCGGTCTGGCAAGCTGTGTGAAGCAGCACCTTGACTGGTGCGCGACGGCGGCGCGACAGGAGCGTCTGTAAGGTCGCGGAACTGGATGTACCCGCCGGGTTCGAGCCTCCGCCCGTGCGCCCCGTTGTGCCCTGAGCGGGTCGTCGGCCGGCAACCGCATCGCTGGGCGATGAGTGATTCGCGGCTCAGAGAGGAGAGTCTGACAAGTGGGAGAAGCACTGGATCAGTCTGTGAGTAGGGCGAAAAGGCTTCCCCTCACGTGGCTGGCGGCCGCGGTGCTATTGGCCGCGTACGCCGGCATCCGGCTGCTGATCCTGCCCTCTGACCCGCTGGTCGCCCGAGGGTTCGGCCACGACGCCGCCTACTTGGTCATCGTCGCACGCAACCTGCTGGCTGGCAAAGGGTTCGTGCTGGACGCGCTGTGGCTGGTCTGGAAGAACCCGCCCGCCTTACCGATGCCCTATCACAACGCGGGCCCGCTCTTCCCGCTGCTCCAGGCAGGCCTTGGGCGATTCTTCGACACACCGCTCGTGCTATCGGGGTTCGTACTATCGGCGCTCGCGAGTGCCGCCCTGATGCTGGCGGTGTCGCTCCTCGTGCGGGCGTACGTTGCCAGCACCGCGGCGGCCGTTGGCATCGGCGTGCTCGTGGCGCTGTTTCCGCCCGTGTGGGCCAATTCGTGGGAAGCGATTACTGACCAGACGTGGCTCGCCCTTTTCGCGCTGTTCGTCGTCTTCCTGGTCCGCGGTCGACGACCCGCGATGGCGGTCGCTGCGGGGCTGTTCCTCGGCCTTGCCTGGCTTACGCGCTCAGCAACGGTCCTGGCCGTGCCGGCCGTCGGCTTGTGGCTGTTTCTGACGTTCGGTCTGCGCAGGGCCTTGTGGCGCGGTCTGCTGATTGCCTTGACGGCGGGTGCAGTCACGTCGCCGTGGTTGCTCCATACGGCGCGCACGTGGGGCTCCCCGCTTGCCAGTGACCAGAGTGAGTTGACGGCCATCCATGCGTACTACGCCGCACAGGTCGGGGAGATGCCGGAGCGTCTCTGGCACAGCCCGAATCGACCGGCGTCCTTTGCGTCCGTCGCGTGGGAGCATCCGGGAACGGTGCTCCGGCGCTCGTTTAGCGGCATTCCGTTCATCCTCCGCGAAGCGTTGCGCGCCGCTGCGGACTCCAGCTACTTGGGGGCTGGCGTGCTACTTGCGCTCGGAGCGGTGATCGGCTTTCGGCAGCGCCGGCTATGGCGCAGGCCCGAGGCGCTGGCCTGTGCGCTCTATGCACTCACCTTCATGGCAGCGGTCGCCGCAGGCGGTCGCCATATCGAGGATCGCTACCTGCTCGCGTTGTTCATGCTATTCGCCGCTTGGATGCTGGTCTCGCTGTACCAGGTTCTCCTGGGGGTCCGCGCCGGCCAGCGAGATCCCATCGGACTCGGAACGCTGGCGCTTGGCGCCCTCTTCCTGATCGGAGTTGTGCCGCGAGCCGGATACGGGAACGCCGCGCGCCTTCGCGGGGACGAGCCTGACAAGAGGGCCTATGCTGATGCGAGCGTGCGGCTCGCACGGGGTATGAGTGGGGGGACGCCGGTTGTCGTGGGCAGCTACCCCTACTATTACTCGCTGGTGACCGGCGCGCAGGCGCTCAGCATCCCTTATGCGGACGATGCCTTCCTGCAGTCCTACATGAAGAAGTACCACGCCCGCTTCGTGTTCCTGACAGCGGCCGAGCGTCGCTTCTGGAGGCCGGACTGGGAGAAGGCTCTTCCGTCGTTCCTGGAAATCCGCGACACGACTGGCGGCTTTCTCGTGTACGGGGCGACAACACCGTGATGCGACTGACGTCATGGCCGTGGACGTTTGGTGCCGGCCGAGCCGGCGTACGATTCCCGAACATCTCTTGTCACGGCCTCTGCATGCGCCCGCGGCTCGGGGAGCATCGTTAGTGCAGCCGCTTGAGCGCCAGCCCCGAGGAACAGGTGATCGTCTGGCACAGCTCGGGAGGAGATTTTGACCTATCGGATCCCGTTTAACCGTGCGAGCCTTGCCGGCCCCGAGCCCGAGTACCTGCTGCAGGCGGTGGCCAATGGTCACCTCGCGGGTGACGGGCCCTTCACGCTCCGGTGCCACAAGCTGCTCCAGGACGCTCTCGGGGTCCAGCGTGCACTCCTGACGACCTCGTGCACACACGCGCTTGAGATGGCGGCGCTGCTTCTGGAGGTCGGGCCAGGCGACGAAGTCATCGTGCCCTCGTTCACCTTCGTGTCCACGGCAAACGCGTTCGCCCTACGTGGGGCGCGCCTGGTGTTTGCTGATATCCGCCCGGACACCCTCAACATGGACGAACAGCGGCTGGAACGCCTCATCACATCGCGGACTCGGGCGATCGTGCCGGTGCACTACGCCGGCGTCGGGTGCGAGATGGACGCGATCTGCGCGATTGCAGCCAAGCACGGCGTGGCGGTGGTTGAGGACAACGCGCACGGCTTGTTCGGCAGATACCGCAACAGATGGCTTGGGACGTTTGGAGCGCTGGCCACGCAGAGCTTCCACGAGACGAAGAACTTCACGTGCGGCGAGGGCGGCGCACTGCTGATCAACGAAGATCGGTTCGTTGAGCGCGCAGAGATCCTCCGTGAGAAGGGGACCAACCGCAGCCGGTTCTTCCGTGGGCAGGTTGACAAATACACCTGGGTTGACATCGGTTCCAGCTACCTTCCTTCGGAGATCTTGGCGGCGTTCTTGTATGCGCAGCTGGAGACCCGAGAACGGATCCAGGCGCGGCGGCGCCAGATCTGGGAGTCCTACCGCGATCGGCTGGCCGGTTGGGGCCGCGACAATGATGTTCAGCTGCCATTTGTGCCAGCCCACTGTGAACAACCCTATCATATGTTCTACTTGGTGATGCCGTCGCTCGCTGCTCGGACGGCGTTAATTGAGCGCCTTAAGGCCCAGGGCATCTTGGCTGTCTTCCACTATTTGCCCCTGCACCTGTCCGACATGGGTCGCCGCTATGGCGGCAGAGAAGGCGACTGCCCGGTGACGGAGGCCGTGAGTGACCGGCTCGTCCGACTGCCTATGTTCGGCGCCCTGACGGACTCGGATCTTGAGGAGGTGGTCGCGGCCGTGATGGAGAAGCCGGGTGGTGCCAGGTGAAACGGATTGCCCAACGCTGTTGCGCGTGAGTAGTGTGGTTTGTACGGAGGTTGCGTCAAGGCCGCAGGCAGCCCGAACCTGGGAGACGAATGAAGCAGGACAAGCTGTCCATCACGGTCGTGGTGCCGGTCTACAATAGCGAGAAGTCGCTACCGGAGCTGTGCAGCGAGCTGGCGCAGGTATTGCCCCAAGTTGCCGCAGTTTTCGAGGTGATACTCGTCAACGACGGGAGCAGCGATGGAAGCTGGCACGTAGTCCAGGGCCTGGCACGAACGCACGAGTGGCTGCGTGGGATGACTCTTACGCGCAACTACGGCCAGCACAATGCCCTACTGTGCGGCATCCGGGAGGCTCGATACGATGTGATCGTGACGATGGACGACGACTTGCAGCATCCGGCCAGTGAGATTCCACGCCTGCTCGCCAAGATGGACGAAGGCTACGACGTGGTTTACGGCGCCCCAGAGCAGCGCGAGCATGGAGTGTGGCACAACTTGGGGTCGCACGTGCTGCGCTGGGCGCTCAGAGTCGCGATGGGGATCAAGAGCGCGCGGGATGTCAGCGCGTTTCGAGCCTTCCGCGCTGGTCTGCGTCCGGTGTTCGTCGGCTATCACAGCCCGCACATTTCGATCGACGTGCTGCTGAGCTGGGCGACCGTACGTTTTGCCGCGGTGACGGTCCAGCACAGACCGCGCCAATACGGGCGCTCCAACTACAACGTCGTTAGGCTGGTGCTCACTGGGTTCAACATGCTCACCGGCTTCAGCACGCTACCACTCCAATTCGCAAGCTTGGTCGGGTTTGCCTTCATGCTGTTTGGGGTCGGTGTGCTGGTCTATGTTGTCGGGCGCTATCTGATGTCGGGCAGCGTGCCGGGTTTCCCGTTCTTGGCATCGATCATCGCGATTTTCTCCGGTGTGCAGTTGTTCGCCTTGGGCATCATCGGTGAGTATCTGGCACGGATGTTCTTCCGCACGATGGATCGGCCAATGTATCTCGTTCGTGAGCACACGCCACAGGCAGCCCATCATGATTGAAGAACTTGCCCCTGCGCATGTTGACACGATCCGTCCACTGCTCGAACAGAGCCGTCACACGCCCCACCGGTTTCTGTTCCGCGACATTCCCCGTGAGCTAGCTGCGTATTGGTTTGATGAGATCGCCGGGTGGGTGCGGTCAGGTGATGGAGAGGTGTTTGTGGCCCACGAGGGTGGTCGGTTGCTGGGGCTGGCGGCGTACTCCGCCCTACCATGGGATTCGGCGCTGTTCAAGCAGCCCATGGGTGCGATCAAGTATGTCGTGGTGGATGCAGAGGCGCCCGCCCCGCTCGCTAAGGAGCTGGTCGAAGCGGTCGAAGCCTGGGCGCGTGCGCGAGGGGTCGCCTTCTTATTGTGTAAGACGCATACCGACGACATGCAGCTGATTCATGCGTTGGAGGTGAACGGATTCCTGTTGATGGACACACTGATCGACTACGTGTATGACGCGCGCCGTTTCCCGTCAGCCGACATCATCGCGCCACCCGCACCCCCGGGGTTCTCCGTTAGACTGGCGGGTGCGACTGACCTGGATCAACTGGCCCAGGTGGCACGTGCCGCGTTTATCGGACACTTCGGGCGGTACAACTCTGATCCCCGCATCACGCCTGCACAGTCGGCGCAGGTATACGAGGAGTGGGTGCGCTCCTGTGCAAGAGGTTATGCGGACTGGATCGTCGTCGCTGAATGTGATGGCGTGATCGCCGGATACTCAATCTGGAAGAAGCCCTCCAACGCTGAATCCGCACTCAGCGTTCGCGTCGGCCACTTCAGTATCATGGGAGTGCATCCCGATTTCCGGGGGCGCGGACTGTTTGGGCCGTTGGCCTATGCCGGGATGGAGTTGCTGCGCGGCATCGCGGACTGCATCGAAGGTCCGACCCACATCAACAACTACCCTGTCCAGCGAGGTTATTCCCGGTTGCAGTGGCACGGTGCTGATGCGCACCATTCCTTCCACAGGTGGCTGACAGGACAGAGAGTTGAATGAGCTTTCTTCCCAGCATCACCATCCTGCGGGCTGGTGCGCGTGTGGACGAAGGTGGACCTGTCAGCGGAAGCTGCGGGTTCATCACATCGAACGGCGCTCGATGGCACCCCGCGAGACTCGGGCTCGTTGACGAGTTCATGTACGCAGTCATGGAGGACTCCGTTAATCCGTGAAGGGGATCATCCTCGCCGGCGGCGCCGGAACGCGGCTGCATCCAGCCACGAGGGCGGTGAGCAAGCAGCTGCTTCCGGTCTACGACAAGCCGATGGTGTACTACCCGCTCTCGGTGCTCATGCTGGCCGGCATTCGCGACATCCTGGTGATCTCGACCCCGCAGGACCTCCCACGGTATGAGGAGCTGTTGGCGGACGGCTCGCAGTGGGGGCTCTCGCTGCAGTACGCGGAGCAGCCTCGGCCGGAGGGGCTCGCACAGGCATTCATCATCGGGCGGGACTTCGTCGGCAGGGACTCAGTTTGTCTCATACTCGGCGACAACATCTTCTACGGCGACCGGCTGCGCGTGAAGCTGCGGGAGGCCGCCGCGCTCGAGCGTGGCGCGGTCGTATTCGGCTACCAGGTGCGTGACCCGCAACGCTATGGCGTCGTCACCTTTGACCCGCAGGGCAAGGCCACGAGCCTGGAGGAGAAGCCGGCGCAGCCGAAGTCGAACTACGCTGTGACCGGACTGTACTTCTATGACAACCGCGTACTCGAGATAGCGCGGGGACTAGCACCATCAGCCCGGGGCGAACTCGAGATCACGGATCTCAACAAGGTCTACCTGCGCAACGGCGAGTTGTCCCTGAAGCTGCTCGGCCGCGGAGTGGCCTGGCTCGACACGGGAACGCACGAATCGCTGCTCCAGGCGGCGATCTTCATCCAGGTGATCGAGCAGCGCCAGGGAATGAAGATCGCGTGCCTCGAGGAGATTGCGCTGCGAGAGGGATGGATCGAGTTAGGGGCGGTGGAGGCGGCGGCGAACGCGATGCGGCACAACAGTTACGGGGAGTACCTCCTGGACCTAGTGCGGCAGCATCAAACGGGCGAAGGGTTCCTCGAGAATCGGTTCGGGGAGTGAAGGGGTGGCATCAGCGTGCTCATACGGCGCCGCGCGACGGCCGCTCCCGATCTGACCGCTGGATAGGCTCGCCGATCACCTGCCACACCTCGTCGAGAATCAAGAAGTTGTAGTCCTGAAGACACGTCCCCACATGAGGAGTGCGTAGGGAGATGAGGCGGCCCGCGATTCGCATCGCTGCCTTCGGCTTGAGCGGGCTGCTCCTGGCGGCCAGCGGGTGGTACATCGCACGCACCTTTCAGTGGCGGGCAATCGGCCGGCTGTTGGTCCAGGTGAACTTGCTGCTTTTGCTCGCGGGCGGCGGCGGATCGTTGATTCTATATTGGCTCCTGCGGGCCGTTCGCTGGCAGTTCCTGATGCGGAAGATGGGCCCGACGAGTCGTTTTCTGGATGTCTATCTGTGCACAGTGGTGGCCGTGAGCTTCGCGATCTTCACGCCCCTGCAGTCCGGCGAAACGCTCAAGGTGGAACTGCTCAGGAAGTACGGGGTGGTCGGGCGCCCTGCCGGGTATGGCACGTTCGTCGTGGAGCGTGTGCTGGATCTGGTGGTTCTGCTGTCCATAGGGTGCGTGAGCCTCTTGACGACGGTCGGCATCCTACCGGACCGGCGGTACGTGTACGTGATTCTGGCGTTGATTCTGCTGGGCGCGTTAGCCGCGCTGGTGGTCGCGCTGAAGTTGCGACTGCCGGGTAAGCCCGGTGAGCTTCTGGGGCGTGTCCGGGAGTGTGTGCGAGACCCTCGGACGCTGTCCGGGGCGTTCCTGATCACGTGTGCATCGTGGATCTCGGTGGGCTTCAGCTGGCAGGTGTTCCTGTACAGTGGAGGGGTGGACCTGGGGTTTCTGCGGTCAATGGCGCTGATGGCGGTGGTGGCATTGATCAGTATTCTGAGCTTGATTCCCGGAGGTCTCGGGATCAACGAGGCCAGCACAACGCAGATCCTGATTCAGTACGGGTTGGCGGCCCCGGCGGCGCAGGCCGGGTCGCTGGTGTTGCGATCCTACTCGGTGCTTGCGATCGCGTTGGGTGCGGCGCACCTGGGGGTCTGGCAGGTGGTGCGTCTGTGCCGGCAGCGCTCCACCCGCAGCGCATGACAGCTCTAAGCACGGCGTGCAGTATGTCCCTGTTTGCCTTGAGAACCCGTCCGGCGACTGAGCGAGGCGCGTGATCGCAGGCCGGGGGCCCGGTCAACGCCGCCACTGCAGCTCCCGGTACAGGGCCAAGTAAGCGTCCAGCCACGGCTGTGCGGAGAAGCTGGCAGCGAGGCGGCGCATTGCGGCGGCGGCGCGCCGCTCTGCCTCTTGCGGGTATTCGAGGCAGCGATGGACCGCTGCGACGAGCAGCTCGGTGTTCTGCGGCGGCACCAGCAGGGCTTCGGTCTCGCTGACGACGTCGGGCACCCCGCCCACTGCGGTCGCAACAACGGGCACACTGGCGGCCATCGCCTCGAATAGCACGAGCGGTGTGCCTTCGGTCCGCGAACTCATCACGAGGACATCGAAGGCGCGGAGCAACCGGCCGGCGTTCGGCACGGAACCATGCCAAGCGAGACGGTCGCCGAGTCCGAGCTGGCGCGCGCGCGCTTCGAGCAGCGGCCGATCTCGCCCTTCACCGATGATCGAGCATGGGACGTCGAGTCGAGCGACCATCTGAATGAAGAGGTCGGGGCCCTTCTCGGGAGTGAGGCGGCCCACCCAGCCAACCCGCCTTCCTTCGGCCGGCACGCCAAGGATGGCTCGCGCTTCACGACGGGGCAGCGGCGGGGTCGTCGGTCGCCACGCGTTGACGATCGTTCGCAGCACTCGCGCCGGTACCCCGCGCTTCCGCAACAGCTGCGCCAGGGGATCGGATACCGCTACCACTGCGTCGAAGCGACGGAGCGCCCAGACCTGGAGGGCCTCGTAAAGCCGCCCGCGCCATCCCATCCGCGTGAACCCGTGCACGGTGGCCACCACAGGGACGCGCTGCCGACGCGCAACCCCGGCGTCCAGAACGTCGGGCCGGTACCCGTGCGTGTGGAGCACGTGCGGGGCGAAGGAAGTGAGGTGGTCGCTCACAAGGCGCCGCTCGCGCCGGTACGCCCGGCCAGTGACCTCGATCGTTTCGCAAGGGACGCTGATTTCGCGAAGCGTTGCGACGAACGGATGGCTCGAGCCAGGGGGATCAACAATCGCCGCCACGCGCACGTCGTGCCCCAGTTCCCTGTGACCGGCACTGAGCGACGCCACGATCTGTTCAGCACCGCCGGTGGGCGCGGGCGCGATAAGGTGTAGAACCCGCAACCGCTCGGCCGAGTTCAAATGGGCACTCTCCCAATTGGCGGTATGCCCGGCTTCTGTGCCGCCCATGGACTTGGTGCTCCCGGCTAACAGATGATAGTCGTTGTCGCGAAGTTGCGTTGGTGGTAACCCCGGCGGTACCGTCCGGGCGTTGTCACTCGGTTCTCACCTCGCAACTTGCACTCGCGCCGCCGTTTGGCAAACGGTGCGGCCAGGCCGCGATAGTCGTACTACCTTAGGCCGCAAGCCGCGCCACCGTCTGTTGCACACAAGCGTTGCGGCTACGCAACAGTCGCGAACTTGCTCCGGATTGGGGGAACGGCTATTCATCTACGATTCGGATCAATGGGAAGTTGGCGCGACTGCTGCGCAACCTGGCGGTAGTCGCGCAAAGTGTCGTGTGGCAGGTAAGCGCCGGCCTCGCCGGCCGCAGATGACGGCTCCTGACGCCAGAGGACCAACGATGTCGCTTTCGCTCTCCCCGATGATCCGGGGGCTCTCGGTTGCCTTGCTCTTGGCCTCGTGCGGCGGGGACATACTGCCCTCCAGTTCCGTGCAGGTTGGGGCCGCTACTCAACTCGCCTTCACCACACAGCCATCCAACAGCACGGCGGGCACGAGCTTCGGAACGGTGGTCACCGCTCAGGATGCGTCGAACGGCACGGCCACTGGTTTCGCGGGCACGGTGAACTTGGCGATCACGGGCGGCACGGGCAAGACGGGTGCGCATCTCCTGGGCACGACCAGCGTCACGGCGGTGGCGGGGGTGGCAACGTTCAGCGGGCTCAGCATTGATAGCGCCGGGACGGGCTACACCCTGACCGGTGCGGCCACAGGGTTGAGCAGCGCTGTGAGCTCCGCGTTCAACATCGCCGCCGGCGCCGTCTCGACGAGCCAGTCCACGGTTTCCGTTTCAGCCGCGACGGTAGCCTCGGGTGGGACGGTGACTCTCACGCTCCAGGCCAAGGATGCCAACAACAACAACCTGACCTCCGGCGGCCTTACGGTGGCGTTCACGGCGAGCGGAGGCACGAGCACAGGCACGATCGGTGCGACGACGGACAACGCCAACGGCACCTACACGGCCACATTCACGGCCGTTACGGCCGGCACAGCGACGACGGTTCATGCCACGATTGGCGGCACGGCGGTGACCTCGACGCTGCCGACGATCACGGTGACACCGGGCGGCGTCTCGACCAGCCAGTCGACTGTGTCCGTGTCGGCCGGGACGGTGGCATCCGGGGGCACCGTGAGCCTGACGCTCCAAGCCAAGAACGCGAGCGGCGCGAACCTGACCACTGGCGGGCTGACGGTGGTGTTCACGGTGAGCGGCGGGACGAGCACGGGAACGATCGGCGCGACGACGGACAACGCCAACGGTACCTATACGGCTACCTTTACCGCGGTTACGGCCGGCACAGCGACGACGGTCCACGCGACGATCGGCGGCACGGCCGTGACCTCAACTCTGCCCACGATCACAGTCACCCCGGGCGCGGTTTCGACGAGCCAGTCCACGGTTTCGGTGTCGGCTGCGAGTGTGGCTGTGAACGGAACGGCGGCCCTGACCCTTCAGGCCAAGGACGCCAACGGCAACAACCTGACCACAGGCGGCCTCACCGTCGTCTTCACGGCGAGCGGAGGCACGAGCACGGGGACGATCGGTGCGACGACGGACAACGCCAACGGCACCTATACGGCCACCTTCACAGGCGTTACGGCCGGTACGGCGACGACAATCGGAGCGACGATTAACGGCACCGCGGTGACGAGTACACTGCCCACCGTCACAGTCATCAGTGGGAGCTCCCTCTGGCCGAACCAGCCGGCGGGCTTTACGGCCCTGGAGGAGCGCGCTTTCAACTCGCTGGGGTTGCTCGGCGCTTCTGGCACACCTGACGGCAGTCCCGATTCCTGGTCGTACATCACATACGGGGCCTATCAGTCCATTGTTACGGATGCGAGCGCACCGAAGTCCCCTCCCAACGTGTGGCAGTCGTTGTACCCTGGCCCCGCAGATGGCGTGGTGGTCGCTGGCACTGGTGGCAATGGCGTGTTTACACGCACATCTGGGACATGGACTGCGGGCGCGGAAGTGGGCAAGAGCCACATCCTTTACACCGACACGCCAGGCATTGGCGGATTGGTTGGCCTCTTCGTTGTCACCAGCAATGACGCAACCCACATCTACTTTAGCGGCAATGCCACGGGCGCCACAAACTCCGACGGGTGGCCGGGGGGTGCCGAACCCACGAAGACATGGGTCTACTATGGCGCGCCGACGACTTACACGCAGCTCTACGTGTCCTTCTGGGTCAAGCTCTCATCCAACTGGTATCGCGGGTCGAGCGGGGGCGGAAACAAGATCTTCTTCTTTAATAACAACGGCACGACGCATTCGGGCACTGTGATAGCGGAGGCGTTTGGCGGTGGCCCTGATACCGCGGGAACCGGCGCCCTGTTCGTCGATGTCGCAACCCAGTCGTCCCCAGATCCGAACAATTGGTCTGCCCACAACGTCAGTTCGGTCCGGATTGTCCGCAACACCTGGCAGCGGTGGGAAGTCCTGCTAATCGATCCTGGTGCAGGAATCAACAACTGCACCATCAAGGTCTGGATTGATGGCGTGGCGGCACTCAACGTCACGAACGCCTTCTTCGGTGATGCCAGCTACGATCACCACTTTTCGGGGATTGAGTTCACGCCTGTCTGGGGTGGAAGCGGCAACGCCAAAGTACCGGCCGACCAGTACTTGTGGGCGGACCATATCTATGTGAGCGGGCATCCTTGAGATGCTCCGGCTCTAGCGGTTGACTTGGGGTGCCGTCAGCCCGGGATTAAGGGCGATGAGCGGGGAGTGTGGCGAATCTCTATGGCTGCGGAGTAGGTCCGTCCGCCTATGAGGCCGGCGAAGATCGCGGCGGTGAGCCCTCGGATTCGTCTGCTATGGCAGAGCCGCGCAGCATGTTCGCAGCGTGGTGCCTGTCCACGAGCGCGGCCAGGGTGACGACGCCCCGGGCGTCGAAGTACAAGTGATAGAGGAGTAGAGCGGCTGGCAGGTTCTCGAGTTTCCCGCCTTGCATGAGGCGATACAATACTGCTAGCAGGGGCATGAGCGTTTGGCCGCCTACCGCCAATAGCACCCTCGCCGGAGCCGAAAGCCAGCTGCCGAACAGCGCCGCGGCGAGCGTCGCTGCGCCGCAGATCAGATGAGTGAGGGCCATCGCGGTGGGTTTGTCGAGCTTTGCCGCGCCGCGCCGCCTGCTCCCGATACTGTGCCACGCTTCCCTTCTGACAAAGGCCCGCAGCGACCTTGGGTTCCCGTGGTGAACGGCTGCTATGTGCGGGTCTTCCTTGAACCGGAAGCCATGGTTCACAAGGCGCGCACAGAAGTCAACGTCTTCGTCGGTGATAAGGGCTTCCTGGAATCCGCCTACGCGGCAGAATGCCTCACGCGTCACCACTAGATTCGCACCATTGATGTACTTCGGGCGCGGATTGGGGCCCTGTTGGTGGAGGCGGTGCCACACCCTCTCAATCCAGTGCGGCGAGGGTGGCAAGGCACACAATGAACCCGAGGCTACCCAGTCTCCGGAAGATAGAGACCTCTCCACTTCTCGGAAGTACTCCCTCCCTACCTCGCAGTCGGAGTCAATAAACGCGAAGTACCTGCCCCGGGCCAATTCTGCTCCCCGGTTGCGGACGGCCGCTACGGTCACACCCGGGGCCTGCAGTGCGCGGACCCACTCGCACTGCCTGAGTTGGACCTCGCCCCATGTTCCGTCCGTCGACCCATTGTCCACGACGATGACCTCGACGGCGCCGTGGTGTTCCGCTGCCGCCAAGACGGAAGCTAGACACGAGTCGAGGAACCGCTTCGCGTTGAATGTCGGTATTATGGCGGATACGACGTAAGCGCGAGTGTCATCTCGCAGCGGCCCGATCCCACCGGTGGGCTCCAATCCCGGCGACGGACTCACTGAACGACGTGACCTGCCTTGGATCGGCCGCTACGGCTAGCGAGCGGCGGCTCACGCACCTTCGCCAGACCTACGGCAAGGCCTGCCAAAGTGTACAGAATGGCGCTGTATGTTTGCGACAGGAAGAACCCCGCCACAGCGAAGCCGACAAGAGACGCCGCGCCGGCAAACGCGAGCCCCCCGACTTCCCGCGTGGGTTGCTCCTGCCTACGGTGAGCCCGGCCACTAGCGCGGAGGAACGTGCGGAGAACCTGATAAAGCAGGACAGTGAATACCACTAACCCTGGAACACCGAGTTCGGCGCCCGCTAAGACAAACGAGTTGTGCGCGGTGGACCACTTCCAGCCTCTCCCCTGAGCGGCGAACTCCTCGCTGATGGCGGCGAGCTTCCCTTCGGCGCTCTCGAAGCATGCCGCCCCGACACCGGTCAGTGGCCTGGAGAGCATGTAGCCAATGCCCCGCTTCCAGATCTCCACCCGGCCCGTCGGACTGCTCATGTTGTAGTCTTGGCTGGGGTCGCGAATTGTCCGCATCTGTTGCCAGTACCAACCCGTTCCCAGGACCGCCCCGAGACCGACCACGGTCCCAACAAGGGCGATGCGTGCGCGGCGACTCACGGCGCGATTCAGTAAGCCGAAAAACACGAGGACGACGAAGGCAGCGAGGAAGCCGCCTCGCGAACCGGTCTTCACCAAGACCAAGGTGCTCGCGACGAGTGTGTAGATCCCGAGGAGTCGCGCGGGGAGCCGCCGGGCGCTCGCGACGCCGAAGAGGGCAAACGGCAGCGTGCTTACGACGAAGAGCGCGATGTCGTTGGGATCATACGAGTAGCCGCGGGTCATGCGCTCGGCGCCGACGCCTCCCGTCCTGACAATCAACACCGTGCAGTAGATGGTAGCTGAAAGCAGGAAGACGAAGGACAACCGTCGCACATCCGCATATGACCGCACGGAGCCTGCGACAACGAGGAACAGCACAACGGTCTTTGCGAAGTCGTCATAGAGGAAGGTCAGGCTGAGTCGGGGGTAGATTCCGAACGGGACGGACAGTGCCACCAAGGCCAAGAGCGTAAGCGCACACCACGTGATGGGGTGTCCCAACCGCCCGACCGATCGGCGCCTGTCACTGCTGAGCAGAAAGAGAACGATGCAGAGTATCCCCGCGATCAGCGTCGGTCGCAGCGGCTCGAGTGCCGGAAACAGCTGCTGAATGCGCCCCACCGAGGTCAGGATGTAGAGAGAGACCGCGCCGAGGAGAGGATCCCACGGAAGGACGGAGTCTCCCTTGGGGCGTTGGCCGCTCGCGCTAGAGCTCGTCAGAGCCGCGCGATAGCCGGCCCCTACCGCCGGGCGATCTGTGGCGCCCGACAGTTGGGTGCCTCGGCGATAGGTTGGCACGCTGCTCCTCAGAGTTTACCCAGATGCGAATGGCCGATAGCTTGTGTCATGCTAGCATACTACCACGGGGTTTCTTCAGCAAGCGGATCGCGTCAGCCGATCGACGAGACTGAACAGATCGGTTTCGAGCGAAGGCGCTGAGGCGGGTCATGCGGAGACTTGCGAAGACGATTCTGGAGCGCGCCATGCTCCGCGTTGCCCGGGCGAGTCTGCTTGCCGGAAACCACGGCGCGTATCGAGTGATCCTAGCCTACCACAACGTCATTCCGGATGGACGGCCGTCGGTAGGCGAGTCATCGCTTCATATCTCACGATCGCGTTTCTGCTCACACTTGGACGTTATCCAGGAGCTATGCGTCGTGTCCGACCTTGGCGGCCTCATCGCGGGACGGCAGAGCGATTCGCGCCGGCCGGTGGTGGCAATCACATTCGATGACGCGTATCGGGGCGCCGTGACCATCGCTGCCGGGGAACTCGCTGCCCGTGGACTGCCGGCCACATTCTTCGTGTGCCCGAGTCTCGTGGGGACGCGGGCGTTCTGGTGGGATCGAGTGGCCTCGTCGGGCGATAATGAGGTGCCATCAGGTTGGCGGGTGAATGCCCTGAACGGCTTGGGAGGTGACGCCGCGTCGATCGTGGAGTGGGCGGGAAGCCGGGCGGCTGCAGCGGAGGAAATTCCCGAAATCGCGGTCCCCTGCGGCGACACTGATCTGTCCGATCTAGCGCGCCAGCGGGGCATGACGGTGGCGTCCCACTCATGGTCCCATCGCAACCTCGCTATTCTGCCCGCAGGTGAGCTTCGTCAGGACCTGGTTGCCAGTCATCAGTGGTTGTTAACCAGGTTCGGCGCGGCCTATCTGCCCGTTCTCGCCTACCCTTATGGGTGCTGGTCTGAGGGTGTCGGCCAAGCAGCACGCGCGGCGGGCTACATCGCGGCCCTCCGCGTAGAGGGCGGGCGTTTCCGTGAGCCGGCGGCAAACAGGTTCGCGGTGCCGCGAATCAGTGTTCCCGCGGGACTCTCAAGGGAAGGCCTTGCCCTCAGGCTCCTAGGCGTGCTTTCCGCGTGATGAGGCGAATTGTCATCACCGACGCAGAGCAGCGCGCTGCTCTCGCGGTCGTGCGCTCGCTGGGCAACGCGGGCTGGGAGATTGCCGCGATAGGATCCAAGGCGCGGCCGATCGCGGCCGCCTCTCGCCACGTTTGTCGGTTTGTACGGACCTCGGATCCAGTATCTGCGCGCACGGAGTTCGTCGCGCAGGTAGTCGAGTTCTGCGGCGCATTCCGCCCAAGTGTCGTGATCCCTGTCGCGGATGCATCGCTTCTCGCGCTGCTTCCTGCAAGGCAGCTTCTTGACCCCGCGGTGATACCATTCCCGCCGGAAGACGTTGTTCTCGCTGCTGGCGACAAGGCCCACGTACTTGAGGTGGCGCGTGGCCTGGGCATAGCGACTCCACAACAGTTGGTACTTCAGGGCCCGGAAGCGCTTGCCGATGCCGCGCCTCGGTTTCCTGTAGCGGTCAAGCCGACACGGTCGTTTCCGGCCAAGTCCGGCCCGCCCTCTGCTCGAAGGACGGCGTACGCGAATGACGCAGCGGAGCTTCGTCGGCTGGTAGAGAGTTACTCCTCCAACGCGTTCCCGCTCCTCGTGCAGGAGCGCGTCGAGGGGCCTGGGCTCGGCATCTTTCTCCTTCGCTGGCGGGGAGTGACTCGTGCAGTCTTCGCTCACAGGAGAATACGCGAGAAGCCCCCGTCGGGTGGGGTGAGTACGTGCTGCGAGAGCGTCCCCGCTGAGTCTTCGCTGGTCAGTCAGTCCACCGCCTTGCTCGATGCACTGCGGTGGGACGGCGTCGCGATGGTGGAGTACAAACTCGACCGCCGGTGCAATGTTCCGGTGCTCATGGAGGTGAACGGCAGGTTCTGGGGGTCTCTCCAACTGGCAATCGATGCGGGGATTGACTTCCCATCTCTTCTGGTTGATGCGGCACTTGACCGGCCCGCCGAGATCTTGCCGCCCTATCGGGTCGGCGTGCGAAGCCGCTGGTGGTGGGGCGACGTGGACCATGTGCTCGCCCGGCTGCGGCGCCGCCGGGGAGAACTAGTGCTTCCCCAGGATGCCCCCAGCGTTGGTCGCGTGCTCATCGACGTGTTCCTACCGCGCCGCGGGCAGCGGAACGATGTCCTCCGGCGCGACGACCCTCGCCCGTTCTTCGCTGAGACTCTGAACTGGATTCGCCGAGCGTGACGGGCCTGACGCGCGTGGTCCACATCATCCAGAACCTCAACTACGGGGGCATGGAGCGTCTCCTGGCGGATATTGTCGGCCGGCTTGATCGCAGCCGCTTCGAACCCAGAGTCCTGTGTCTTCAATACGCGGGCCGCTTCGCGAGCGAAATCGAGGGGGTCGCGCCCGTTGGTGTGGCGCCGCGCTACTCCCGTTTGTCGATGCTTCGCCCGACTGGCTTGGCTGCCGTCATCCGCTCGTACGCACCGCACGTCGTACACACGCACAGCGGCGTCTGGTACAAGGCTTCGCTTGCGGCACGTATGGCGGGTGTGCCGCGGGTCGTCCACACCGAACACGGCCGGGCGCGTCCGGATACCTTGCCGCATCGGCTCTTGGATGGGACTGCCGCGCGTCGCACCCACGTCGTGGTGGCGGTGTCAGAAGCGCTGGCCGGGGAGCTGCGGGATCGCCTTCTGGTTCCCGCAGAGCGTGTCGTCGTCATACACAACGGGGTGGACACACAACGCTTCCGGCCCCGCGCGGACGCGGGCCGCATCCGAGCAGAGATCGGGTTGACGGCGGGCAGCACCGTGATCGGTAGCATCGGACGCCTCGAGCCGGTCAAGGGCTACGACGTCGTTCTGCGGGCCTTTGGAGCACTCCCGCTAGCCTGGCGGCAGGGGCGGGACGCCGCGCTCGTCATTGCCGGCGATGGATCGGAGCGGGGTCGCCTCCAGGCCCTTGCGCAGGAACTTCGCATTGACGACCGAGTGTTCCTTCTCGGTTGGCGGGATGACGCCGAAGACCTGCTCGCGACTTTCGCGCTGTTCACCATGGGCTCCCGCAGCGAGGGCACATCCGTCAGCCTCCTCGAGGCGATGAGCAGTGGTGTCTGTCCGGTCGTCACGTCCGTGGGCGGGAACGCGCACGTGCTCGGGCCGCCCCTTGGTCACCGCCTTGTGCCGCCCGAGGACCACGCTGCCCTCGCGCGGGCCTGGCAGATGGCGGTGCAGGACGATGCCAGCCGGTCTCGGGATGGCCAGCTGTCCCGACGCCGCGTGATAGACGCATTCAGCATAGATGCGATGGTTAGGGCGTACGAGCGTGTCTACGCGGGAGCGTGACGGGCAGGGTCGCCTAGCGGCTGGCGGCGGCAGGCGAGGCTGCCTCCTAGCCCGGGAGCGCCCGGCCGAGCGCCGGCAGGATTGCGGCAGCGGCGGTTCGAGCGGTCTGCAGCGCCTCCGATTCAGAGGTGCGCACCGGCACCACGATCCGCACTAGCGCCTCATCGCTGCGTCGCCTTACGGCAGCGTCCTTGAGCAGGTTCCACTTGACCCGGTACTCGTTCCACACCACACGGCCCCGCCCTTGGTACCAGTAGAAGACCAGCGCCCGCTGCTGCCCGTTCTGAAGCAGATACCGATTCACGGTGACGGCGCCGGTCGGGGTCATCACCGTTTCAGGGCTGGACGCTAGTGGCTCCCACCCCGCGCCCGGCAGGCAGTTCTTGGGTGAGTGGATGGTCTGACCCTGGGTCTGCTCGTCGTAGTAGCCGACGTAGAGGGAGAACGCCAGCGTACGTGCGCTGTCCGCACTCTCGTAGTTGCGGGCTAGATACGACGTCACGGCGGCGACCCGCGCCTCGGCTTCGGAGAGCGTGACGTCCCGGCTGCGCAGCCCGTTGATCTCCTTCGGGACGGCCTGGGCGAGCGGCACGCGCAGCGACAGGGCCCGCTGTGCCTTCACCCCCACCGTGGCAAGTGCCGCGCCCACCGCCAGCACAGCCGCCGGCGCCCACCCGAGCCGCGGGATCACGCCAGCGCCCCCCGCAGCCGCCGCTCCAATGCCGCCAGGGCGAACGCAAAGGCCCCCAGGATAGCGAGCGCCAGCACGAAGATCACCCACCCCTCGCTGAGATGCATGAAGCCCTCAGCGAGCCGCGGATCTACGTAGTAGGTCAGGAACCCCGTCAGGAAGACCCGTAGGGCATTCAGGGCCATCGCGACCGGGATCGCCAAGAGCATGAGAAGCACGCGGCCCCAAGGGCTCCTCAGCCAGAGGCCGCCCACCAGCACGCCCAAGGCAATCAACGCGGTCAGGGATCTGAGCCCGCTGCACGCCTCCGTGACGAACAGGGACCGCCCCGGTAGCTGGATCACGTTCCCCTCAAGGCGCACCGGCACGTGGCGAAGCTCGAGCAGCGCCGCTCCCCACTGGGATGCCTTGAGCTGTAGCGGCAGCGCGAGGCTGCCTAGCACTACGACAGGCAGGGGCACCGACAGGAGGATCAGAAGCCCCGGGAGCCACCAGCGGCCGACCTGTCGCACGCCGTAGGCGTACACGATCAGCCCGATCGCCGCGCCGAGCAAGGACATCCGCATGGTGAACAGCTCGGCGGCCAAGCCTGACAGATACCTGAGTAGGATGGCGCCCAGCAGCAGCGAAAGCCCCAGCAGATGCTGGGGCTTGGGATCCAACACAAGACCACGCTTCCAGGCTAGGTATAGCGCGACGGGGAAGAGCAGCAGGCCGTGGCCCGCGTTGGGGTCGGTCCACCAGTCGCGGCCCAGCGTGATGATTGGCTGAGCGAAGCACACAAGAAACGCCAGCCCCGCAACCATCACTGGGGCTGGCGCCTTATGTGACCCTACGCGGACGCCGGCATTCGTCACTGCCATGCGCGCTACGTTACCACGCTCCGCGCCGCAATGCCACCGTGGGGACGGTCTTCAACATGATCTTGAGGTCCTCCGCCAAGGAATGCCGCTCCACGTACTCCAAGTCGAACGTGACCTTCCGGCGGACGTCCTCGAGGCACGTGTCGTAGTGCTGGTTGACCTGTGCCCAGCCGGTGATGCCCGGCCGGACCCGCTGCCGTTCCGGGTAAGTCGGGATCTGCTCGCGCAGCGAGGCGAAGATGGTCGGCTGCTCGGGCCGCGGCCCCACGACATTCATGTCGCCCCGCAGCACGTTGTAGAGCTGCGGCAGCTCGTCAAGCCGGTACTTACGCAGCAACCGGCCGAGGGCGGTCACGCGAGCGTCGTCCGGGGAGGCCCAGCGTTCGTCCGCTTGCTCCTGGCCGTCGCGTCCCATCGCCATGGTGCGGAACTTGTAGATCGTGAACGGCCGGCCGCCGTAGTCCACCTGCCGGCGGTGGTTGCCGCCGAACCTCCGACGCCGGTCAATGCCGATCCGCGTCTGCTTATAGATGACGGGACCCGGCGATGTCAGCCGGACGGCCAGGGCGATCACCGCCATCAGCGGCGCGGACGCCACCAGGCCCATGGCCGCCACTGCCACGTTCAAGGCGCGCCGCGCCTTCTCGCGGCGCGCATGATCGATGTGATCCAGCCACCCCGTACTGCTGAGGGCTGGTGAGAACGTGGCAGCGGCGATGTCCGATGGGGGCATGTCGGGGAGTTAGTAAAGCAAGACCCATGCGAGGCCACGGCACGGTGTGCCGCCGGCGGAATCGGTTGTGGCGCAGTCGGTTAGCGGATCACCACAATATCGATCGTCCAGGCCGCGGTGTAGCGAGGCCGAGGCTTGTGTGGAGTGCGCGCCACACTACGCACAAAAGGTCCAGCGCGTACCTTGACATGACAAGTACTTTGCGTTACAAAGTTAGTTCGAACTTCGGGCTGCGCTGCGACGATCTCGTACGCGGCCATCGAGAGACGGTGTACTGATTGAGCGGAGACGCTAGATTACCGAGCTTGATGAGCGACAGTTCTCCAGATCAGCCTGATTCTCCGCGTGCCCTGCCTGCGGCCTCGAACACAACGCAGCCAGGCTCTTGGGGTGACGGACCGCCAGATGAGGGGCAGCCGGTCAACTTGCGGCGTTACCTCGCCGCGCTGGCGCGGCACAAATGGCTGGCCGGATCGCTGGCGATCGTCGGCATGGCGCTGGGTTTCGCGCTGTCACGGCTCGTGCCCTCCGAGTACGTGGCTCAGGCTACGTTGTGGCTCCAGGAGGGCGACGCTGGGGGCGGCGGCCGCCAGACAGGCCCGATCCAGCCCGCCGGCCTGCTTCAGATGTCCTCGTGGGTGGACCTCCTGCGATCGTTCGTCGTGCTCGACGAAGTCGTCCGCCGCCAGCGGCTTTACCTTGAGCTGGGCAACGATGCGGACAGCGCCGTTTTCGCGGGATTCCAGGTCAAACCTGCCATGGCGCCAGGCGAGTACCGCTTGGAGGTATCGCGCGACGGGCGCACCTTTGTGCTGACCAGGAGAGAACAGCAGGTTCAGCGTGGTGCCGTGGGGGACTCGGTCGGTGCGAGCGTCGGGTTCGAATGGCGACCCAGTGCAGCGGAGCTGCGCGCCGGGCGCTCGGTCCGCTTCCGCGTCAGGACGCCGCGCGACGCGGCGCTGAACCTCCGGGACGACCTCAAGGCCAACTTGCCGCAGCAGGCCAGCTTCCTGCGGCTCGAGTTGACGGGCACAGATGCCTCGGCCGCCGCGGCGACGGTCAACGCCGTTGCTGACCGATTCGTCGAGGTGGCAGCCGAATTGAAGAAACAGAAGCTCACCGAGTTGAGCGCGATCCTGCAACAGCAGCTCAACTCCTCGTACCTGGACCTGGGGCGCGCGGAACGCGCCCTCGAGGGCTTCCGGGTGCACACGATTACCCTGCCGTCCGAGCAGGCGTCGCCGGTGACGCCGGGCCTCGAGCAGACGCGTGATCCGGTGTTCAGGGCGTTCTTCCAAATGCGCGTCGAACGCGACCAGCTGGATCGGGATCGTCAGGCGATCGAGCGTGCGTTAGCGCCTCCTGACTCTGCCGATTTGTCCATGGAGTTGGAGGCGATTCCGGCGGTGCGCGAATCGGCTGAGCTTGTGCAGGCGCTCAGCACCCTCGCCAGCAAGGAAGCGGAAGCCCGCGCCATGCGTCTTCAGTTCTCGACTCCTTACCCGCCGTTGCAGCGCCTCGAGGCGGAGGTCGAGGAGCTCCGGCGGCAGACGGTGCCGGGGCTGGCGCGAAAGCTCGCCGCCGAGCTGGCTTCGCGCGTGCAGGACACCGACTCGCGCATCGGGTCGGCATCACACGAATTGCAGGAGATTCCGGCCCGCGTGATCGAAGAGGCGCGCTTGAGGCGCGACGTGGCCATTGCGGAGAACCTCTATACCACCCTCCAGCAGCGCTACGAGGAGGCGCGGTTGGCGGAGGTGAGCAGCATCCCCGACGTGCGGACCCTCGACCGCGCGGTGAGGCCCGAGCAGCCGCTCAAGAACAAGGCAATGATGGTTCTCCTGGGCGGATTGTTCGGGGGACTGGGCGCCGCTGGGGGACTTGTCTTCCTGCTCGACCGGTTTGATCGGCGGGTGCGCTACCCCGATCAGGTCAGCGTAGAGATGGGCCTGCCGATCCTCGGCGTGGTGCCGCGTCTCAAGAACGGCGGCCGGTTGACTGGCGGTAGCGCCGAGGCGCAGGTAATCGAGGCGCTGCGTACCATCCGCCTCAACATCGAGCACGCCTACGGTGCGGCCGGCCCGCTCGTGGTGATGATTACGAGCCCCGGAAGTGGCGACGGCAAGTCGTTCCTCGCTTCGAACCTGGCGGTCTCCTTCGCGGATGCCGGCCATCGCACGCTGGTCGTGGACGGCGACATCCGGCGCGGCAATCTCCACAGGGTGTTCCAGCTGCAGCGGAAGCCTGGCCTGCTGGACTTCTTAGGCGGGGGTGCGTCCCGGGACGCGATCGTGCAGAGTACCTCGATCAAGGGGGTCGAGTTCATCGGCGGCGGGTCGCGCAAGAGTGCGGGACCGGAGCTGCTCGCGTCGGCCGTGATGTCCCAGCTCTTGATCGGCCTGCGCAACGCGTACGGAGTGATCATCATTGACTGCGCGCCGCTCGGGGCCGGAGTGGACCCGTTGATCGTCGGGTCACTGACGGGCAATATGGTGCTGGTGCTGCGCACCGGAGTCACAGACAGAGATTTTGCCATGGCCAAGCTCGATGACGTGAGCCGTCTGCCCATCCGCGTGCTTGGGGCGGTGGTCAACGACGTGAGGCCGGGGCAGGGGTACGGCTCCTACGAGCACTACGGATATCTGGCGGGGTATGAGACGGCGGAGGAGGACGACACCGGAAAGGCAGTGGTGAAACGCCTGCCGGGGAAGGTGTGACCGCGTGCTCAGCGACCTAATCGATTGGCGGTTGCCGGGAATCGGTGTGGGCGTGGCGCTATGCGCTGTGCTCCTGACGCGTGGGGCCGGGGCGCAGCAGAACGGTCCGTGGGACTTCCGCGCCCCTCGTATCACTCGCCCGCAGCTCGAGGAGGTGCTGACGCGCTTCGAGGCAGCGGCCCGGTCAACGGCCTACAGCGAGCGCCTGCGTGCGGAAGCCCGAAGTGAAGCGGACTCGATCCGCGCCCGTCTCAAGGACGGGGACATGCGCGCGGGCGACCGGCTGAGGCTCACCGTGTCGGACCAGCTCCAGCTGACGGATACGTTCACCGTCTCGGCGGGGCCCGCACTGGTGTTACCGGTGGTCGGCTCGGTGGCATTGGGGGGAGTGCTGCGCTCCGAGCTGGAGGGAGCGGTCACGAGCAGCGTGGAGCGCGTGTACCGGGGCGCGGTGGTTAGGGTGGCGCTGCTGACGCGCGTGGCCGTCATCGGCGGCGTGGCGCGGCCCGGCTACTACGCCCTGCCGAATGACGCGCTCGTGCCTGACGCCATTTCCGCGGCGGGAGGTTTGACTGCGGACGGGCGCCTCGGCGGCATCTACGTGGAACGCGGACAAGGTCGGGTATGGGAGCCCGATTCGCTCCAAGCCGGCATGCGGGACGGACGGACGATTGCCGATCTCGGCCTCCAGGCTGGCGACCGAATCGTCGTTCCCGTCGCTGCTCGGCAGGATCCGGAGAGTACTATCCGTACCGTGACTTACCTGCTGTCTCTACCACTCTCGCTCTACGCACTCCTGCAACTTGTGAAGTAGCGGGCGGCCCCCAAACCCATGGCCGAGCGCGTCGCGGTCCCTTTCATGGCGTTCGGGCTCGGCATCGCGGCCTACGCGTACCTGGGCTACCCCCTGTTGCTCAAGCTGGTGAGCCTTCTCTGGCCTAGGCCCGTCGTGGCTGCGGAGCCCGACGTGTGGCCCTCGATCAGCATCACCATCCCTGCGTATAACGAGGAACGTGCAATCGCCGCGACCCTGGACGCGCTCCTCACCACCGACTATCCCGCCGACCGGCGCCAGATCCTGGTGGTCTCCGACGCCTCGATCGACCGGACCGACGAGATCGTGCGCGGCTACGCCCATCGCGGCGTGGAGCTGCTGCGGATGCCGGAGCGCCGTGGCAAGACGGCCGCCGAGAACGCAGCGCGGGAACACCTGCGCGGCGAGATCGTTGTCAATACCGATGCCTCGGTGCGAATCGCGCCCGGAGCCCTGAAGCCGCTGATCGCGCGCTTTGCCGATCCCACTGTAGGCGTGGCGTCCGGCCGCGACGTGAGCGTGGCCCAGATGAACCGCGACCTCAATCTCGGCGAGTCGGGATATGTCGGGTACGAGATGTGGGTGCGCGACTTGGAGACGCGGGTGGATTCGATCGTGGGCGCGTCGGGGTGCTTCTACGCCATCCGCCGGCCGCTGCACATGACGCTCTTCCCGGCCGCGCTGAGCCGCGACTTCGCCTGCGCGCTGATAGCGCGGGAGGCGGGCTTCCGGGCGGTCTCGGTCAACGAGGCGGTGTGCTACGTGCCCCGCATCCAGTCGCTCAGACGGGAGTACCGCCGCAAGGTGCGCACCTTGACTCGCGGCCTCGAGACGCTGTGGTACAAGCGCAGCCTTTTGAATCCGCTGCGCTACGGCCTGTTCGCGTGGATGCTCTTCAGCCACAAGCTTATCCGCTGGCTCGCGCCGTGGGGGCTCGTGCTCGCGGGACTCGGCTGGCTCCTGCTGGCGCTCGCGCTGCGCTCGTGGCCGCTGCTCGGGATCTGCGTGCTGCCTCTGCTGTTGGCAGGTGGTGGGTGGCTGTGGCCGGAGGACCGCCACGCACCCCGAGTCTTCTCCCTGCCTGCCTATATCGTCTCCGGCATTGTGGCGGCCTTGGACGCGTGGCTGCGGGCACTGCGTGGCGAGCTGAATCCGGTGTGGGAGCCGACCCGGCGGCCGGCGGCGCCGGCGCGCTGAGCGGCTGGACGGTGGTGCGAGAACCTCGGGCTTAGATGCGGTGGCTCTCGGGCGGAAGGTCCAGTCGGAAGTAGAATCGCGTGCCCCACTCGGGGCGCGTCTCGTACTCGAGCTTGGACCCCAACGCCTCCACGAGCCTGCGGCACATCGCCAGGCCGAGCCCCGTCCCGGAGAAATGATGATAGCCGCCGTGCCTGCTCCTGCCGCGTGAGCGGCGGAACGGCTCGTACAGGCTCGCCATGGCCTCCTGGCTGATCCCATGCCCGGTGTCCCGCACCGAGAACTCGACCCCGGCCAGCCCCTTCGCGGTGCCGGTGATTTCGACGAAGCCCTTGTCCGTGAACTTGAGCGCGTTGGTCGTCAGGTTGAGGAGGACGCGGCTCAAGGCGAGCGGCCGGCCGACTCGGCGGTCGGTCGAGGGGAGCACCTGCCGGACCTCGACGCCTTTTTCCTCGGCGATCGGCAGCACCATGTCGCGGAGCGACTCCATCAGCTCGGCGACGGAGAATGCCTCGGGCTCCTTCTCCACCAGTCTGTCGCCCCCGCGTGCCAGCTCGATCACGTCGCTGGACAACGAGTTCAAGGCGAGCGCGGCGCTGTAGATCAGCCGGAGCTGGCGGCGCTGCAGATCATTCACCGGGCCGCTCCGCGCGCGCCCGAGCGTGTCGGCCAGGAAGAGCACCGAGGTCAGGGGCGAGCGCAGATCGTGCGCCAAGCCCACGACCAGGTCGAGGCCGTCCGGCCCTGACAGCAGCGACGCGAAGTCGCGCGGCGAACCGGGCAGGATGGCCAGCCGCACCTCCTCGATCGCCTCGAGGAGATCGAGGATGTCCTCCTGGTCTGGCGCCGCCTCGGCGCTCCGCCAGCCTCGCACGACTTCCGCCTGCAACAGACCGAGGAGATGCAGGCCGAGTGCGCTCACCGCGGGGCCGCCGCGCTCCGGCGCGGCACCGTTTACCGCCGCGGCGACGGCGGCCACGAGCCACTCGAGCAGCGGCCTGGTCTCTTCCGGGTGGAGGGCGCCGCCGGGTTGGCCTGACGCGTCGGCGACGGCGGCCGCCGCAGAGCGCAGAACGGCGAGCGGTTCCAACCGCTCGGCCGCCTGGACCCGGTCTGGAACAGGCCGCAGCTGACGGGCCGCGCCGCCAGCTGTCGGGTGGCCCACGCGCATCCTCATTCGGGCATCACCGTGACCATCTCGCGCTGGAGCCCGTGGCGTTCCATGAGCCGGTAGAGCGTGGTGCGGTCCACCCCCGCCAGCCGCGCGGCCTTCGACATGTTCCCGCCGGCGCGATTGACCAGCGTTGTCAGGTAGCGCCGCTCGAACAGCGCGACGACCTGCTCGCGGGCGGCGTGGTAGCTCTGGGCGAAGAGATCAGGCGTCACGAGGCCGGCGGCGGCGTCGGTCCCGACGCCCAAAGGCACGTCCCCGCCGAGTGGCATGTCCCCGGGCTCGATCCGCTGGCCCGGCTCGAGCATCACGACCGCGTGCTCGATCACGTTCTGGAGCTCGCGCACATTCCCCGGCCACGGCCGATGGCACAGCGCATCGATGGCTGCGTCGGTCAGCTTCGGTACCGCCGCGTTCGGATCGCGGTGGCGCCGCCAGTAGTGCTGCAGGAAGTGCTCGGCGAGCAGCTTCACATCCGCCGGCCGCTCGCGCAGCGGCGGCACGAGGATCGGCACCACACGGAGCCGGTAGTAGAGGTCCTCCCGCAGGGTGCCGTCCTTCATCGCCTGGTCGGGGCTCCGGTTCGAGGCCGAGATGAAGCGCACGTTGGCGACGGCGCTCGTCGTCGAGCTGCCGACGCGCCGCACCACGCCGTCCTGGATGACTCGCAGCAGCTTCGCCTGGACCGGTTTCGGCATGTCGATCACTTCGTCGAGCAGGAACGTGCCGCCGTTGGCCGTCTCGATCAGCCCGACCTTGTCCTTCACCGCGCCGGTGAAGGCGCCCTTCACGTGGCCGAACATCTCCGACTCGAGCAGCCCCTCCGGCAGCGCGGCGCAGTTGACCGCCACCAGGGGGCGCGCGCTGCGGCGGCTCAGCCGGTGGATCAGCTGCGCGATCATCTCCTTGCCGCTGCCGCTCTCGCCCGTGATGAAGACCGAGGCGTCGGTTGGGGCGACCCGCTTGGCGACGTCGATAGCGCGTTGGAACGCCGGGGCCGATCCGAGCAGCGTCGTCCCCTCGGACGAGGCCGTGCCCTCGCCGCCGCCAGCGGACTCGCGTCCGACCAGGACCGTGTGCGCTGCTCGGCCGATGAGGACCTGGAGATGGGTCGCCGAGAACGGCTTCGGGAGGTAGTCCCAGGCGCCGGCCCTGAGCACGTCGATGTTCGACGCGACGCTCGGTTGGCCGGTCATGACGATGGCGATGGTCTCGGGCGTCTTCTCCAGCGCCGCTTTGAGCAACTCCGTGCCGGGGACGTCCGCCATGTAGAGATCGATCATGACGATGTCGTAGCGGCGCCGCCTCACCAGCTCCAGCGCTTCCTCGCCGCGGCCGCACACCTCGACGCGGTATCCCTCCGCGTCGAGCACGGTCCTGCAGCTCTCCCGCAGCGTCCGCTCGTCGTCGATCACGAGAATCTGGACGGTCTGTCGGAACTCCGGTGGCACCAGCGCCAGGTCCGGTTCGTTCTCCGGACCCACGCTGGGACGGGGGCTCTCAACCCTCATGCTGCCTCATGTTGACGGTGGCTGTGGATGGGGCGGCTTCGGCTCAAGGGACGCCGCGCCGCAGTGCCGATGGAATAAACACCTATATGGCGTGCGCGCAACAGGTGGGGACAATACGAGACAGCGGGCCACTTTCTGGCCCGCTGTTCAGCGACGGCTGCAATCGGGCGCCTGGCGGCGCGGCAGACCTGTCTAGTTCACCCCGTTGGACTCGAACCGGCGGATCCACTGGCCGGTGGCGTCGGTGCGCGACTGACGCATCGCCCGGCTTGCCCGCGCCAGCATCTCTGACGGATCGATGGGGGCCTCGTGGTAGTTGGGCACGGCGTCGAACCCCGCCACCACCCGGACCTCGGGCTGCGCGGTTCGCAGCTCGTTCGTGAGCCGCTCCGCCAGGCGCACTGCGCCGTCGGCGTCCGTGTCCTGCGCGATCACGGCGAACTCGTTGGGACCGAGCCGCCCCATCGCGTCGGCGATGCGGCCGCGCTCGCGCAGTGCCTTGGCAAGCCGCTCGACCGACGCGGTGACTTGGATCTCCGCGGCCTTCTCGTCCTGCGCGTCGTCCGCCATCATCGAGAACACCACACACGCGAAGGGCGCGTGACTCCGGAAGGCGTGCGAGCCAAGCTCGCGGGCCCGGCGCGCGAGGCCCCGCACGTTGTACAGCCCGGTCAGGTGGTCGAGGAGGCTCTCCTCCCGCACCCGGTCGGCATCGAACTTTGCGCGGACGTAGGCGTCCAGCTTGAGGGGCAACTCCTCGTCGTCGAGTGCCGAGCCGAGGAAATCCCACGCGCCCGCGCGCAGCGCCTCGAGCCGCTCCTTCCGGCTCGAATGCCCGGAGCTGGTGACGAGGATGGGAGTGCTCTGGCTGATAAGCGGGTCGCTGCGCAGGGTGCGGCAGACCTCGAGTCCGTCGATGTCGGGCAGCTCGGCGTCCACGATGATGATGTCCGGCCGGGCGCTGCGGCAGCGCTCGAGTGCCTGCTTGCCGGTGTACGCGCGCAGGACCGCGTAGCCGTGCGGTCCCAGGATGCTCTCCAAGGCACGCGTATGCAATTCCTGGCTGTTGGCGATGACCACCAGCGGGGGGTGCTGACGGGCCGTGCCAGGCATTGGTTCGCTCATTCCCCAAGTGTTGACGGGCTACGCAGCCGGCTCATGACGGGTAACCTGTACTTGCCCACGTCCACCGGCTGGGGCGTGGGAACCCAATGAAACGCACTGCATGAGTTGTGCGATATACTCTCAGTTGGCCAAGTCATTGCCCTGCAATATGTTGGCGCTCGCCTGCCGCTTCTCTGATGTAGAACACGCAGCGTCGTTACGACACTATCATACAGTTGTGACGCGAACGCGCAACACTCGGCGGTGCCGCGCCGGGGAAGTGCGGGTGTGGCTTCAGGTTCCGCACGCTTCGGCAAGCGCGGAAAGATCGTTCGGGAGTGCGCGGTCAGCGACCCCGGTCTATCTTCGATCCGGATCACCCGTGGAGCGCCGCGATGACTTCGATCGCCGTGACGGCCCGATACAAACCGAAGCGGAGCGTTATCGAGACCGACCTTGAGGCCGAGCTCGTGCTGCTCGACCCGGAAACCCGGGAGATGTACAGCCTCAACCCGGTGGGGCGCGCGATCTGGCGGGCGCTGTCCGGGCACACGGTGGAAGCCATCGCCGGGGAGATCACCCAGGCGTTCGACGTCGAGTACGACCGGGCACTGGGTGACGTGCGCCGCATCCTGGGCGAACTACGGGAAGTCGGCCTGATCGTTCCCGCCGGCGATGCAGCCTGACCGGGCGTCCGTCTCCTTCGCCATCCTCGGCCGACCGTTCACCGCGCGGAACGCATCCACGCACCTGGCGGACTGGCTGCGAACGTTCTGGGACTACCCGGAACATGTTGTGCCGCGCCATCCCCATGTCATCGAGCTTGAAGCGGTCGCCTCAGCGCCCGCAGCGTCGCGCGACGCCTGGGCGTCGAAGCATGTGGTCGTCCCGGGCCGCACCCTCGCCTTCCGCAACGCCGGGCGAATCTGGGAGATGGACGACGCCGGCGCTGGGCTTCGGCTGGAGCTGCGCGGCGGCGCCTCGGGGATCGAGTTGTGGGGATGCGACGGAGGCGGCGACCTTGCCGCGCTGTATCACGGTCTCTACGTGGCGTTGAGCGAGGCGCTCCGTGCCAGCGGGCTCGTGCCGCTCCACGCCGCGGTGGCGGCGCTGGGGGGCGAGACGGTGGCGTGGCTTGGTGCAAGCGGGATCGGGAAGAGCACGACGCTCCTCAACGCGGTCGGGGCCGGCTGGCGCGCGATCGCGGAGGACCTGTGCTGGCTGGAGCCCGGGACGCTGCGCGTCTACGGCTGGGATCGCGGCGTGCGCTGCTGGCCGAAGACGCTGCACCAGCTCTTCCCGCAGCTGGGGGAGGGCCAGCCCATGCCCGACGGGAAGCGCCTCATCCCCTACGACCGGCTAGGCGCTGATGATTCGCGCACCGGCATTCTCACGCGGCTGGCCGTGCTCGGCCGCGACACCGACGGCCCGTCCCGTTGGGAGCCGGCCACGGCGCGCGAGGTGGTAAAGTCACTGTGGGAGGCGACGGGCGTGCCGCTCGCCGAGGGGTCGCGCGAGGTGGCCGCGGCTGCGGTGACGCGGCTCAGCCGCCTCCCCGTGGCGCGACTTGTGTTGGGGAACAGCGCGCCGCCGCTCGCAGGGGCGGCCGGTGTATGGCGCGATCAGGCCCTGGGCGGGTAGCGGAAGTTGGCCCGGTAGTCCGGGAATCGCTCCCAGCCGCTCAGCTCAGGCAGGAGCGCCCCATCTTCCTCGACCCATGCGTGGCCGTGCAATCCCGTAGTGTCACGCCTCACTCCGCTCACGAATTGCACGGGCCACCCCAGCCGGCGCAGTGCCGCGTAGATCGCGAGCGCCTGCGGCAGGCAACTGCCCTCGGCGGGCCCGACCGGGAGCAGCTTGCAGGCCCAGCGGATGGCGCGGACGGTGCGCCAGCGCGCACGTGCGGTGCTGCGCAGGGAAGGCTTGGCATCGCGGGTGAGACCTGCGATCACCGTCCGCACGTCGCGGTGGCGCCGCAAGGCGCGTCGCACGCGAGCGAGCAGCGGCAGCGTCCGTGCGATGTCCCGGGCCAACCCCGGCCCCCGCGCCATGCGCAGGAGGGGCCCGGGGATGTGCACGAAGCCACCCTCCCATGTCCCCGCGACTTTCCATCGCAGCGACGCGAGCCGTGAAGGACGCCGTGGAACGGCGGGGGTGCGTGTGGATTCGCAGAGCCGGAGGAAGCACGAGAGCGTTCGTGAACATCCCAGCTCGTGCGCTCGGCGGGCCAACTCCCCGCGTGTCACAACGCCCCGCTCCATCAGCAGGGCCAGATCAATCGCATCTTGCGGCTTGAGCCCGCGTGCCGCATCGGCCACGGCCCGCTCGAGCGCGAGGTTCACGACGATCGCGTCCATCGGCTCGGGGACGCGAACGGAGGTTCCCTCCCACTCAAGAAGCTGGGAACGTGCCCACACCGCTTCCGTGATCTGCCGCTGGCGGTGCTGCCACCACGGCGCCGCCTTCACCACGAGACGTTGCACGTCCAGCTGTGCGGCGCCGCCCGGCCGGTAAAGAGTGAACAGCTCGGCGCCATCCGTGGCGCCCACGGGGCGCAGAACCGGCCGCTGCTTCCAGCCCAACCGTTGAGCCAGGCGGAGCGCTTCCGTCCCGTGCTCCTGGCGAATCAGGAGATCCACGTCGCCGTGAAAGCGCACGCCCGGCGCCGGATAGACGAACTCGGCGAGGTAGAAACCCTTGGTGAGGAGCGCTTCGATGCCTGCCGCGCGCCAGGCCGCGATCAGCGGGACCAGCTCGCGCTTGATCTCGTGGTGACGGGCGAGGGCGGCGAGATATTCCCGCCGCACCGCGGCGTTCCACCGTTCTGACGGCGCGCAGGCGTAGAGGTACGGCCCGAGGCCGGCCGTGCTGCGCACGCCCGCTTCGGGCAACGCCCGCACGGCGCCTCTCACGGGTTCAGCAGCACCGTCGCGGTGTTGTCATTCAAGTTCGCGACGGCGATGGCAAGCTTGCCGTCGTTCTTGAACGCCCCCAGGGTGACCCCGCGCGGGAGATGTCCGACGCCGACCGCGCTGCCATACACACTGCCAGTAAAGTTCCCCGTCCCGTCGTTGACCAATACCGTCACATCGTTGCTGTTCGTGTTGACAACCACGAGGTCCACAGAGCCGTCACCATTCATGTCTCCGACGGCGATGGCCCAGGGAGTGCTCTGGGTTGCTCCAACGCTCCACGTGCTCGCCGCGCCAAAGGCCCCGTGTCCGTCGCCCAACCGCACCATGACGTTGTTGTCACCGGAGTTTGGGACGATCAGGTCCAGGTAGCCGTCCCCGTTCACGTCCGCCAGGGCTACGGCGCTCGGCGCGCTCCCTGTCGTGCCCGTCGAATACGGGCTGCCGGTGGCCTGCGTGAATCCGCCCGTTCCGTCACCCAGCAGCACTGTCGCATCGTTCGAAGTCTGGTTACCCGTCACGATGTCGAGCTTGCCGTCGCCGTTCACGTCCCCGAGAGCGACTCCGTACGGTCCGGTTCCAACGGTGAACGGGCTTCCCGAGGCGGGCGTGAAAGCGCCTGTTCCGTCGCCGAGGAGGACGGTGACGGTGTTGTCGGAGTTATTTGCGATCACGAGGTCGAGCTTTCCGTCCCCGTTGACGTCCCCCGCTTGGATGTCCTGCGGCCCAGAACCGGTGTTGTACGTCTTGACGGCGCCGAACCCGCCCGTGCCGTCGCCCAATCGAACGCTCACGGTATTGTCGGTGTAGTTCGCCGTGGCGATGTCGAGCTTGCCGTCGCCATTGAAGTCCGCCAGGACCATCCCCCGCGGCCCCCGGCCGACGGCGAAGGGGCTGCCCTTGGCAATGGCTTCAGTGAACCCTCCGGCGCCGTCTCCCAGGAACACCGTAACGCTGCCGGCGCCGCCGCCGGCGTAGTTCGCGACCAGGAGGTCGAGCTTCCCGTCGCCGTTGATGTCACCGGCCCGGATCGGACGCGGCTGGCTAAGTGGGCCGAGTGGCCCCGTGTCGGCCACGAAGGACGCGCTGGCAACGGCGGCGGCGACGCGGTATCGGTACACGGTCGGGTGGCACGGGCGGGTGCCCTCGCTCACCCCGTGAAGGCCCGCGGTCAGCGCCACCTCGATCGCGTCGCCGGGCCAGAAATGCGCCGCCGGCGCGCTCAGCGTCGCCGTCCCCGCGCCGGTGTACGAACCACTCACGAATGCCCGGCCGCCCTGGAAGCTGTTCACAGCGAACGTTGCCGATGTCGCTCCGTTCATCGTCTGCCCGAAGGTCGCGGACAAGGTCGCCGTGCTGTCGATGTGGCTCGCCGTGGCGGCGTACGGGTTGGGACTCTCCGAGGTGATCCCGATCGAATCCACGAGAAAGCCGGTGGGTGTTCCCGACGTGCCGGCGGTCCGCACGGTGCACATTAAGGTCGCGGGGCTGCTGCCGACGGTCGTGCTGGTGAGGGAGCGGAGCGAGGCGCCGAGCGCGGTCGCGCGGGTGCCGATCGAGGCCACGGACGTGGCGTCCGCCTCCTCGAGGCTCTGGGTGATCACGACCTGGTTGTCGTCCACGGGAAGGACCATCATCGAAATCGTGAACGGGTCGTCCGCCGCCGTCGCCTGGAGCGGCACCCTGAACGCGAACGTCACCAGCCCGTCGAACTGCGACACCCCGGGGTTGGCGGTCAGCGTCCGGCTGCTCGTGCTGCTCGGGTTGCGCACGATGAACGCATACGGTTGGATGCTGGTCACATCTGCTGGTGGCGTGACCGCTCCGACCTCGGTCTCGGTGTAGGCCTGCAGCACGTCCGGCGCCCGCGACGTGAAGCCAGCCGTGCCGCTCAGGTCCGCCCATCCGGTCGGCAGCACCTGGGTCTCCAGGCCCGTGGTGATGTCGCTGCCGTCGAACTTCTTCAGCGTCGCGATCGCCGTCCCGCCGAGCGTTGACGGCGTGCTCACCGCCAGGAAGGTCAGGTTGGTCCGGTCGTCCCCGTAGGCCACGGAGTCGAACGTCGCATTGCGCACCTGGTAAGTGGCGCTGACGTACCGGACCCCGCCGCTCCCGCGCGTCCCCCACGTGAACGAAGCGGTCGAGACGCCGACGATTTCCACTGTCCCGTCATATGGGGTCGTCGTAGACAGCGGCTGCAGGCGTGCGGAGAGGGGTCCCTGCGGCGCGCGCAATGGGCCACCCCGCTCCGTGCGGCTGGCCGCGGCGCCGACCGCGGCTGCGCTCACGCCGCGCACGCTGGCTTTCTGCTGCGGCGTGCCGATACCGGTGATCGTGATCTCCATGAGGCCTGCTGCGGCGCGGGCCGTCGGGCGCGCTCCAAGGGGAGCCGCGGGCTGATCCCGGCAGCCAATCAGCAGAAGCGGGAGGAGCGGCAGGGCGCATCGCAGGACAGGTCGCATCAGTGCCTCAACGTGAGAAGACGCTCGGCGCCCTTCGCTGCCGGGCGGCCGCGTACTCGTCAGGGGAAGATCGGGACGCTCTGCCGCAACGTGAACGCCTCCCACGGCCCGAGCCGCTCGAGCACCGGCGGCTCATATGGCAGCCGGGCAGGCAACGAGACAGGGACTGCGCCGCTGGGATCCGGGGCAGCCTGGGACTGCACGTGCGGAGGTGACGTGCCTGGTTGCATGTGCGTTCCCTTCGTCGGGCGCCAGGTGGATCGCAGCCCGAGCTGCGGTGTCGAGCACTTGGAAATTCAACTGAAGAAACTCGCCGTTCTCGCCGCACTGGTCAACCCAGATCAGCGGCATCCTGCGCATTCCGACGTAGTGTAGCGGGGTTGCCCATCCGCCGTGGTAGCCCAAGTCACGTGCAGCCTGCGTCACAGTCCGCAGCACGTCAGCGGCGGCCACGGGTTTCGTGCGCTTCCTGCCAGCAGTTAACAGCTGTTTCGTATGGGCTGCTGCATGCGGGCCAGTCCCGGCCTCGAGAGGCGTGGTTGTCTTCGCTTTGACTGCATCAGTAGTGCCATGTAGCCTCGGCGCAACAACTGAGGCCCGCGGCCGTTGCACGGGCGTCTGTGTGAATCGCGCAGAAGCACGGCGGCCGACCCGCCGACAACCCCGAGTGAATTGCGCAAGTGCTTGTCGCGTATGATGTTGCGGCGCTGCTCGCGAACGGCCCTTCGCGGCGCCCGCCATGCTGCGAAAATGGCATGAGCCGTGCTCTAGAAACGCCCGGAGTGTGCGCGGCGCCCGTTTTCAGGCGCCTAGCGGCATACCACACACGAAGTAGGGGGATCCTCAGTGCACAACCTCAAGCCGCTTGTCTTCGCCGCAGTATCCTGCGTGGTCGTGGCGGGTTCGCTGTCGGCACAGACCGGGACAGGCACCGCTTATTGGCAAGGCGTCAACGGCGCCTCCAGTTGCTACTCGCCTGGCTCCATGGGCTACTCATGCTTCTATACGAACCCGTACTACGAGGCCTTTAACGTGGCCTCGGCCACGCAACCGCTGTACTACCTGCCGCAGAGCGCGACGCCGTTCGGGCCGACCTACGACGTCTTTTGCGTGGACTACTTGGACGAGTCCCGGACGGGCACCTACGCAGTGAACTTCACTAACTTGGGCACGAACCCGCTGGACGTCGGCAAGACGACGCGCGCCAATAGTCTCACGCAGTACCTGGAAAGCGCGTGGCTGGCGGGAAAGATCGAATCGGGGCAGTACGCTCCCAGTTCCCCCCAGGCCTACGACATTGCCGGCGCGATCTGGCAAATCATGACCGGCTCCAAGGGTCCGACGAGCGACAGCTATGGAAGCGGCGGCATCTCCAGCTGGGTGACTCAGGCGACGACGGCGGACTTGACGACTGTTGACGCCAGCAGTTGGGTGGTCGTGACCGACGTAAGCACCACCCTAGGCCACGAAAGCACGGCGGGCGAGGCCATTGGCAGCGGTGGCGGCCAGGAGTACCTCGTGCACATCGTCACGCCTGAGCCGGCCACGCTGCTCCTGATGGGCACGGGCCTGCTGGCGATGATCTTGGCCGGCGCAGTGATCCGGCGGCCGATGGCGTAAGTTGCGGTTCTGAATTCCTGGAGTTAGAGTGGCGAACGGGCTGAGCTTCGGCTCAGCCCGTTCTGCTTTTCTGCGACACCTGCCTTCGGAGGGCACCCAATGGCAACGCACCGCACGACCGATCTGGCTCCGTACCTGACGGGGCCGGCGTATGCGATCGGCCTGCTGTTCGTCCTCATGCCCGCCTTGGATACGTTCGCCCAGATGTGGCCTCCGGCGCTCGGAGAGCCTGCCTGGCGCTACGGCACGGTCGGGATCGGAGCGAACTACCTCATCTCGGCGCTGTTCGGGATGCTGTTGATGTGTCTCGTCGCGGGCCTGCGCCAGCACCGGCGCACGCTGCGGGTGCTCGCGATCGTGAACGGCGTATTGGCGGTCGTGCTGCTGCTCGCGGCGCTCGGTTTTGCCCTCGACGTGCTCCAAGTTCGGATGGGTGTGCCGAAAGACAACGCGCGCGCTATGTGGCTGTTCAAAGCCGGGGCGGCGAAGGCGGAGCTGAAGTACTTGGTCAGCGTCGTGGTTCTCGGCTGGCTCGCGCTTGCCTCGCGGCGCGCGTGGCGCGCAATTCAGCCGCAGGCATCGGACGAGGAGCCCAAACTGGTTCGGTCGTCGAAGGCCGGGGGCTGACCCGGTCGCAGTCTGGGAGCCGGCAATAGGCTCTCGCTACTGCCGGCCCGCCATGAGGTAGTCCACCGCCACGTTCGCCATCACGCGCATCCCGACGGGCAGCGCCGCCTCGTCGGCGTAATGGTGGCTCCACGCGCAGCGAACGGCTCCGCCGGCCGCACTGGCCGGCCCGGCACACTGGCGCCCTGCCTGGCCATTGCGCCCGGCGCGCGGTATATGAGTCTCGGGCCCGCGGGCCGCCGCCGTACGACAACAGGGAGCATCCTGCCGTGGAAGTGACCTGCCCCGCCTGTGGCAGCGCGGACGTCAGATCAGTGCCCCTCATCTGGAAGGAGATCATGTCCGGGCCCCAGCCTTCCAGCGACGTGCTGGCAGCAGGTCTGGCGCAGGCACGTGTGGGCAGCAGCGCCGCGCGCGCCCTGTCCAAGGAGGACCAGGAATCACTCCTGGCAGACGAGCTTGCTCCACCGCAGAAGCAGCCGGACCGGCCCGTCGGGGGTTCATGCCGTGACATGGTGACCGGCATCCTGATGATGCTGGCTGGCCTTGCCCTGATTGTCGCAGGTGTTCTTCGGCTCGCCGCCAAACACCTCATGATGGGGCAGATCGTGACTACGGTTCTCGGAAGTCTGGTCGTGGCGGCAGTGGGTTACGCGTTCTTTCGAGTCGGCGCGCCCAAGCCCACCTTCAAGCAGTATGAGGATCGCCTCGCTGCCTGGAACTGCATGTTCCTCTGCGTGAAGTGCGGCAACCGCTTCGCGCAAGACGTTTGATGGTTAGGGCCCGCTGAGGTAATCCACCGCCAGGTTCGCCATGGCCCGAATGCCGATCGGCAGCGCGCCTTCGTCCGCGTAGAACAGCGGCGAGTGGTTCCGCGGCGCCGTCATCGGGTCGCGGTCCGCGGGCGTCACGCCGATGAAGAAGAACATGCCCGGCACCTTCTGCTGGTAGAGCGCGAAGTCCTCGGACGGCGTCCAGAGCGCGGCGGGCAGCAGGTTGCCGGGGCCGGCGACGCGCGCGAGCGTCGGCGCCATCCGCTCCGTCAGCGCCGGGTCGTTGTACACCCCCGGTGCGCCCCCCTCGACCTCCACCGTCGCCGTAGCGCCGGCGCTCTGCGCGATCCCCTCCGCCGTGCGCCGGATCCGCTCCTTGATGTCGGCGCGCATTCCCTCGTCGAAGGTGCGCACCGTCCCCAGCAGGACCACGCTGTCCGGGATGATGTTGTAACGATTGCCGCCCTGGATCATCCCCACGGTGAGGATGGCCGGGCCCAGCGTCACGTCCAGCTGCCGGCTCGGGATCGTCTGGAGCGCCAGCACGATCTGGGACGCGATCACGATCGGGTCCACGCCGCCCCACGGGATGGCGCCGTGCGTCTGGCGGCCGTGCACCACGATGCGGAGCACGTCGGAGGCCGACATGACAGCGCCGGCGCGGTAGAGGATCGTGCCGACGCGGGCCGGCGTGACGTGCAGGCCGAACACGGCCTGGGGAGCTGGGTTTGCGAGCGCCCCGTCAGCGATCATCGCCTGCGCGCCGGACGGCTCGCCCGGCATCCCTTCCTCGTTCGGCTGGAACAGGAAGACGACGGTGCCCGGCAGCCGGTCCTTGAGCCCCGCCAGCACCGCGGCGACGCCCAGCAGCATCGCGGTGTGCGTGTCGTGGCCGCAGGCGTGCATGACGCCCACGTCCTGCCCGTTGAACTCGGTCCGCACCGTGGACTTGAACGGGAGATCCACCTGCTCCGTGACAGGCAGCGCGTCCATGTCGGCGCGGAGCGCGACCACCGGGCCGGGCCGCGCGCCGCGGAGGATGCCGACGACGCCGGTGCGCCCGACGCCCGTCCGCACCTCGAGGCCGAGCCGCGTCAGCTCGCCCGCGACCAGCGCCGCCGTCCGTGTCTCGCGGAAGCCGAGCTCGGGGTGCTGGTGGATATCGCGCCGCCAGGCGACGACTTGCGGCAGGACCGCCGCGACGCCGCGATCGATCTCCGGCGCCAATGACTGCCCAAACAGTGGAGACACGGAGACTGCGCTCAACAACGCGGCCAGGACTGGTACTCTTGCCCTCACGGCTCGCTCCTCAAGTCTGAAGACTCAGAAGGCAGTAAAGTTGCCAGACGGCAAAGTACTGAAGTGGTTCCAAGTTGCCAGTCTTCGGACTGCAGACCAGGCGACAGGACTGGCAACTGCTCTGTATGCTGCCTCCTCGCAACTACCTACTGTCTGAGACCCAGCTCGTGCGCCAGGAACGTCATCATCATGGTGGTGTTGCCCATCGCCTGCGCGAACGAGGCCGCTGCGTGCCCCTCGTCGAGCCGCGTCCGCAGGAGCACCGGCCGCCCGGAGCCGCTGGCGTGCTGCAGCGCCGCCGCGAATTCCCGCGACTGCCACGGCGCGACCAGCGGATCGTTGACCCCCGTCTCCAGGAGCACCGCCGGGTACGCCGTCCCCGCCTTCACGCGGAACAACGCCGAGTACGCGTACTGCGCGGCGAAGTCCGCCGAGTCGTCCGCCGTGCCGTACTCGGGGATGTTGTACTGCCCGTTGGCGATTCCCTTGTGCCGGGTCATGTCGTAGATCCCGACGAACGCGGCCACCGCCCGGAACGCCTCGGGGTGCTGCGTCAGCACCGACCCCATCAGCAGCCCGCCGTTGCTCCGGCCCATGATCCCGAGCCGCTGCGTGCTCGTCCACCGCTCCCGGACCAGCGCCTCAGCCGCCGCGAAGAAGTCGTCGAACACGTTCTGCTTCTGCCGCAGCATCCCCTGGCCGTGCCACGTCTCGCCGAACTCGTCGCCGCCGCGGATGTTGGCGTACGCCAGCACTCCGCCGTGCTCGAGCCACGCGAGCCAGGGGCCGAGGAACGTCGGCGTCACCGGGAGACCGAATCCCCCGTAGCTCGTGAGCACCGCGGGCGCGCTCCCGTCCCGCGGCGTCCCCGGCAGCGCGAGCACCGTCACCGGCACGCGCGTCCCGTCCAGCGATGTCGCCTCTATCCGGGAGACGGCGACCTTCGAGTAGTCCGCTGCGGGCTGCACCTCGAACAGCGTCGTCAGCGCGCCCGTGCGCCCGTCGTAGCGCACCCAGCGCACGGGGACGGTCCAGCCGGAGTACGCGATCAGCGCCTCCGGCGATGACGCCGACGACGCGATCGTGCCGATCGCGATACCGGCGGGGAGGGGCACCGCCCGCACCAGCTTCCCGTCCGCGCCGTACTGCGCGAGCCGCTGATCCATTCCCCAAATCCACTGAACCAGGAAGCCCCCCGCGATCGGAGCGACGCCATGCATCGCCTGGTCGCCTTGCGGCAGAACGGGCGTCGTGTCGCCCGCGGAGCCGATGGCCAGCAGGCGTCCCCGGGGCGTCCCGCCGGCCGTGGCAATGGCCAGGAGGCGGCCGCCCACGAACTCCGCGCCCCGGATACCCAGGGTCGTGTCGGCGGCCCGCCGCCACCCACGCGGCGTCCGCAGATAGATCTCCGACGGCCCGGCGTCGCCGACGTTCGCGACCACCGCGGCGTGCCGTCCGTCCTCCGACGCGATGAGCCGATACTCGGCGATCCGCGAGTAGCCGATCCCGAAGGCCGGGGGATCGGATGCCGGATTCCTGCCCAGGGTGTGGTGGTAGAGCGCGAGGTTGAAGAACTCGCCCGCGACGGGGTAGCGCGTGTAAGTGAAGCCGCCCTCATCGGAATCCCAGAGCACCTCCGACGACGAGACGCCTCCGCCGGCGTACGCGATCGTGTCGGCGGGCGCCGTTCGTCCTCCCGCGAGCGCCACTATGTGGAAGGTGACGACCGGCTTCCCATCCACGTTCGTGCCGTACACCACGTAGCGGCCGCGCGGCGAAGGCCAGTATCCGGTGATGGCCGTGCCGGCGCTCAGGCCGTTCGGGTCCACCAGCACGCGCGCGCTCCCGCTCGGCCACGCCTGCGCGACCAGCACCGCCTGCGGTTCGGGGGGCGTCTCGCGCACGTAGAACAGCGTGCCCGCCACGAGCTTGGGCGACGTCCGCGCCGGCGACGTGGCGAGGAGCTGCCGCACGCGCGCGCCGATCCATTTCCCTTCGGGGAAGCTCCCAAGCACCGTGTCGGCGTACGCGTTCTGCGCCGCAATCCAGCTCCGGACCTCGGGGGAATCCGCCGAGTCGAGCCACCGCCAGGGGTCCGCGACGCGCACGCCGTGGATCGTCGTGTCGAAGCGCGCCTGCCGCGTCGGCGGCGGCGCCGGCACGCCACGTTCCCGCGGCGAACAGGCGGCCACGAGGATGCAGGGGATGATCAAGAATGCCTGTTTCACGCTCACGTTCTCCGTATTCCGTGTAGATTGGCTTGCCTTCGAACCGATCCAGGATGCCCATGACGCCTCTCGCGCGCAATACGCTGCTCCTTCTGTTCCTGGCGAGTCGGGTGGCGGCTGCCCAGACCTGGCCCACGACCGTGGCCGAGCGCACGAACTTCGACTCGACCTCTTCGACCGCGCAGGTCGGCCTGTTCCTCGACAGCCTCCAGCTTGCGGGCGCGCCGATTTCCGTTTCGTCGATGGGCCGCACCGCCCTGGGCAAGCCGCTCTATCTCGTCGTCGCCTCCGACCCGGCCGTGACCTCGCCCGCCGAAGCCGCGGCGTCGGGGAAGCTGGTCGTCTATCTCCAGGGGAACATCCACGCCGGGGAAGTGGAGGGGAAAGAGGCGCTGCTGATCGTGCTGCGCGAGCTGGCCGGGGCGCGGCGCGACCTGCTCCAGAAGCTCGTGATCCTCGTGGCGCCGGACTACAACCCGGACGGCAACGACGCGTTCGGGCCGGTGGCCCAGAATCGTGGCGACCAGAATGGCCCCGCGATGGTCGGCCAGCGCGCCGACGGCCTCAACCTCGACTTGAACCGCGACTACTTCAAGGCGGAGGCGCCCGAGACGCGCGCCTCGCTCCAGCGCGTCTACGCGACCTGGGATCCCGCGCTGATGGTGGATCTGCACACCACCGACGGGACGCGGCACGGCTACCTGCTCACCTACGCGCCGCCCCTCGATCCGGTCGGCCCGCGCGGCCCGACGCTGTTCGTGCAGGACCAGATGCTGCCGGCGCTCCGCACGACCTTGCAGGATCGCTACCACGAGCCGATCTACGACTACGGCAACGTCGAGGACCCGGTCAACCCGAAGAGCTGGGACACCTACGCCCCGCTGGGCTGGTACGGCGTCAACTACGTGGGGCTGCGCGGCCGGATGGCTATCCTGTCCGAGGCCTACTCCCACGCGGATTTCCGGACCCGCGTGCAGGTGACGCACGACTTCCTGGTCGAGATCCTGAACTACGCGGCCGCGCACGCGGACGAGATCCGGCAGATCGAGCGTGAAGCCGACCGGCAGACGGCGCTCGAAGGTGCGGGCGCGGCGCCACGCCCGGACCTCGCGGTGCAGTACAAGCCGGCCTCGCGCGGCGTCGAGCCGATCGTGCTGGAGATGCTGCGGGCGACGGGCGACACGTCGGCCCGCGGCCGACCGCGATACGAGCCGACGGGCCAGTACCGCACGGTCCGCATCCCCGCGAACGTGATGTTCACTGACTCGGTGAGCCGGCCGCTCCCCGCTGGCTACTTCTTCCCGGCCGGCGCGGCCGACGTCGCGTCGCTGCTGCGGCTGCACGGCATCCAGGTCGAGCGGCTCGAGGCGCCGTGGACCGATACGATTGAGACCGTGGCGGCGAGCCAGATCACGTGGCTGCCGCACGAGTTCCAGGGGCACCAGCTCGTCCAGGTGACGGCGATCTACGTGCGCGCGGCGCGCACCCTCCCCGCCGGCTCGTTCTTCGTCACGACCGCGCAGCCGCTCGGCCGTCTGGTCTTCGCGCTCCTCGAGCCTGAAGGGTGGGGGCTCGTGCGGTGGGGCGCGTTCGACCGTCTGCTCGGCTCGGAGTTCGGGGCGTACTCGGGGCTGGTCTACGGATCCGGGAACGTCCGCGAGCTGCCGGTGTCACGGGCCATTCGAGCGCCGAAGGTGCCGATGCGGTCTCTCGTCGGAGGGCAGCAATGAGGTAGGAGAGGGCAGGACAGTTGCCAGACGGCGAAGTACTGAAGTGGTTACCAGTTGCCAGTGAGCGGGGGCCAGATCAGTTGCCAGTACTGACAACTGGTCTGGCCCCTTGTGACTAGCGGCTGGTAACCACTTCCCCCTTGCCGTCTGGCAACTGTTCTGTACTCGGTTCTCGGAAACTTTCCGCACCCTGCGGAGTCTAATAGAGCACCCATAACCCGACCTGGGGCCATGAAGCGCTATCTCCTTGCCGCCGTTCCATTCCTCGCGTTCGCTTGCTCCCATCCCGCCCGCGAGATGGACGTCTCCGGCCAGCCGGTGCCGGAGGTGGCGCCTGCGGGCGTCAGCTTCGCGGGCACCTGGGTCTACAACCCTGACGACAGCGACCAGCCCGGGCACTACGGGATGAGTGGCGGGGGCGGCGGGTACGGCGGCCGGGGTGGCGGAGGCGGGGGCTTCGGTGGGGGTGGGCGCGGGGGCTTCGGTGGCGGCGGCCGGGGCGGCTTCGGCGGCGGCGGGCGGGGCGGCGGCGGCGGTGGGGGTGGAGGTGCGGGTGGCGTCAGCGGCGAGGACCGCGACGCCGCGGACAGCCTGCTGCGCCAGCCGCCCGGCCGCCTGGTGATACAGCAGACCGACAGCACGCTCGCCATCAGCCCGCGCGACCAGACGCTCTACACGCTCTTCTTCGACGGGCGCGACGTGACGGTGTCCGACTCGAGCGGCCACAGCTGGTCGGTGAACGGGCGCTGGCACGGCAAGCAATTCGAGATCCGGCGGACGCTCCGTAACGGGATGACCATGACCGAGAGCTACGAGCTCAAGAAGAAGGGCCAGCGGCTGGTGATCCACGTCAAGCTCCAGCGTCCGAGCAGCGACACGCAGATGCCCGAATTTCAGCGGGTCTATGATAAGTATGGCCGGTAGAAGTCAGCTGGGAGACTGCGGACCGCGGTAGAGTTGCCAGACGGCAAGTACTGAAGTGATTACCAGACGGCAGTAACCGGGGGCCAGCCAAGTCGCAGTACTGGCGACTAGTCTGGCCCCCGCTTACTTGTGTCTGGGAACCACTTCAGTACGTGCCGTCTTGGAACCGGCAACCGATCAACTGTTCAGCGGAGATACTCCTCGACCTTGCCGGCCTCTTCCCGCAACCTGTCGTAGATCGCGCCCAGATCGCCGACCGGCTCCGCCTTGGCCGCCGTCTCGATCTCCTTGAGCAGCCCCGCCAGCTTCGTCGCGCCCAGCTGGGCGGCCGAGGACTTGAACGCGTGCGCCAGCCGCGCGACCTCCACGGCGTCGCCGGCCGCGACGGCCGCCCCGATGTCCTTCAGCCGCGCCGCGAGGTTCTGGACGAAGCTCTCGACGATTCCGCCCACCGCCTCCGCGGCGCCGGCCTCCGCCATTTCCTTGCGGAAGCCCTCGAGGTCCACGGGCGGGAGCGGGGCACCCGCGGGGGGGCGCGCGCCCCATCCCTCCGCTGCGGCGAACAGCTCGAACGCCTTGAACGGCTTGGAGAGGTACGCGTTCATCCCGTGCGCGAGGCACTTCTCGCGCTCGTTGGCGAGCACGTGGGCGGTGAGCGCGACGATCGGAAGGTCCCGGCACTCGGGGATCTCGCGGATCTGTTCCGCCGCCTGGTAGCCGTCCAGCTCCGGCATCTGGATGTCCATCAGCACCACGTCGTAGTGCGCCGCACGCACCCGCTCGACGGCCAGCCGCCCGTTCTCCGCCAGGTCCACGTCGTGGCCGCGCTTGCGCAGCATCGTGGCCGCGACCTCCTGGTTCACCGGGTTGTCCTCCACCAGGAGGATCCGGAGCCGCCGCCGCGACTCGTGGATCCGGTGCCGCGTGACCACCTCGGGCGCCTCCGCCTCCGCGGTGCCGAGCACGCCCGCCACCATGTCGAGCAGGTCGGCGCGCGAGACCGGCTTGGTCAGATAGCCGCGGATTCCCAGCTCGCGGCACCGCTGCGCGTCGCCGCGCTGCCCCGCGCTGGTCAGCATCAGGAGCCGCGTGCGCCGCAGCGCCCGGTCGTTGCGGATCATATCCGCCAGCTCGAAGCCGTCCCGCCCCGGCATCTGCGCGTCCAGGATCGCCAGCGCGAACGGCGTCCCGGCCGCGGCCGCGCTCTTGAGCGCCGTCAGCCCCGCGTCGGCGTCGGACGCCTCTTCCACGCCGACGCCCGCGCTCCCCAGCATCTGGCGCACGATCCGGCGGTTGGACTGGTTGTCGTCCACCACCAGCATCGTCAGACCCTCGAGCGGCACCGCGCCGGCGGACGGCAGCGGCAGCGGCACGGTCGTCTCCACCGGCAGCTCGAGCGTGAAGGAGAACTCGCTCCCCTTCTTCTCCTCGCTCGCCACCTCGAGCGTGCCGCCCATCATCTTCACCAGGCGCTGCGCGATCGTCAGCCCCAGCCCCGTGCCCCCGTAGCGGCGCGCCATCGTCAGGTCGGCCTGGCTGAAGGCCTGGAAGATGAGCGCCTGCTTGTCCGCCGGGATGCCGATGCCCGTGTCGCGCACGGCGAACCGGATCCGCGCCTTGCCGTCCTCAATCGCCGCGCTCGACAGCGCGACCACCACCTCCCCCTCGTGGGTGAACTTCACCGCGTTGCCGATGAGGTTGGTGAGCACCTGCCGGAGCCGCGTCGGGTCGCCGCGCACCTGCTCGGGGACCGCGGCGGGGATGTCGGTCAGCAGCTCGATGTTCTGCTCGCGCGCCTTCACCGCGAGGAGCGCCACGGTCGAGTCCACCAGCCGCCACAGGTCGAACGGGATCGTCTCGATCTGCAGGCTCTCGGCCTCGATCTTCGAGAGGTCGAGGATGTCGTTGAGCAGGGCCAGCAGCGCCTCGCCCGAGGTCTGGATCAGCGCGAGCGAGCGCCGCTGCTCCGCCGACAGCTCGCCGTCGAGGAGCAACTCCGTCAGGCCGAGGATCGCGTTCATCGGCGTGCGGATCTCGTGGCTCATGTTGGCGAGGAAGGCGCTGCGCATCTGCGCATGCCGCTCCGCCGCCTCCTTGGCCTCCTGGAGCGCGCGGCGGGCCCGCAGCTCGTCCGCCATGTCCTCGTACATCACGAACAGGTCGCGATCGGCCCCGCCGGATGGCGCGCCCTGGACCCGCGCCGCCGAGGCGCGCACCGTGATCGGCTGCCCGTCCTTGCGGCGCCGCCGCACCTCGACGACCACCCGCTCGCCCGCGCGCACCGTCTGGTCGAGCTCCACGGCGCGGCTCAGCTCGCCGCTCGGCACCACCAGGTCGTTCAGCGCCCGGCCCTGCGCCTCGGCGGCCGTGTAGCCGAACAGCGCCTCGAACCCGGGGTTCGCGTCCCGCACGAAGCCCTGCTCGTCCACGACCACGATCGCGACGGGGGCGCTGGCGAACAGCGCGTCGCGGTGCGCGCGCTCCCACGCCGCCTTCGACTCGCTGCGCACCAGCTCGGCGTGCGTGGTGAGCCGCTCCAGCAGCGCGGCGTGCTCCCGCTCGTGCAGGAACCACATCGCCGCCCCGTACACCACGATGAGCAGCAGCGCGACGAGCGTGGTGCGGCCCAGCTCGCCGGCCGCGATCCCGGCGAGCGGCGGCACGAGCGTGCCGAGGAGGAAGATCCGGAAGCCGCGCCGGTCGGCGGCCAGCGTCGAGGTCGCCGCCGCCAGCAGCCCGGCCAGGATGACGAGGAAAAGGGCGACGTCGGCGAACGGGAGCCACTGCGCGAACAGCGCCACGCCGAGGCCCCAGGCCACGGCCACGGTGCCGACCGTGAGCGAGAAGGCGAGGCGCGAGGCGGCGTCGTAGCCGCGGGAGCGGATGCGGAGGCGGACCGTGAAGCGATAGACGGTGGCGGCGACCATCACCACGCACCAGCCGACGAGCAGCGCGGCCGGGACGCGACCGACCACCAGCAGGACCACGACGGCCGCCACCGCGAGGTGGCCGATCTCGGCGACCGGGCCTTCGGTCTGGATGCGCTCGCGCGCCTCCCGGACCAGCGCCTCGCGGACCTCCCGGTCCAGCGACGTTTCGGCGGCGGCCATCGAGCCAACCTCTCCCCTTTGCGTGGCCCCGTCAAGCTTGACGCCGCGCTCCGCAAGCGGGATGTTCGCGCCAGGCCACTGGGGGGATCGTGGGCGCCGGCATCGATAATCGCGACAAGATCGAGTTCTGGCGGGAGGAAGTGCTCCGCCGCGCCGAGCAGGCGCTGCAGGGGCGGCTCGTGGGCCTCTGGCGGACCACGGAGGGCACGATCCTGCCCGTCGCCGTGGGCTCGAAGCGCCAGCTGCCGCTTACGGCGGCCAGCGAGATCACGCGTGCCCTGGAGGGGTGGCACGTCCCGAAGGACCCCAACGCCCGCTGGATCGCGGCGCGGCTCGACATGGGGCGGTGGTGCATCGCTCCCGTGCGCTCCGACGTGCCCGCGCCGCCGCCGCACGGCGTGGAGCGGCGGAAGAAAGAGCGGATGACGCTCGAGCTGGCGGGCCTCTGTCTCGGCCTGATCGAGGAGCGCTTCGCCGCCGAGCCGCCTCCTGCCGAGCCGGAGGTGTGAGGGTGGGCACCGGTCGCCCTGGCACCTGGCACCCGACACCCATCAGCCTCGCCTTTCTACTCGTCGCTTTCGTCAGTCCCCTGCCTGCGCAGTCCTTGTACGACAGCGCCTTGGCCGCCCGCAGCCGCGGCCAGCTCGACAGCGCCTGGGAGCTGGTCCAGCGCGCCGCCGAGGCGGAGCCGGATCGCGCGGAAGTGCAGTTCCTCCTGGGCGACATCGCCTGCGACAGGGCGGGGCGGGCGAGCGCGTTCAGCGCTTTCGGCCTGGCGCGGAAGTGCAAGGCCGGCTTCGCGCGCGCGGTCGAGCTGGCGCCCGACAGCGTCCCGTATCTCGAGGCCCTCGCGGAGTACCTCTCGCAGGCGCCCGGCATCGTGGGTGGTCACAAGGACTCGGCGCTGAAGCTCGCGGCGCGAGTGCGCGCGCACGACGACGTGCGCGGCGCCTTTCTCGAGGCGAGGTTCCTCTGGGCGAAGAACGGGGAGTCGAAGGCGCGGGCCGATTCGATCGTCGAAGCGCTGGGGAAGTCGCACCCGGGCGACCGTGGGGTGCAGTTCCGCATCGCGAACTGGTGGGCGGGGACCGCCCGGGACGAGCGCGCCCTCGCGCTGTACCTGGGGCTGGTCGCGCGCGATCCGCGGGACGCGGTGGCGCGCTTCTTCGTGGGCCGGGAGCTGGTCGTGCTGAAGCGCGAGCCGCGCCGGGCGCAGGAGCACCTCCGGTTCGCGGCGGCGGCGTCCGTGCCGGCGCTCGGCCCGAACGTGGCGACCTTCGCCCCGGGCGCCCCCTGGTACCGCCTCGGCCAGACCTACGTCCAGCTGGGGATGCCCGACAGCGCGCGCCTCTGCTTCCGCCGCGCGCTCGAGATCAACCCGCAGCTCGCCCCCGCGCGGCTCGCGCTGGACTCGCTCACCCACCACTAGCGGCCCGCGAGGCCGGCCCCACGGCGGAGCGGCTGGCCCGGCTGCCCGGGGCCACCATCATCATTCCATTGCGGGCGCGATCGCGCTCGTCCGTACCGGCCTGCCGAAAAGTGGCGCCGCGCCTCGGCTTCCGGCCGCTAGCATGGTCGGGTGGACCCTTGCATCCCCACCGCCGAGCCGAGCAACTTATGGGCATGCCGCAGACAGCCGAGATGTGGACCGCGGAGCAGATCCGCGCGCTCCCCGACGACGGGCTCCGTCACGAGGTCGTGGACGGGGAGCACCTGGTGAGTCCGTCGCCGCGACCCCTGCATCAGATCGCTGTCGCTGGCCTGATGAGGCGTCTGGATTCCTACGTCCGTGCGCACCGTTTGGGTATGCTGCTGACGTCTCCCGCCGACATCGAGCTGGATCCCAATACGCTGATGCAGCCTGACGTGTTCGTCACGCACAATCTGCGGGTGAAGGTCTGGAAGGACGCGCTTCCGTTGCGCCTGGCGATTGAGGTCCTTTCACCGAGCACTGCGCGCGCCGACCGGCTCATCAAGCGGCGCCGGTTCCAGCGGGCCGCGATCGAGTACTGGATCGTGGACCTGGACGCGCGGCTCGTGGAGCGCTGGCGCCCCGGAGACGAGCGGCCCGAGGTCGCGACGGAGCGGCTGGAGTGGCAGCCCGAGCCGCACGTGCCACCGCTCGCGCTGGATCTCGTCGCCCTCTTCCGCGAGGTGCACGCCGAGGACTGACACCGCGCGGGCCGCGGCCGCTGGGGGTCCCTGCGGCGATCAACTACTGAAACAGGAGTTGGCCGGGAGAGGTGTGAACGCGGGGCGACCTTCCGAAACGTGGTGCCTCTCCCGCGAGAGACTATTTCGATAGTTGCTGGCTGCGGGGCTGGAGAACGCGAAAGGCCGGGGCTCTCACCCCGGCCTTTCGTTCAGCGAGCCGCTCGTGAGCAGCTCTACAGCACGAAGGTGTAGGCGCGCACGCAGCCCGGGATCCGCCGATTCCGCAGCAGGAAGCCGGCCGCATCGGCGGCGCCGATCAGGAACTTGCGCAGCGCCCCCTCCGGGGCCCCGTGGGGCGGGCGCTCGGCCCGGACCTGAATCAGATCCAGCAGCGCCTGCTCGGAGGGATATCTCGCCAGGTTCGCCCGCGCCCAGGCGAAGGCATCGCGGACGTCCGCCGCCGGACCGAACACCATCTCCTGCGCGTTCGTGCAGGGCGTCATGCCGAGCACGTAGAGGCCTTCCATTCGCAGACCGCGGATGTTGCGGCGGTCGCGGATGGCCCGGATCATTGCCTCGCGCACGGCAGCGGGATCTTCGGTGTTGAGCCGCGCCACCGCGGCGACGCTCGCCGAAGTGTCGGGTGCCACGAAGGAGGCGCGGATGGAATCGTACTTCGCCTGCAGCCGGGCGCCGGCGGGATTGCCGGTCGCTCTGTACAGATGGATCAACTCGTCACGCGAATTCCCGACCATCACGACCCCGAGCAGGTCGTCCAGCAGGAGAACCCCGGAATCCATGAGCGTGAAGCCGAACGAGATGCCCTCGCGCGCCGCGGTCTCGGCCGAGTCCCGCTGGCCGCGCGCGAGGTAGTACGCGATGCGGCCGGCGTTCGCGTGCGCGTACGCCGTCGAGGCGTTAAACCTGCGGATCGGCATCTCGTAGATGCTGGCGTCCGGCGGGAACGGGAGCACGAACTGCCCGCCGATCAGGTCCGCGGCACGCGCGCGGGCGAAGCGCCGGAAGTACGCCCAGCCCGGGTAGTGGGCGACGGTGCCCAGCCACTCGATCTCGGCCTCGGAGAGCCTCCCGCGGGCGGCGGAGTCTATGCCGGTCACGTTGGGACCGGCGATTATCGCGTTGTTCTTGAAGCCCTTGAAGAGCCCGGCGGGCTGCGGGACTTCCCAGGGCGGGGTCGGCAGCGACTCGAGGGGAACGGCCTGCCAACCGGGTGACAGCTCCCGCCTGCCCTGCAGCGTCGCCAGCGCCCGGCCGGCCTCGATCGGGGAGATGGACGTATCGGGCGGCAGGGCGAACGGGCGCGCGACCCCGGCGATCTGCACCCTCTGCTGAACACTCTCGAGCTTCGGGATCCCCGCGGCGAGCAGGTACGGACCGGCCTGGCCGACGACCATCACGAGCGCCGCGGCGAGCGCCGTGGCGACCGCGAGGACGGCGATCACCACGGCGCCGACGAACCCAAGCCGCGGCCGGCCCGCGGGCCCGCGACCCAGGTCCTGGTCCTCGCGCACTGCCTCGAAGCTCTGGTACCACGCGCCCGAGAGCCTCGAGATGGCGGCCCGCGCCTGGCGGCGCACCGCCGGCTTGCGCCATGGAGCGGCGACCTTGCGCTCCTGTGCTCCGAAGGCGTACGCCGCCGCGAGGCAGGCGAGCGGCAGCACCAGGGCGATCCAGGCGGCGCCGCGGCCGACGAGCCCGGCCGAGCCGGCGATCAGGACGAGCGCAATGAGGGGCACGGGCAGCACGGCGCCGGCGAACAGCGCGGCTTCGCGCCGGAGTCGCGCGCGCCTCAACACCCCGCGCCGCGCCGCCGGCAGCGCGGCAAAGCGGCCCGTGCCCGCGATCAGCGCGCCCGTGTCGCCGCGCGCGTCGGCCACCGTCTCGAAGACCGTGGCCCAGGCGAAGCCTTCGGCCACGCCCTGCGAGGCGGCGCGCCCCAACTGCAGCGTCAGACGCAGCGCCGCCACCAACAGCACGAGCCCCGCGATCCCGGCGACCAGCATGAGCAGCGAGCCGGTCGATGCGCGGAAGGACGGGATCGCTGTGCCGTTCAGGAGCAACGGCAGCACCGCGGCCAGCACCAGTGCGCTGCTAGCGCCGTAGAGGTAGCTGATCCTCGGCAGCCGGCGGTGCAGCTCCTCGAGCCCGGGCGGCGGCCACTCCAGGAGCACGCCGCCTCCGGGCGCGAGGCGCCGCGCGACCTCGTCGGCGGTGGGGCGCTTCCCGGCGTCCTTCTCGAGGCACCGCGCGATCAGGCTCTCCAGTTCTGCTTCCACGTCGTCGCGCACGTTGGACAGCGGCTTCGGCACGTCCCGGAGGTGCGCCGCGATGAGCTCGGTCGGCGTCGTCGCCCTGAACGGGCCCTTGCCGGTGAGCAGTTCGTAGCCCAGCAGGCCCAGCGCGTACATGTCCGTCTTGGGACTCACCGGCTCCGAGAGCAGCTGCTCGGGGCTCATGTACTGCGGTGTGCCGACCACCATCCCCGTCTGCGTCAGCTTCGTGGGGGCCTGCTTGTCGCCGGCGGGCAGGACTGCGGCGATGCCGAAGTCCGAGACCAGCGCGCGGCCCGACTCCTCGTCGTAGAGAACGTTGGCAGGCTTGATGTCGCGGTGGATGATCCCCTTGGCGTGCGCCGCTGCCAGCGCCGACGCCACCTCGCCCAGGACGCGCCGCGCCTCGGCGATCGGGAGCGGCCCTTCCTCCTCGAGGCGCGCGGCCATCGAGCGGCCGCTCACGTGCTGCATCACGAAGTAGGGGACGCCTCCGCTCATCTCGCCCACGGCATAGATCGGCACGACGTTGGGATGCGAGAGGCCCGCGACCGCCTGGGCCTCGCGCTCGAAGCGGGCCCGGGCCGACGGATCGGCTGCCAGCGCGCCCGCCAGCACCTTCACCGCGACGTCGCGCTTCAAGGCCGGGTCGCGGGCGAGGAACACCGTCGCCATCCCGCCGGCGCCCAGCTCGCGCACGAGTTGGAGGTGCGGGGAGAGCGCCGTCCGCAGGCGATCTTCGATGGTCTGGGATTCTGCGATCGGGCCAGCAGTCGGGTCGGTCAGGTGTCCGCCTCGCGCTGTACGCTGCGCGAAGCTAGGGCCGGCACGCGGCAGGGCAAGTCGAAAATACGAGCGTCGTTGTGGCCATTGCGACGCCGCGAGCCGCTGGCGGCCGCGCCGTCATCATTCCATTCCGGTCGGGGTCGATGGTACCGGCCTGCTGCGTTGCGTATGTAGTCACGCGCAACTACATTGCCGGCGTGCGCGCCGTGGGCGTTCGCGACCTCAAGGCCAACCTGAGCCGCTACCTGCGGGAAGTGGAGCGGGGCGAGGTCGTGCTCGTCACCGATCGCGGGCGCGTCGTCGCCGAGCTGCGCGCCGCCCCGGAGACGGCCAGGGCCGAATCGGCGGTGGACCGCGGCCTGCGTCTGCTCGCGGCCCGGATCCCGCTCTTCCTCCGGGAGCCGCACGACCCTGCGGCGTATGTCGCCTCCCCGCTCCACGCGAAGGCGGGCACAGCGCGCGCCTTGCTCGACGCCGAGCGCGGCGAACGGTGATCGCCTACGCCGAGTCCAGCGCGGTCCTCGCCTGGCTCCTCGGGGAGCCGACGGGGGAGGCGGTGCGGCAGGCCCTGGCCGGAGCGGAGCGGGTCGTCGCCTCGACGCTGACGCCGCTCGAGTGTCAGCGCGCGCTGGCTCGAGGCGTCGCCACCGGAGAGCTGCCCGAGGCCGCGGCGGGCGCGGCCTCGCGCCTGCTGGCGAGTGCGAGTGCGGGGTGGGCCCTGCTGGAGATGACCGGCCCGGCGCTGGACCGTGCGCGCGCAGCGTTCCCCGTCGAGCCCGCGCGGACGCTCGATGCCATCCACCTCGCCGCCGCGGTCGAGTTCCGGCAGGCGCTCGGCTCGGTCACGCTCCTCTCCCTAGATGAGCGCATTCGCGCGAACGCGTCGGCCCTGGGGCTTGAGCCGGCGCCTTGACAGCCGCTCAGGCCCCGGTTGGGGTCCCCAGCGCGGTCAACTATTGAAATAGGAGTTGGCTCCAGGGGGACTGTGGCGCGGCGCCGGCGATGGGGCCCTGGTGGGGTGAGACCGTTTCGCAAGCCGGTGGCCGCGCGCCGCGGGTCGTGCCAGTCAGGGGTCCCTGAGGCTTTAGCGGGGCGGCAATCGGAGAACGCGAAAGGCCGGGGCTCTCACCCCGGCCTTTCGTCTAGCGCGGCGAACTGGCTGCCGCGGTGGCTCCACACGCAGGCCGAGTATAAGCTCGGCTGTGGTGCGGTGACAAGAGGTGCGGCGGTGCTGGTGACGGGATTCGAACCCGTAAGGGCTTTCGCCCAGTGGCGTGTGGAGCCACCGCGTTTACCAGTTTCGCCACACCAGCACCATTTCCGGCTGCGAACCCTGGCAACCCCGAAGGGCAGGACGCGTGACCCCGCACGTGCCGCCGACCGCGCGAGGACGGTACAACCGACTGCCGCCCGAGCGTCATCATTCCATGCCACGATGGGTGCGTCCTGCTGCGCGGAGTCCTATCGCGTACGGATTGGGGGTCGTGGGGTGTCTGCGGCGGCCGACCACTTGAATAGGGGACTTCGGGGCGAGCAGGGTCTGCGCCACAGGTGTCTGAGGCGATCAACTACTTGGATAGGAGACGGCGGGCAGCAGGCTCCGAGGCGCATGTGCCTCGCGCGGCCAACTCTCGCAATACCAGGTCTGCGGTCCGGCGAACGCGAAAGGCCGGGGCTCTCACCCCGGCCTTTCGTTTAGCGCGGCGAACTGGCAGCCGCTGAAGGCTCACACCCAGGCCGAGTGTACGCTCGGCCGTGCGGTGCGGGCAACGGCATCATCCTTCGGTTGCGGAGAAGTGCCGTCCCGTGCCAACTTGGCGGATCCCCCGCCGCAACCAGGAGCCCGCCGTGCGAAGGTCCTTTCGCTACCTGACACCTGACACCTGGCACCTGCTCTTGGGCGCCCTGCTGCTGGCCTTGGCCCCGCAGCCCGTCCGCGCCCAGTCCGTCACCCAGTACACCCAGCTCCAGTGGCGCAACATCGGCCCCTTCCGCGGCGGGCGCACCGTCGCGGCGGTCGGCGTGCCGCAGCGGCCGGGAGTCTTCTACATCGGCGTCAACAACGGCGGCGTCTGGAAGACGAACGACTACGGCCGCACCTGGCGGCCGATCTTCGACGACCAGCCCACCGGCTCGATCGGCGCGATCGCCGTGGCGCCGTCAGACCCGAACGTCGTCTACGTCGGAAGCGGCGAAGGCCTCCAGCGCCCCGACCTCTCCGTCGGCGACGGGATCTACAAGTCCACCGACGCGGGCCGCACCTGGGCGCACCTGGGCCTCAGGGACGGCCAGCAGATCGCGCAGATCGCCGTGGACCCGCGCGATCCGGCCAAGGTCCTGGTCGCGGTCCTCGGCCATCCGTACGGCTCCAACGCTGAGCGCGGCGTCTTCCGCTCCACCGACGGCGGCGCCACCTGGGCGAAGGTGCTTTACACCGACGACGAGACCGGCGCGGTGGACCTGGTCCTCGACCCCCGGAGCGCGGACACCGTCTTCGCCGTGATGTGGGCGGCGCGGCAGTCGCCGTGGGAAGGGGGCCCGTACTACCTGGGCCTGTCGGAGCGGAACGGCCTCTACCGCTCGACTGACGGCGGGGCGACGTGGGCGAAGTTCGGCACCGGCCTCCCCGGCGCGAGCGACGGCATCGGCCGCATCGGCCTGGGGACGAGCGCCTCAGAGCCGCGGCGGATGTACGCGATCGCGCCCGCGACGAAGAACGGCGGCCTCTACAGGAGCGACGACGGCGGCGCCACCTGGCGGCTCGTCAACGGCGACCAGCGGCTCTGGGATCGCGACGGCGACTTCAGCGAAGTCAAAGTGGATCCCAAGAACGCCGACGTCGTGTACGTGGTGAACGTGTCATCCTGGAAGAGCGTCGATGGAGGTGTGCACTTCGTCGGCTTCAAGGGCGCGCCCGGCGGCGACGACCCGCATCGGATCTGGATCGATCCCAACAACACACAGGTGATGATCCTGGCCGGCGACCAGGGCGCGGGGGTGAGCGTCAACGGCGGCGAGACCTGGTCGAGCTGGTACAACCAGCCGACGGGGCAGTTCTACCACGTCATCACCGACAACGGCTTTCCCTACCGCGTCTACGGCGGCCAGCAGGAGAGCGGCTCGGCGTGGGTCTTGAGCCGAGGGAACGACGGGCAGATCACCTTCGCCGACTGGCATCCGGTCGGCGCCGAGGAGTACGGCTACATCGCGCCCGACCCGCTGCATCCCAATCTGGTCTTCGGCGGCAAGGTCTCGCGGTTCGACCTGAACACGGGGGACGTGAAGCAGGTTTCTCCTCAGGTGGGGCGGGGACCCTACAGGTTCGTGCGGACGGAGCCGCTCCTCTTCTCTCCGGTGGACCCGCGGATCCTCTACTACGCGGGGAACGTCCTGTTCAAGACGACCGACGGCGGGGAGAGCTGGCAGGTCATCAGCCCCGACTTGACGCGCGACAGCGCGGCGACGCCGGCGCTGCTGGGCGACTTCGCCTCGCAGGACCCGGAGCACGGGCGGCATCGCGGGGTCATCTACACCATCGCGCCGTCGTACCGGGACAAGGACCTGATCTGGGCGGGGACGGACGACGGGCTGATCTGGGTGACGCGGGACGGCGGGAAGAAGTGGAACGACGTGACGCCGCCCGACCTGACGCCGTGGAGCAAGGTCTCGCTGATGGAGGCGAGCCACACCAATCCGGGCGAGGCGTACGCGGCGGTCAACCGGTTCCGGCTCGACGATCTGAAACCGCACATCTACCGCACGCGGGACGGCGGGGCCAACTGGACAGAGACGGTCGCGGGGATCCCGGACGACGAGGTCGTGAACGCGGTGCGGGAGGACCCGTATCGGCCCGGGCTGCTGTTCGCCGGGACGGAAAAACAAGTCTACGTCAGCCTGGACGACGGGGATCACTGGCAGGGCCTGCGGCTCAACATGCCGGCGACTTCGGTGCGGGACGTGTGGATCCACGAGGCCGATCTGATCGCGGGGACGCACGGCCGTGGCTTCTGGATCCTCGACGACATCACGCCCCTGCGCGAGCTGGCTCAGGCGGGGTGGAGTGGGGCGACACCCGACACCCAACACCCGACACCTGGTCTCTGGTCCGAGTCCCATCTCTACAGGACCGCCCCCGCCATCCGCGTGCGCCGCGACAAGTGGACCGATACTCCACTTCCCTGGGACGAACCCGCCGGTCGCAACCCCCCTGATGGGGCCATCATCGATTATTGGCTCCCGCCCGGCGTGACGGGGCCGGTGCGGCTGCGGATTCTGGACGACGCGTCCGACATCGTGCGGCTGTACACGAGCAACGATCCAGTGCCGGCGCCGGACACGGCGGCGAATCTCCCGCTGGGCTGGGCGCGTCCGTCGCAGCGGCTCTCTGCCGAGCCGGGGGCGCACCGGTTCGTGTGGGACCTCAGGTACACGCCGCCGCCGGCGACGGAGCACGGCTTTCCCATCTCGGCCATCTGGGGCGACACGCCGCTGGAGCCCCGGGGCGTGTGGGTGATGCCGGGGACCTATCGGCTGCAGCTCACGGTTCAGGGGAAGACCTACGAGCAGCCGCTGGTGGTGCGGATGGACCCGCGGGTGAAGACGGCCGAGCAGGATCTGGGTCAGCAGTTCGCGGCGGCGATGCGCATCGTGGAATTGTGGCGCCGGGACTCGGCGGCGATCGGGGACGTGCGGGCGATGCGCGCGGAAGTGGACTCGCTGAAGAAGGCGGCGGGGGCGGGCTCGCGGGCCGACTCGCTGACGGCGTTCGACGCGAAGCTGGCGGATCTGCTGAGCGCTGGCGGGGCTGGTATCCGGCGGGGTGGCGGCCCGGCGCCGGCTGCGCCGTCCGGTATCCAGGGTGGCCAGGGCAATCCGCCCGGCGGCTTCGGTGGTGGGCAGCGGGGCCGCGGTGGAGAGGGCAGGGAGCGTGGCGAGGGTGGCCGCGGGCCCGAGGCCGGGGGCTTTGCGGGTGGCCAGACCGGTCCGGTGCAGGAGAGCAACTTGCTGCGGCTGGCCGGAGAGTTGGGCGGGCTGTACGGGATCGTGGAGGGGAACGACTCGGCGCCGACGAGCCAGGTTGCGATGCAGTTCTTCAGTGTCCAGCGGTCGCTCCAGGACGCGCTGGGCCGTTGGGACGCCCTGCGGCAGGAGGGGGCGGGGCTGGGGGTGGTGGGGCGGTGAGGCGTGGAGCTGAGCCGGCCCGCGCGAGGGTGCGCCCGCCCGCGTAAGGATGCGCCGGCGCCGCAGGAAAATGGCGCCACGGCTCGGCTATCGGCCGTCAGCGTGGGCGGGTGGGCCCTTGCCAACCCTACGTCGAGCCGAGCAGCTTATGGGCATGCCGCAAGCAGCCGAGGTCTGGACGGCGGAGCAGGTCCGCGCGCTCCCCGACGACGGTCTTCGTCACGAGGTCGTGGACGGGGAGCACCTGGTGACGCCGGCGCCGCGGGCTCCGCACCAGATCGCCCTCTCGGAGCTGGAGGCGCTCCTCAGGCCGTACGTGAAGGAGCACGGCCTGGGGAAGATCATTCGCTCTCCGGCCGACCTCGAGTTCGACCCGCACACCTTGATGCAGCCCGACCTCTTCGTCACCATCGGCCGGCGGGTGAAGACCTGGCAGGACGCGCTGCCGCTCCGTCTGGCGGTCGAGGTCCTCTCACCGAGCACGGCGCGCGCGGATCGGATCGTCAAGCGCCGCCGCCTCCAGCGCGCCAAGGTGCCGGAGTACTGGATCGTGGATCTGGACGCGCGACTGATTGAGGGGCTGGCGGCCGGGCGACCGGCGGCCGGAAGTGTTGGAGGGGCGGCTGGAGTGGCGGCCGGAGTCCTCGCTCGCGCCGCTGGTGCTGGACCTGCCGGCCTACTTCCGCGAGGTGCACGCGGAGGACTGAAGGTCTCCCGGCCCGCAAGCTGACCATTCACGCCGTGAATGTTTGTCATACGCGCCCCGAATCAGCGGACACTGCGCGCCCCGACCCGACGCCGACGCCGGCCCGCGTGGCCACGGGCGTGGGCGGCAGTCGAAGGATGACGCACCTTCCGGGCGCCGGGCTACTCTGGAGCCGGCTTGCCAGAGGGGTGGAGCATGTGTACTATACGTACGTTCCGTACAGAGTGTACAAACCGGAGGACTCGTGACCCGTCTGCCGGCCACCAAGGCCCGTGAGCAGTTCGCCGACATCATCAACCGCGTCACGTATCGCGGCGAGCGCGTGGTGCTCGAGCGGCGCGGGAAGAGCGTCGCGGCACTCGTGCCCGTGCAGGATCTCGAGTTACTGGAGGCGCTCGAAGACAAGCTGGATGTGGCGGCCGCGCGAGCGGCGCTGGCGGAGCGGGGCCCCAACATCCCCTGGAGCAAGCTCAAGGCCGAGCTGGGCATCTGACCTCGGCGGGGAGCGCTGATGCGCTACCTCGTCGAGCTGAGGCCCGCCGCGGCCCGGGTTCTCCGGAAGCTGCCGCCGATTGATCGAAGCCACATCGCCCGCCGTATTGACGCGCTGATCCTCACGCCGCGCCCTGTTGGGGCAAAGATGCTGACTGGTCCGGAGCGCTTCTACCGCATCCGGGTTGGCGACTACCGCGTCATCTACCAGGTGAGCGACGAGGGCCTGCGGGTGCTTGTGATCCAGATCGGCCATCGGCGGGAGATCTACCGGTAGGCCGGGCCGCAGCCCGGACTCGCGTCTGACGGACGGCGGCCTGAGACGTCAGGGCCGGGGCGCTTGCTCCGGCCCTTCTTCTTACGTCTACGCCGCGTGGCGACGCCGGGGGCGGCGCGCTGCGCGTACGGTAACCCCCGCTCGCGCGGCGAGTCGCGCCACGGCCGCGGGCTCGTCCCTCAGGATCCCGAGCAGCGTATCCACTGCGGCGGACTGGCACACCGTCCCCCGCTCCCATCGGACGACCGTCTTCGGGCCGACGCGGAGGAGGCGCTCGAGGGCGTCCTGCGTGAGGCCGTAGCGTTGGCGGATGGCCCTGATCTCGTCCGGCGCCAGGAGCCCCTCGTGGCGCCGGAGGGCGCCCGCCCTGGCGCGGCTCGACCCGAGCGCCTGCTCGTGCGTGTAGAACCTCTCCCCGCAGGCGCCGCACGCTGTGAGCTTGTCGCGGTAAGGAAGGCGAGTGCCGTCGCCTGCGTCCACGGATCGGCCGACCGCAAGCGTCCGCACGCTCCGACTTTCACACATCGGGCAGATGAGCTGATCCGTCACGACGCTAAGGTAGCACGGTGCTACCATCATGGCCAGCAGCCGCGCGCGCGGCCGGACCTAACGGCTCAGGCTACTTCGACTTCGCGGACGACCGCCCCCGCAGGAGCTCCTCCCGGGCGGCGAGATAGCCCTGGATGGCGTCCTGGATGTTGGCGAGGGCTTGCTGCTCCGTCGCGCCCTGGGACCAGCAGCCCGGCAGGCCCGGCACGGAGACGCTGTAGCCCTCGTCCGTCTCTTGAAGCGCGACCTTGTACCTCACCCGTCACCTCCTGCGCCAACCCACCCCGGTTCCCCTCACCCTTGCTGCGTCAGCCAGGCCTCAGAGCCCAACCCTAGAACAATCCCCTGCACTGGTCGCGGAGCACGTTGACGGTAAAGGGCGATTCCAGCAGCCCCGCCCGAACGCGCGCCAGCAAGTCCCTGGACATGTCCTCCTTGAGGTGGCAGTTCCCGACCCGCATCGCTGCGAGGAGGGCCTGGACCGCCAGCCAGCGAGCACTCGAGAAGTGCACGGCCGAATCGTGGCGAATGAAGGGGTGGTCGCCCGACTTGAGGACCAAGGTCGGATCGGTGAAGCGGGTCACGGTCCGGAGCATCACCGCCACCACCTGCGGCGGATCGCCTTACGGGTCCGTCAGCACGAACCAGAGATGGGGTTTGTACAGCGGAGGCTCGCCGAGGAGCAGGCTGCTCCCGGCTCGGATGACGTTCATGCACCTGAGAGTCGGGCTGCGAACTCCTCCGCCTGAAGGCTGTCCAGCACCTCGCGGGCCTCGGACTCCGAGAATCCCTCGGCCAGAAGGATGTCGCGGATCTCAATCGGAAGACTGGAGCCCTTCGGGTCCCGCCACTCCGGCAAGGTGTGGGAGTAGTCCCGAAGATCCCACTGGTTCATCGCCCCGAATTCGCGCCACACCGCGTCGAGCAGCTGCTCCTCGGCCGGGGAGAGTTGGTCCCGAGGGGCATCGCCCAGGAGGGCCACTTCGTGGTCGCGGCGCTCGGAGATGTGACGGTGCCAGTAGGATGAACCGTCGGGCGGCGCTGTGTCGTTGATCCTGTCGAGAGTGAAGCTGAGCACCGGCCCGTGCGGCATGGAGACGTACCAGTCGAACGTGATCGGCCGGCCCCACTGGATCAGGGCCCGGCGGTCGGCCAGGTACAGGAGCTTCATCAGCTTCATGTGGTTGAGCTTGCCGCCGGCGAGCCGCAACAGGCGCGCCGCCGCCTGGGTCGCCTTGTCTTCCCGGTAGGTAACTGTCATCTCAAGCCTAAGATAAGCTCGGGCCCCGGGTGAACAAGGCTGGTGGGCCCGGAGCGCTGGCCTTCCCCCCTCGATCCGCCGTATCTTGGCGGCCAATGACCACGCCTCTGCGTCTCGTTGCGGCCGTTGCCCTGGCGGCGTTGGCCGCCACGTGCCGCGGCGCTCCCGTGGCCGCGCCCGCCGCCTTCCCGCAGCTGGACAGCGCCGCCGCGTCTTCCTTCGCGCGGCTCGCCTTGAAGAGCATCACGCGCGAGTACCCCAACAAGCTGGACCACGTGATGAACGGGCCCGGGGACGTGCTGGGCCCGCGCCAGCTCCACCCCAGCTTCTTCGGCAGCTACGACTGGCACTCCTCGGTGCACGGCCACTGGATGCTGGTGCGCTTGCTCAGGGTGCGTCCCATGCTGCCGGAGGCGGCCGAGATCCGCCGCGCGCTCGATGCCGATCTTTCGGCGCCCGCCCTGGCGAAGGAGGCGGCCTACTTCGGGCGTCCGGGCTCGGCGTCGTTCGAGCGGATGTACGGCTGGGCCTGGGTGCTCAAGCTGGCCCAGGAGCTGCACGGCTGGGACGACCCTGACGGCCGCCGCTGGGCGGCCGACCTCCAGCCGTTGGCCGACTCGATCGTCAAGCGCTATCTGGCCTTCCTGCCGAAGCAGGCGTACCCCATCCGGCGCGGCGTGCATCCCAACACCGCCTTCGGCATGGCGTTCGCGCTGGACTACGCGCGGGCGGTGGGCCGGACCGACCTGGACTCGCTGCTGGTGGAGCGGAGCCGGACCTACTTCGGGGACGACGTGAACGTGCCCGCGGAGTGGGAGCCCGACGGCGACGACTTCCTCTCGCGCTCGCTCGTCGAGGCGGACCTGATGCGGCGGGTGCTGCCGGCGCCGGCGTTCGCGCGCTGGTTTCATGCGTTCCTGCCGGGCATCGGCCGGGGCGAGCCGGCCAACTTGCTGCAGCCCGCCAAGGTGACCGACCGGGGCGACCCGGGGCTGGTGCACCTGGACGGGCTCAACCTCAGCCGCGCCTGGTGCATGCGGGCCGTCGCCGCCGCGCTGCCTCCCTCAGATCCTGATCGCCCGATCCTGCTTGCCTCGGCGGCACGACAGGCCGAGGCCTCGCTGCCTTATGTCGCCAGCGGCAACTACCTGGGCGAGCACTGGCTGGCGTCGTTCGCCGTCTACATGCTGACCGAGACCGACTCGACGCATTGAGCGTGAGGTACGGACGCCCACACGAAAGCCGGGACATCGGCTCGCCGGGCTGCGCCCGGCGCCGGCCGCACGCGTCAAATCCCGCCGTCCCGACCAGGGAAGCTCAGAACTCGCGGCGAGCCGCGGGGTCTGATTCGTTTCGCTTCCGTCTCTACCCTTCTCCGCTCAGGGCCCCCCATGCCGCGAACGCCGTCTCGAGGGCCCGCTGCGCCGCCTCCAGGTCCCTGCCGAGCGCCGCCGCCTGCCGCACCCCGTCGCCGGTGAGATAGAGCTCAGGGTCCGCCAGCGCCGCCTGGAGCCGCTGTACCTCGGCGTCGACCCGGGTCACCTCCGCCTCGGCTTGCTCGAGGGCGCGGCGCGCCGAGCGCTGGACCGATTCCTCGCGCTTGCGCGTGTCCTGCCCACGGCGCATCTCGCGTTGCTCCTTCACCCGCCGCAAGGCCTCCTCCTCCTGCGCCGCTACGCGCGCGGCGTGCGCGCGCTCGGCGCTGGCCGCCTCCCACTCCGCGAACGTGCCGGGGAAGTCGGTGATGTGCCCGCCGTACAGCACCCAGACGCGCGTCGCCAGCGCCCGAAGCAGCGCACGGTCGTGGCTCACCAGGACCACGGTGCCGTCGAATCCCTCGATCGCCTCCTCGAGCGCTTCGATGGACTCCACGTCCAGGTGATTGGTCGGTTCGTCGAAGGCGAGCAGGTTGGCGCCGTCGAGCTCCATCAGCGCCAGCGCAATCCGGGCCCGCTCGCCGCCCGAGAGCGCCCCGCACCGGCGCAGCACCGAGTCTCCCGAGAACCCGTAACGCCCGAGGTGGCCCTGCACCTGCCCGCGCGTCCAGTGGGTTCGCCGATCCGCGATCGCGTCGAACAGCGTCTTCTCTTCGGGCACCTGCGCGAGGTCCTGGCGGTAGTGCGCGAGCGTGACCGAATCGGGCAGACGCACCGTGCCCGCTTCGGGGGCGCGCTCCCCCGTGAACACTTTGAGGAGCGTGGTCTTGCCTGCACCGTTGGCTCCGATCAGCCCCACCACCTCGCCGCGTCGCACGGTCGCGCCGAAGCCGTCGAGCAGCACCCGCGGGCCGAATGCGATGCGCACACCCTCCGCGACGAGCACCTGATCACCGCCGCGCTCACGCGCCTCAAGTCGAACGGCCATCACGTCGTCCTCGCCCGGCGGCGGCCCGAGCCGCGGCAGACGTGCCAGCCGCTTCTGTCGCCCCACCGCCTGGCGGCTGTTCTGCCCCGCGATGTTGCGGCGAATGTAGTCCTCCTCCTTGGCGATCTTCGACGCCTGTTGCCGGTACGCGCGCTGAGCGGCGAGCCGGCGCTCGGCGTGCTGGGCGACGAAGGCCGAGTAGCCCGCGGCATAGACGGCCGCGGTGCGCCCTTCGAGGTGCAGGATGTGATCGGCGAACGCCTCGAGGAGCGCGCGGTCGTGCGTGATGAGGAGGACGGCCGCGTCGAGGGCGCGCAGATACCCCTCCAGCCACAGCGTGGTCTCGAGGTCGAGGTGGTTGGTGGGCTCGTCGAGGAGCAGCAGGTCAGCCGGGGCCGCGATCTGGCGGGCCAGGGCCACGCGGCCGCGCTCGCCGCCGCTCAGGGTCGCGAGCGAGCGCGTGCGGGAGGCGTCCGGGTCGAAGCCGAGGCCGTGCAGGACGGCGTCAACCCGCGCCGCGGCCCCGTAGCCGCCCTCGCGCTCGAACCGGTGCAGGTCGCGGTCGTATCGCTCCAGCATCGCCGGCATCACCGCATCCCCCGCCTCGGCCATTCCCGCGGCCTGCTCCGCGAGCGAGTGCTCGAGCGCGAACAGGTCGGCGAAGGCGCCCGCGGCCGCCTCCCACACCGTCGCCGCGTCGCCGAAATCGCGGTACTGGTCCATCACCGTGATGCGCAGCCCGGCGGAACGCACAACAGCGCCGCTCGAGGGGGCCAGGTCTCCGCGGATCAGGTTGAGGATCGTTGTCTTCCCGGAGCCATTGCGCCCCAGGATGCCCCAGCGCTCGCCGCGGCTCACCACGAAACTCACGTCCCGCAGCAGCTCCCGGGCGCCGAAGCGCACCGCGACACCGGCCATCGACACCAGGGTCATCGCGCGGCGGCTCCGACCACGGAACAGATCGGTGGTGGCAAAGCGCGGGAGTGGCGCCGGACGCTGGGTTGCACGCCGGAGAATCTAGCGGGAGCCGCTCAGGGCGCTCTGATGCGCACCTCCGCTCGCCGCAGCGCCGATCTCGCCGGTTCTTCCCCGCCATCTCTTTACGGGTCGGAAGACCGGCGGCATACTAGCTGCCCAACCCTCTCGGTGAGGCCGTCACGGTGATCCGCCAGCTGCTCCCCCTTCTCGCCTTCGTCGCCGTCGCGTACGCCCCAGCCGGAGCCCGGCGCGCTCAGACCCCCTGCACGACCGCCACGCCCGAGTGTACGGAGTGGATCACGGTCGGCGGTGGGCCGGGACGCTCCCTCCTCTACCGCAGCTTCCCGCTGGACACGCGAAACGAGGCGATCACCCGCGTCGTGATCGTGGTGCACGGCGCCGGCCGGGACGCGGACAACTACTACCGCTCCGTCATGGCCGGGGCGTTCCTGGCGGGCGCGCTCCAGACCGCGCTCGTCATCTCCGCGCGCATGGCCTCCAACGACGGCAGAGAATGCCGCGACACACTCGCCGAGAACGAGATCAGCTGGAACTGCGATACCTGGCGATCCGGTGGTCCCTCACTCAGCCACCCGGCCGTGACCTCGTTCGACTTCCTCGACGAGATCCTGCGGAAGGTGGCACGCCGAGAGGTGTTCCCGAACCTGAAGGGGATCGTCGTCACGGGCCATTCGGCAGGAGGCCAGGTCACGAACCGCTATGGAATGTCCAGCAAGGTCTACGACGCGCTCGACGTTCCGGTGCAATTCGTGGTGGCGAATCCGTCCAGCTACGCCTGGCCCACCGACGAGCGGCCCACCGGCCCGGCCGCCTGGCCGCTCCAGGCCGGAGCGCCGGGGTACGTCCCCGCGCTGCCGGCCGACGCGCCGGCCTTCCGGTCGCTGCGGGACGGGGGCGGCTGCACGATCTACGACCAGTGGCCGTATGGGTTCAAGAACCGCACCGGCTACACCGCCGCCATCCCCGACTCGCAACTGACGCGGCAACTCGTCTCGCGCCCCGTCACCTACTTCCTCGGCGAGGACGACGTCCTGCCGCTCAGCGGCTTCGACGGCTCGTGCGCTGCCATGGCTCAGGGCCCGACCAGACAGGCGCGCGGCCAGGCGTACGCGAAGTACATCAACGAGAAACTCGGCGGGCATCACCAGGTGGTCGTCGTCACCGGGTGCGGGCACAACGGGCGCTGCATCTACACCTCGGAGCCCTGGCTCAAGATCGCCTTCGCGCCCTAGCGCGCGGGTGCCGGGGGTGCCCGGCGACGCTCCTCCGAGTTGCACAGACCTTCACGGCGCCCGGATGCGCAGCTCCTCACCGGCGTAGTTGACGGTGCGGTCGGGCGTGAGGTCGAAGCTGAAGCCGGCGGGTCGCGCCGGAGAGACGAACACGACATGGAAGCTCCGGCGCGCCAACATGCCGGGGAACGAGCCCTCGCGCCGGCCGATGATCAGCGTGCGGCTGCGCTCGTCCCAGCGGAGCGGGATGCGGGCTGCCTGGCCGCGCTCGTAGCCGTAGCTGGCGCCGTCGTCCTCGTACAGCGAGAAGCGACCCGGGGCGCCCGTGTAGACGATGAGCGTGATGGGGTCGGCCGGCTTCTCGTCGGTGTACTGCAGCTCAGGTCCCACCGGCACGATCGAGCCGGCACGCACGTACACCGGGATGCGGTCGTACGGGGCGGCGGCCTGCACGGTCCGGCCGCCGGCCAGGCGCTGCCCGGTCCAGAAGTCGTACCAGGCCGCCCGCGGTGATTCCCAGGAGGGGGCAGGACCGTGCGGGCGGCGCGACGGACTGATACGCTGTGCGGGTGAACTCCTCCAGCGCGGCAGGTAGACGCGGCGGCTGCGCGCACGATACTCCGTCACCGGGTTGACCAGGAGCGCCGGGCCGAAGAGGTACTGGTCGGTCACCTCCCGGGCGACCGTGTCCGCCGGGAAGTCCATCACCAGCGGCCGCATCATCGTGCTGCCATCCTGGGTGACTGCTCCGGCCACGGAGTAGACGTACGGGAGCAGGCGATAGCGGAGCCGATCCCAGTAGACCATGGCGCGATAGGCGGCCGTGCTGTCGCCGAATCTCGGGATCTCCCGCGCCGGCGGCGCCTCGCCGTGCGCCCGGAAGATGGGGACGAGAGAACCGAACTCGGTCCAGCGCGCGCTCAGCTCCCGCCACTCCTCGGCATCCGCCGGCGCCATGGGCTCGGCGCGGAACCGCGGCTGCGGCCAGTAGCCGCCGATGTCCATGCTCCAGTACGGAATGCCGCTGATCGAGAAGCCCATGCCGGCCGCAATCTGCTTGCGCATCGCCGGCCACGCCGAGGCGATGTCGCCCGACCAGATGGCCGCGCCGTAGCGCTGCAGCCCGGCGAACGCGGATCGCGTCAGGATCGCGACCCGGCGATCCGGCGCCGCCTCGCGCTGGCCCTCGTAGATGCCGCCGACCTGCTCGAGCGAATAGGCGTTGAGCATCCGCGCGCCCGAGGCCAGCGCCGTCGGGTTGATGGCCTCGCGCTGCTTCTCCAGGTCCCAGGACGGCAGGATGTCGGGCTCGGTGGCATCCAGCCACCACGCATCCACGCCCTTGTCGAACAGCGCGGGGCGGAGCTGGTCCCAGAAGAGCCTGCGCGCGGCCGGGTTGAAGGCGTCGTAGAAGGTGTAGCGGTATCCGAGCCAGTCCTTCACGCTGTCCCGCAGCAGGACCTGGTAGAGGAACCCGCGCGAGCGCATCTCCTGCGCGTTGCGGGTGTCCGGATAGAACTTCCCCCACACCGAGATCAGGAGCCGCGCGTGACGGTCGTGGATGGCGCGGATCCAGCCCGGAGCGTCGGGGAAGCGCGTCGAATCGAACTCGTGCGAGCCCCACTCGTCCGGCTTCCAGTACATGAAGTCCTGGACGATCACGTCGAGCGGGATCCCACGGCGCCGGAACTCGTCGATGGCGTCCAGGCTCTGCTGCGACGTGGCGTAGCGGTTGCGGCTCTGCCAGTAGCCGAATGCGTATCGGGGCGGCATCGCCGCCCGGCCCGTGACCCGGCGGTAGCCGGCGATCACGCGGTCGAGCTGCGGGCCGTAGAGGAAGTAATAGTCCACCCCGTCGCCGACCTCCGACCAGAGCGACGTGTTCGCCGTCGCGGCCGGCGTCTTCCACTTGAGCTGCACCGTCTCCGCCTCGCCCTCGACGTCCGCGTACTCGAGGCGCACGCGGTAGCGCCTCCCCGCGCTTAGCCGCACCCGGGCGACGCCGCGCCACGGCAGCCACCAGGAACGCCAGTCGTCCACGACGAGCTTGCCGTCCACCCAGAGCTTCACCGCCTCGTTCGCGAACAGCTCGATCTGGTAGGTCCCTGCGGCGCGTGGCGCGATCCACCCCTCCCAACGCGCGCTCACGGGGCCGCGCGCGGGCAGCGCCGGATGGAGCCGGACGGCCGGATCGGTCTTGTCGCTCGGCGTGGCGAACAGGATCGCGGAATCCACGCGCGTGCCGACGGCGCTATCGAAGGCCGCGCCGGCGTAGTAAGTACCGCTCAGCCCGCCCGGCCGGCCGTCACGGTCGAGCAGCTCCGCGGCGGGGATCGGCTCGAACGGCCTGAGATCGCCGAAGCGGGTAAACGATGTGTTGTCCCAGAAGATGCCGTACCCTCGGCTCGACACGAAGACGGGCACGACCTCGGAGGTGTTGCGCTGCCAGAGGTCGAGGTCGTAGCCCTTGAGATCCATCAGGCCTTCCTGCCGCTGCCCCAGGCCGTAGAGCGCCTCGCCAGCGTTCGCCTGCCAGACCTGGCGCACGTGGTACGTGCGCTCGCCCTGGACCTCGGCAGGCGTCAGCTCACGGCCACCGGCCACTTCCGCCACGATCCGCTTTCCGCGCGCGTCGTAGAAGGCGACGGCCCCGGTCGCTCGCGAGACCCGCACCGACAGGCGGCCCGTCTCGATCCGGATCTCGTCGCCGACGCGCACCGCTTTCCAGGGCACCTGCTCCACGGCGCGTTCGCCCGCGGCGAGACTCTTCCGGGCGAAGAAGGCGCTGTCGGGCGCGAACGCCACCCGGATCAGGTCCGCGGCCACGACCTCGATCTTGAGGAAGCCGCCGGCGACGGGGATGACGACGCCGTCGGGAGCGGCCGGCCGCAGGGCGAGCATCAACGCGCAGACCAGTGAGGAGATCACTGGTCCAGGTGCCGCAGCACCCTGCGGATCACTGTGGTGTCGCCCTTCATCTGCGGCAGCGTGCGCAGCACGTCGGGCAGCTGCTCCCGGAAGCGCCGCAGCTCCGCCGCCGCCGAGTCCGGGTGCAGTGCGAGGCGCCGCCCGGTCTGAGCCAGCGTGACGTACGCATCGGACGGCCAGTCCGCCGGCCAGAGCGCCTCCAGCATGGTCATCCCGCGCTTGAGCCGCAGCAGCCGGCCGCTCGCGCCGTCCAGCAGCGCGTCCTCCGCGCCGGCGGGCTGCTCCACCACCAGCTCCTTGCGGGTGGAGACGTCGGCCCTGGGCAGCGACACGATGGTGGTGAGATTATCCCCGTCGTAGTGCCAGCCGGGCGCCGATCCGTCTGCACGGTACGGGACGTCCGCGCCCATCCAGGTCACGCGCGCTGGCGGCCACGTCCCGCGCAGCCGCACCTCGTACGCGCGCCCCTGCAACATTCCCGGGAAGGATCCCTCCACCGGCGCGATCGTGAGCGCGATGGTGGCGCCGCTTCGCCGCTCAAGCACCGGCGTGAAGGTGTACGCGGCGTTCTGGTATCCCTCCGAGTCGCCCGCATCCTCGTAGATGCGCGCGCTCCCGGAATCGCCTGGGAAGACGTCCAGGATGAGCGGATCCACCGGCCGCGCGTCGCTCCGCTCCATCCTGGGCTGCAGCGGCAGGATGGCGCCGGCCCGCACGTACACCGGCAGCTCATCGAGCGCGAATGACCGCTCCAGCACCTGCGGACCGCGCAGCCGCGCTCCGCTGGACCACTCGACCCAGTCGCCCGGCGGGAGCCACAGCCGCTGGCGCGCGAGAGCGCTGGAGCTGTCCATCGGCGCGACCACGGGACTCACCACCAGGTCCTGGCCGAAGCGGTACTCGTCGGGGAACGCGTACGCCTGATCCGCGTCCGGCCAGTCGTAGTAAAGCGGGTGCACCACGGACACCCCGCTGTCGTAGGCGCGCCGCGAGGCGGTGTAGATGTAGGGGATCAGCGCGTAGCGGAGCTGGAACGCGTCCCGCATCACGTCCGCGAACTCGGCAGGATACGCCCAGATGCGGCGCTCCGCATTCGCGTTCTTGGTGGTGTGGGTGCGCAGGATCGGGCTGAAGATCCCGAACTGGATCCAGCGCGTGTAGAGCTCGGGCGCGACAGGCCCGGGAATGTGCCCGCCGATGTCGTGGCTCCAGTAGCCGAAGCCCACGTTGGCGGCGGTGGCCGTGAAGTACGTCTCGAAGGCCAGCGCCTGCCAGGTGGAGAGCATGTCCCCCGAGAAGCCGATCTGATAGCGGTGATTGCCGAGGCCGCCCCAGCGGTGGAAGATCAGCGGCCGGTGCCGGCCCTGCCGCTCCATGTCGGTGAACAAGACGTAGTTCAGCCACCACGTGGGGTTGAGGCCCGGGATCGAGGTGTTGCCCCACGCCTGCCAGTCCAGCCACCAGAAGTCCACGCCCTGCCGCTCGAGGGGGCGGATCACGGTGGTGAAGTACGCCTCCGCGAAGTGCTTGTCCTCGATCCGGAACGGCACGTACTGCTTGCTGGCCGGATCGATCCCCATCGCCCGCGCCATCGCCGGATACTGCGCCTCGTGCGGCTGGATGCCGGAGGCCGGGTGCAGATTGAGGGTGGTCTTGAGCCCCTGCGCTTGGGTCCAGCCGAGTAGGGCGTCGGGATCCGGGAAGTAGGCGCGGTCCCAGGTGTAGCCGGTCCAACCCAGCGACTGCCCCGCCTGGTCCCTGGGCTGGCCCTCCCAGCGCAGCTCGAAGGTGTTGTGCCAGTCCATGTCGATGACCAGCACGTCCAGCGGCACGTCGTAGCGGTGGAAGTCCTCGACCAGCTGCTGCTCCTCCGCGTCTGTATACGCCCAGTAGCGCGACCACCACGCGCCGAAGGCGAAGCGCGGCGGCATCGGGATCTTCCCGGCCACGCGCGTGAAGTCCGCGAGCGCGCGGCGGTAGGCGTGGCCGTAGCCGAAGAAGTACCAGTCCTGCCGCTCTGCCGCTGCGCGTTGCACCACCCACGGCCACGGACTCGCGTCGAAGAGCGGGCGCTCCGAGTCGTCCACCAGCGCCCAGCCGTCGCGCGAGAGCAGCCCCTCCTCGAGCGGCACCGCGCCGTGCGCGCCGTCCAGCGTGCGGGCCGTGCCCTTGAGGTTCGCCGTGTCCGACGCTCCGGGCCGCCACGTCACCGTCGAGTCCGCGTTCTTGAGCGCGATGCTCAGGTTCTCCGGGCCGAAGCGGCCGCTGCCGCGGCGGTAGCGGAGCTGCAGCGCCTGGGTCGTGATCACCAGCCAGCCGCGCTCTACCCGTTTCGTGAACTGGACGGGCGGCGTGCGCCGGTTCAGGAACACGAGCGAGGCCCGGTCCTCGAAGCGGCCGTCCGCGGCCCACTCGAGGCGGATCAGCTGGGGAGTCAGCACCGTGAGACGGACGTTGCCGTCCACCACCACGTTGCGCGCTTCCGCGACCGGATCCGCCTTCGCCTCGACCTGGGCATGCAGTGGCGTCGAGGCGAGGAAGGGTGCGGCCGCGAGCAAGAGTCTGCGGATGGCGGTCTTCATAGGGCGTCCCCTCGCTCAGCGCAGCTCGACGACGACGACCGACTTGGATGGCAGGTCCAGCGTCAGGACGTCGCCGGACAGCCGGGCCCCGTGGAAGTCCGCGGGCTGGACCGCGTTCGGCTGCTCGAAGGTGTTGTGAGCCTGCATCGTTGCCGCCGTCAGCGCGCGCCCGCTGACGCTGGAGACCTGCTGCCCGCGGATATCCACCTGCACCGAGCGGCCCCGGTTGGGGTCCAGGTTCGCGAGCGTGATGTGGATGCGCCCGTCCTTGTCCTTCGAGGCGGATGCGCTGACCGCCGGCACGGACTGGCCGTTGAACGTGTAGGCGTCCGACTTGATGTTCAGCGGCAGCAGCGTCGCGTCCTGGTGCACCTTGTACAGGTCGAAGACCCAGTACGTGGGCGTGAGGACCATCTGATCGCCCTGCGTCAGGATCATCGACTGCAGCACGTTGACGGTCTGCGCGATGTTGGCCATGCGCACCCGGTCCGCGTGGCTGTTGAAGATGTTGAGGTGCAGGCCGGCGACCACCGCGTCCCGCAGCGTGTTCTGCTGGTAGAGGAACCCCGGCGTGGAGCCCGGCTCCGGGTCGTGCCACATCCCCCATTCGCCCACGATGAGCCAGACGCGCTTCTGGGGATCGTACCGGTCCATGATGGTGGCGTGGCGCGTGATCAGCGTGTCCATCCGCTCGGCGCGCTGCATTGCCGTGAACCACTCGCGCTCGCCGAAGTCGGTTGCCGAGCCCTTGTGCGACCACGGCCCCACGACCGTGTAGTAATGCATGTCGAGGCCGTCGATCATCCAGCCGGCCTCGCGCATCATCGTGTCCGTCCAGGCGTAGTCGTCGGTGTTGGGGCCCGAAGCGATCCGGAACGGCCGGGCTCCGCGCAGGTACTCCGCGTAGCGCTTGTAGTTGTCCGCGTACGCCTGCGGGGTCATCGCGCCGCCGCAGCCCCAGCTCTCGTTGCCCACGCCCCAGAAACGGACGTTGAACGGCTCGGGATGGCCGTTCGCCGCGCGCTCGTCGCCCAGCGGACTGCCGGTGGGTGCGTGCAGGTACTCCCACCACTTCGACATCTCCTCCACCGTGCCGCTGCCGAGGTTCCCGACGATGAACGGCTCGGCGCCCAGGCGCTGGATCAGCTCCAGGTACTCGTGCGTACCGAAGCTGTTGTCCTCGGTGACGCCGCCCCAGACGGTGTTGACCATCTTCGGGCGCTGGTCCCGCGGGCCGACGCCGTCGCGCCAGTGGTAGTAGTCCGCGAAGCAGCCGCCCGGCCAGCGGAGCACCGGGACCTGGATCTTCCTCAGCGCCTCGATCACGTCATCGCGCAGGTGCCACTGGCCCGTGCCCGACTTCGTCCAGAACCCATCGTAGATGTTGCGTCCGAGGTCCTCGCCGAACTGGCCGTAGATGTATCGGCTGATGGTGGTCTCGCCGAGATCGGCGTTGACGACGATGCGGATCGGCGTCTGGGCAGCCGCATGGCCACCCGCCAGCAGGAGAAGCGCCACGGCCAGTTTCGCGCTGTGTCTCAGCATGATCGTCGCTCCGTCATGGTGAAGAAGGCACGCTCGGCTCCGAGCGCATCACGGCGCCGGTAACAGTGCGTCGGTCGCACGAGCGGCGCCAGAGCGGCATCTTGACGGGGCCTTCGGACTGCCGACATCGTAGGTCAATGAGGACGAGCCTCGTGGCGGTCGCTGCAGCCGGGCTGCTCGCGTGCCGCGGCACGGAACCGGCACCGAGGCCGGCGACGCTGTACTTCAGCCTCGACGCGCCCTTCTGCGGCATGGCGCTGCCCGTGGAGTTCTACGTCGACAGCCTGCTGGTCGGCTCCGACACGTTCCGCGTCAATCTCGCCCCGAACCACACGACCTCGCGCGGGTTCGTCGCGGCGGCGGGAACTCACCGGCTCGGGGCGCGCGCCGCGATCGGCGTCGGGTACTACGTGTGGCCCGATACCGTCGTGAGTCTCGGCGCCGGGCTCACGTACACGAGGTCGTTGCCGTTCTACTGCTCCTGAACGGCCGGTCCCCGGACGGCGGGCGGCCGTTCGGCGCACCCGGACGCGCAGCGGGCGCCGATGCGCCTGCGCTCTCACACGGACCTCTCCCGCGGGGCCGACCATGGCGGAGCCGCTGAACCGACGCGCGTTCATCGCCCGCGGCGCGATGGCCGCTACGGCGGGGCTGGCCGCTCCGCTGCTTCAATCCTGCGCGCACCCGGCCCGCACGGCGTCGACTGTGCCCTCGGGGCCCTTCCAGCCGAGCTGGGATTCGTTGCAGCAGTACCGGGTGCCGGAGTGGTTCCGCGACGCGAAGTTCGGCTTCTGGGCGCACTGGGGCCCGCAGTGCCAGCCCGAGCGCGGCGACTGGTACGCGCGGATGATGTACGTGGAAGGCAGCTCCCAGTACCGGGACCACCTCGCGCGCTACGGTCACCCGTCGAAGGCCGGCTTCAAGGACGTCATCCACGAGTGGAAGGCGGAGCATTGGGACCCGGGCGCGCTGGTGTCGCACTACCGGCGCGTGGGGGCGCAGTACTTCTTCGCGCTGGCCAACCACCACGACAACCTCGACTTGTGGGACAGCCGCTTCCAGCCTTGGAACTCCGTCGGCGTGGGACCCCGCAAGAACATCATCGGGGGCTGGGCGAGGGCCGCGCGGGCCAACGGTCTGCCCTTCGGCGTGAGCCTCCACGCCAGTCACGCCTGGTCCTGGTACGAGCCCGCGCAGGGCGCCGACCGGGAAGGCTCCCTCGCCGGCGTGCCCTACGACGGCAAGCTGACGAAGGCGGACGGCGCCGCGCAGTGGTGGGAAGGGCTCGATCCGCAGGACCTGTATGCCCAGAGCCACCGGCCCGCGGACGGCTTCCAGGACCCGAACTCCATCGGCCCGCGCTGGGCCTGGGGCAACGGCGCCACCCCGCCGGACGAGGCGTACTGCCGCAAGTTCCTCGATCGGACCGTGGATCTGATTGACCGCTACGAGCCCGACCTCGTCTACTTCGACGATACGGCGCTCCCGTTCTGGCCTGTGAACGACATGGGCCTGCGGATTGCGGCCCACTACTACAACCGCAGCCTCCGCCGGCACCACGGGTCGCTCCAGGCGGTGCTCTTTGGCAAGATCCTCGACGAACGGCAGCGGCAGTGCATGGTCTGGGACATCGAGCGCGGCCAGGCGAACCAGATCCTCCCGTTCCCGTGGCAGACCGATTCCTGCATCGGCAACTGGCACTACGACCGCGCGCTGTACGAGCAGGACCGCTACAGGTCCGCCGAGACCGTCGTGCGGATGCTCGTGGACATCGTCAGCAAGAACGGCAACCTGCTCCTCAACATCCCGGTGCGCGGCGACGGGACGCTCGACGACAAGGAGCTGCGGGTCCTCGACGGCATCGAGGCCTGGATGCGGGTGAACCGGGACAGCATTCTCGGCAGCCGTCCCTGGCGCGTCTTCGGCGAGGGCCCGGCCTTGCAGGGCGCGGCCCTGACTGCCGAGGGCTTCAACGAGGGAGGGGGCAGGCCGTTCACGGCCGAGGACATCCGGTTCACCACCCGGGGTGAGAGGCTCTACGCCATCGCGCTCGGCTGGCCGGAGGGCGGCCGTCTCGTGGTGAAGTCGCTGGCAGAGGGGACTCCGGACGCGGGAGAGATCCGCTCCGTCAGGCTGCTCGGGAACCCGGGCGACCTGAGGTGGAGCCGTGACCGGGTGGGCCTGGCTGTGCAGCTCCCGGCCACCCCGCCCTGTGACTACGCGTACGCGATCGAGGTGACCGGGTTGACAGGGGGGTAGACCGCAGCAGTCTGCAGAGGAGGCTTGGAATGGTCTCGAGAGTGATCGGTCCGCGGAACCGGGCGCCGCGAGTTGCCGTCGCGGCCTGCATCCTGGCAGCTGCAACGCTGCAGCCGATTCCGGCCCTCGCCCAGCGCGCCGGCCGGCCGTTCGAAACGCCGGTGCGCGACGGGCCGGTGCCCGACTGGCAGAACCCGGGCGTGGTGCACCGGAACACCGAGGCGCCGCGCGCGAGCTTCACGGCGTTCCCCACCGAGGTGCAGGCGCTCGCGGCAGGGCCCATCGCGCCATTCTACCAGACCGATCATCCGACGACGGCGCCGTGGTACCGGAGCCTCAACGGCCAGTGGAAGTTCCACTGGTCGCCCGCGCCGGCGCACCGGCCGCTGGACTTCTACCGGGTGAATTACGACGACCGCGCCTGGAAGACGATCACGGTCCCGTCCAACTGGGAGCGCGAGGGGTACGGCGTCGCGATCTACACGAACATCAAGTACCCCTTCCACCCCGACAGCCGGCCCACGCCGCCGGAGCTCCCCGCCGACAACAACCCGGTCGGCTCCTACCGCCACGACTTCACGGTGCCGAGGGAGTGGAGCGGCCGCGAGATCTACCTGCGGTTCGGCGCGGTGAGCTCGGCCTTCTTCGCGTGGGTCAACGGCCGGATCGTGGGCTTCAGCAAGGACAGCAAGACGCCGGCCGAGTTCGACGTCACGCGCTACGTGCACGCCGGCTCCAACACGCTGGCCGTTGAGGTCTATCGCTGGAGCGACGGCAGCTACCTGGAGGACCAGGACAAGTGGCGCCTGAGCGGGATCTTCCGCGACGTGTACCTGTACGCGCGTCCCCGCGCCCACATCCGGGACTACTTCGCCCGGGCATCTCTCGCGCCGGACTACAGGGACGGCCGCTTGAGCGTGGACGTGGCGCTACAGAACACGGGCGTGCCGGCGGGCAGCTACACGGTCGTGTTCAAGGTCTGGGACGGCGGCCGCGCCGTGCTGGAGCAGCGGAAGAGCGCGGTGCTCGCGGATTCGAGCAGCGTGCGGTTCGATGACAGCGTCACCGCTCCCAGGCTTTGGTCGGCGGAGAAGCCCAACCTCTACCCCCTGACCCTGACGCTGCTCGGTCCCGACGGGAAGACGCTCGAGGTGGTGAACGGCCGGGTCGGCTTCCGCACCACGGAGGTCAAGGGCGGCCGCTACCTGCTCAACGGCAAGGCGATCTACCTGAAGGGCACCAACATCCACGAGATCAACCCGGTCACGGCCTGGGTGCTGGACGAGGCCACGATGCGCCGGGACATCCAGCTGATGAAGGAGTTCAACCTCAACGGGATGCGCTTCTCGCACTACCCGGAGCCCGAGCGCTTCTACGAGCTGGCCGACGAGTACGGCTTGTACATCATCGGCGAGGCGGACATCGAGTCGCACGGGATGGGCTACGACAAGGACGTCACGCTGGCGGACAAGCCCGAGTGGGCGCTGGCCCACCTGGACCGCACGCAGCGGATGGTGGAGCGGGACAAGAACCACCCGGCCGTCATCATCTGGTCGCTGGGGAACGAGGCCGGCGACGGGCACAACATGCTGGCCGACTACCGCTGGATCCACCAGCGCGACTCCACGCGCCCGGTGCAGTACGAGCGTGAGGGCGACCGGACGAGCGCCCTCGAGCGCCACTCGGACCTCTACGTGCCGATGTACCCGCCGCTCGCGGCTCTGGAGCGGTACGCACAGAGCGACGCCGATCGGCCGCTCATCATGTGCGAGTACGCCCACGCCATGGGCAACAGCACCGGCAACCTCCAAGAGTACTGGGACGTCATCAAGCGGTACCCGAAGCTGCAGGGCGGCTTCATCTGGGACTGGGTGGACCAGGGGCTGCTGGAGCACGACTGGAACGGGCGGCCGTACTGGACCTACGGCGGCGACTACGGCCCGCCCGGCGTGCCGAGCGACGGCAGCTTCAACGACAACGGACTGGTGGGCCCCGACCGCGTGCCGCACCCGGGCCTCTCGGAGGTGAAGAAGGTCTACCAGTACGTGAACTTCCTGCCGCTGGATCTGGCCGCGGGGCGGGTGCTCGTGCGGAACGAGTACGCCTTCACCGATCTGAACGATTTCGACCTGCACTGGCAGATCACGGGCGACGGCGTGCCGCTCGACTCCGGCGTCGTGAGCGCTCCGGCCGGCGCGCCCGGGGCCGTGGACACGGTGAGGCTGACCTACCGGCTGCCGGCGCCGCAGAGCGGCCGGGAGTACTTCCTCAACCTCAGCCTCAGGCGTCGAGCGGCGCTGGGCCTGGTGCCCGTGGGTCACGAGGTCGCCACGGAGCAGTTCGTCTTGCCGGTGGCGGCTCCCGCGTCGCGCGTCGCCTCCTCGTCACTCCCCGCGCTTCAGTTGGCGCAGGCGGACTCGAGCGCGACGGTGACCGGTCGCGATTTCGCGGTGCGCTTCGACCTCAGGCGCGGCGAGCTGGCGTCCCTTCGCTTCCGCGGGACCGAGCTGATCCAGCGGGCCCCGCAGCCGTACTTGTGGCGCCCCGCCACGGACAACGACTGGGGGAACGGTCTGCCGCGGCGGGCGCGCGCCTGGCGCTACGCAGGTGAGAACCGCACGGTGACGGCCGTGCGCGTGGAGCAAGTCGCGGCCGGCGTCGTCCGGGTGGAGATCGAACAGCAGCTGAAGGATGAGGCCGGTCTTCCCGTGGCGACGTTCGCGACCAGCTACACGGTCCTCGGTTCGGGCGACGTGCTGGTGGACGACACTCTCACGAAGGCATCCGCGTCGCTGCCGGAGCTGCCGCGAGTCGGGATGAGCCTCATCCTGCCGAGTGCGTTCGACCGATACGAGTGGCTCGGTCGCGGCCCGTTCGAGAACTATTGGGACCGCAAGACCGCAGCTGAGGTCGGCCGGTACACCGGCGCCGTGGCGGACCTGTACACGCCGTACGTCCGGCCGCAGGAGAACGGCAACCGCACGGACGTGCGCTGGGCCGCGCTCACGGACAGCAGCGGCGTCGGCCTCCTGGCGGTGGGGGCTCCGGTGCTCGAGGTGACCGCCCTCAAGAACCTACCCGAGGACTTCGAGACGCCCGAAGCGGGCTATCTCGACCGGGATCAGTCGTTGAACCGGCACATCAGCGACGTTCGGCCCCGCGACCTCGTATGGCTCGACCTCGACCTGCACGTGATGGGTGTGGGCGGCGACAATTCCTGGGGCGCCTACACGCACGACGAGTACCGGTTGCTGGCGCAGAGCTACCACTACGCCTTCCGGCTCCGTGGGTTCGATGCCCGCGCGGAGTCGCCGGAAGACCTCGCTCGCCAGCAGTTCGACCTCGATGCCGCAGCCGCTCACCCAGCGACGGAGCTGCACCCATGATGCGCCGGCAAGTGCTCGCCGCGCTCGCCCTGGGTGCTGTCCTGGCATTGGCGGATACCGCAGCGGGCCGCGCCCAGGTTCAGACCGATGTGCCACCGGTCGTTCCGGGAGCGAAGCCGGTGACCGTGGAGCACATCAAGGTCCACGGCGCGTCTCTGGAGGGCAATCTGGAGGGCGACGCCGTGGACCGGGACGTCATCGTCTTCCTGCCCCCCAGCTACGGACACGACACGCAGCGCCGGTATCCCGTCGTCTACGCGCTGCACGGCTTCTCCATCGGGGCGGAGCAGTGGACGCACGAGATCCACGTGCCGCAGACCATCGAGGGCGCCTTCGCCCAGGGCACGCGGGAGATGATCGTCGTCCTGCCCGATTCCAAGACCGTGCACAACGGCTCGATGTACTCGAGCTCAGTGACCACGGGCGACTTCGAGCGGTTCATCGCCCACGATCTGGTCGAGTACGTCGATGCGCACTACCGCACGATTCCGGACCGCAGGAGCCGCGGGCTGGTGGGCCACTCGATGGGCGGCTATGGCGCCGCTCGCATCGGCATGAAGCACGCGGACGTGTTCGGCAGTCTCTACATCATGAGCCCGTGCTGCCTCTCGGCTCGAGGCGCCGGACCCGCGAACCCCAGGAACGACAGCGCGCTCGCGGCCGTCAGGGCGCCCGAGGACGAGGCCAAGCTCGGCTTCTTCCAGCGCGCGACGCTGGCGTCGGCGGCGGCGTGGTCTCCGGACCCGAAGAACCCGCCGCTGTACCTCGACCTGCCGACGAAGGACGGCGTGGCCCAGCCAGACGTGCTCGCCAAGTGGGCGGCCAACGCTCCGCTGGCCTTCGTCGACCAGTATGTCGGCAACCTGCGCAGGTACGACGGGGTTGCCATGGACGTCGGGGACCAGGACGGGCTGCGGGTCGATGCCGGCAAGCTGCACGACGTCCTGGACAACTACGGCGTCGCGAACGAGTTCGAGGTCTATCCCGGGACGCACACCAGCGCGGTCGCCGACCGCTTCCAGAACCACGTGCTGCCGTTCTTCGGCAGACACCTCTGCACTACGACGCGCTGCGAGTGAGGGGCCCGAGCTCGGGAACTGCCGGCTAGCGCACTGAAGGCTGCGAGAGCGCCTACCGCACCGCCAGGCGATACACCGTCACACTGAACGGTCGCAACGTCGCACGCGTGGGCACGCTCGTCACCGGCTCCTCTTCGAGCCGGACCTCCGGCGCCTCCCCCACCACGATCCGCGCGTCCAGGTGCTCCGGGGCCAGACGCCATCGCGTCCCCCCGCCCGCGAGCCGCACGCCCTGGAACGACAGGTCGATCGTCTGCTCGGACTCGGTCGGATTGATCACCGCGACCGTGAGCGCCGTCCGGTCGTCCGTCCAGGCCGCCGCGACGTCCAGCGGGTACGTGGGACTTCCGGCATTGACCTTCGGCTCTTCGCCACCAGGGGGGTACCTCGGTGCGGGCTGCGGCGCGTTCCCCGTCACGGTCACGGGAATGGTCCCGAAATGGTCACGGTACAACTTGAACAGGAGGCCGGCCGGATCGAGGACCGCCGCGGTGCGGCTTTCACTCAGCAGCGACGTGGCAAAGGTGAAGTTCGCCATCTGATAGAGCTGCGAGTGGCGGAACATCTCGTGGAACGCCCACGCGTACGCCGGCACCACCTTGAATCCGTTCGGCGGCGCCCCGGCGTAGGCCCATTCGTCCATGGCGATGCTTACCGGCTTCGCCCGCAGCGCCGGGATCAGTTCCAGATAGTGCTCGTACGCCTCGGCCTTGCTCTTCACGTGGTTGGCCGGGCGACGCATCCAATCCACCAACGGCTCGTCCGGATCGAGCGGCACCGATCGGCCGGTCGTGACGTCGAACCGCCGATTGCCGTACGAGTAGTAGTGCTCGCTGATCATGTCCATGTGATCGAGGCTGTGCAGAAACAGCCCGCCGGTCCAATCCGCTGGGCCGAGATCGTCCGGAATGATCTTGCCGGTCCGCTTCTGTGATTCCGCGGAGCCGGTCATGGCATCGGGCATCGCTCCGCTCGCGATGAGCACGATCGTCGAGTCCGCCGCCCGCATGGCGTCGGCGAACCGGTTGTGCTTGACGACGAACTGATCGAGCGACATGGCTCCGAATTGCCACGACCCCCATGCCTCGTTGCCCACGCCCCAGAACTTCACATGGTACGGCTCGGGATGCCCGTTGGCGGCGCGGAGCCGCCCCATCGGCGTCAGCACGGAAGCGTTCGTGTATTCGACGAGGTCGGCCGCGGACCGCTCGTCGCCGAGCCCCGCGTTGACGGTGATGTACGGCTCCACGCCGAGCAGCCCGCACAGGGTCAGGAACTCGTCCGTGCCGACGTCGTTGGGCTGGACGGCGTGCCACACGGGATCGAGGATGGGGGGCCGCTGATCGCGGTCGCCGATGGCGTTCCTCCAGTCGTGCGCCGACACGAAATTCCCGCCCGGAAACCGGTACACACCCGAATGCAGCGAAGCGAGCGCAGCCACCACCTCGCGACGGAATCCCCCCACATTGTCGGCTGGCATGAGCGAAGCCGCGCCCACGCGAACCGACCCGTCACCGGTAGCGGTGATCGCCAGCTGCGCGTCCTCGGCGTCCGCTCCCGCGGTGAAGATCAAGGGGTAGGTCACGTAGTCGTGCGACAGAACGTCGATGGTGTCCGTCTGCCGGTCGCCCGGGTTCGCGCCCCACGCGAGCGTCACGGTCACTCGCGTGTTGCCGTCGGCGGCCAGCACCACTCGCCCGACGTACGACTTCCCACGCTCGACCGCGACGCCCGCCTGGCGAATGCCGCGCGGCTCGGCCGCGTCCAAGGTGATGCGCGGGCTGTGCGCGCCCACGAACGCGCGCACTGAATCCATGCCGATGGCGGTGATCGGGCCGACAGCCGTCCACCGGCGGGCGGGTGCCGGGCCCGGCCGCGCCGGCAGCGACTCGGTCACCACGATGAGATAGTAGAACTTCCGGTCGTCCAGCATCTCGGCCCACAGCCCACGATTGACGATCCCGCCGATGTGCTCCAGAAACATCCCGTACAGGTACGGAGAGATCGGGGCGTGGGCTTGGTCGGCGTGGATGGCGGCCTCGAGACGCGTTGCTTGCGCGCGCGCTGCAGATGCCCCGACGAGCGACAGCAGCACGCACACCACTGCGGCGGACACGAGCGAGGTCGCTCTGGGTGGATGGGCAGTCATGTGATCGACCCTCGGAGACGGAGCGTGGCGGACCGGTTGATCCTATCGCCGCACCGCCAGGGCGTCGAGCCGCCAGGCCGCTCCCTCACCGTCACCGCGGCGCTCTCGGGCGGGTCGCTCTTTGACGGCGCGCCAACCGTGGCGCCACCGACTCCTTTGTCCCGCCGACCCCGGGGCTATCCATCGCGGGCCGCTAGGTCGCGCAGCCGCTGGTCACGGTCGCCGCCAGCACGAGCGCGATGGTCCGGCGCAGGGCCGGATGCCGGCCGAAGAACGGGGGAGGTGTGGCGGTCATCGTAGCAGAATGCCCTTTGGGCCGAAGGTAAAACCCCCCGACGTGATCACGGCCACCACCAGCACCAGCGGGATGATCAACGCCATGGTGCGGCCCGGCGCGCCCTGCGGCACCTCGATGGACTTCACCTGGCTGAGCGGGATCGCGACCTTCGCCCAGTGCTCCGCGCTCCCGCTGTTGCCGACCAGCTGGCTGTCCACGACCGCCGGGCGGTAGACGTCGACCTGGTCGCCGCCCACCAGCGTCACGCGCACCTGGCTGGGCCGCTGGGCGGTCACGTAGCTCGCCCCGTTCAGCGCCGGCTGCCACCGCATGCAGGCGGTCGTCGATATCGCGGCCAGGACCAGCGCCACCGCGCGCCGCACGGCCGCATGCCGAGCGAAGAAGCCGGGTTCCGAACGCGGGGAGGTCATCGGCCCCTCACCGCGGGAAGGACGCGGCGAAGCCACAGCCCATGCACATGCTGGAGGCCGCCATCGCGGCGAGTCCGACGAGAGCGGCTGCGCCGGTAACCACCAGTATGAGCGTCCCTGTGCGTACCTCGTCATTCCGCCACACCTCGACCCGCCGCACGTACTGCATCGGGATCGAGATCCGCGTCGAATCGACGCCCTTCTGGCGGAAGCCGACGAGGTCGTTCACGACGACTTTCGGGCTGTAGAGATCGAGCGCCTGCCCGTCCGAGAGGAAGGCCCGCACGTGGCTCGGCCGCTCCGCAGCCAGGTAGCTCTGCGGCCCCAGCACCGGCTGCCAGCTCGCGCAGCCGCACAGGATCGCGGCCAGGAGCAGCGCCACCGATTGACGGAGAGTGGGATGTCGAGCGAAGAACTCCATATGACCCTCCCTGCCGGATCGTCCGGCTGCAGGGAGAGCCTAGCGCTCGTGCGTCAAGCCGCCGTCAAGCGGGAAGGGAGGCGGGATCAGAACGCGAAAGGCCGGGGCGCTCACCCCGGCCTCTCGCCGCATCAACTACCGAAATAGTCCCTCGCTGGAAGGACCCCTATGCCGGCCCGACTTCCGGCGCCCGGTCGAAGTCGAGCGCGACGACGGAGCAGATTGGGTCGGGTGCGCTGCGCGGCAGGACCAGGCTCTGCGCGCCGGCCGACTGGATCACGATGGGTGTCCGCGCCGGATCGGCGAGCAGATACGCGTTCCGGATCGGCGTCTTGAGCCCGGGCAGCGCCAACGGCGGCACCTCCGGCCAGTCGGTCACGAACAGGTAGATCCGGTTCCCCTTGGTCGTCGAGCGGAACGGCGCATTCGCGAAGAGCGACGCCGTCGTCCCGTAGATCGCCTCGCCGTTCACGCGCATCCAGCGCCCGATGGCCGTCAGCCGTTCGACGCTCTCGTCGGGGAAGGTCCCGTCCGCCTTGGGCCCGATGTTGAGCAGGAGATTGCCGCCCTTCGACGCCGTCTCGACCAGCAGCCCGATGAGTTGCGCCACCGACTTGAAGTTGTGGTCGTGCGAGTTGTAGCCCCAGTTGTCGTTCATCGTGATGCACGACTCCCAGTCCACCCCGGGCCACCCGGTCGCCGGCACCTCCTGCTCCGGCGTCCGGAAATCGCCGAGCGGATCGGTGATCGGCGTCTGCGACCATCCCTCGCACCGGTTGTTCACAATCACCGAGGGCTGGAGGGCACGGCACTTCGCGTACAGCGCCCGGCCCAGCTCGTGCGTCCAGGTCTGCTCCCACTGCCCGTCGAACCACATCACGCCGATGTCGCCGTAGTTCCGCAGCAGCTGCTCCACGCACCCGTGCAGGTACCGGACGAACCGGGCGTAGTGCGCGCCGTCCACCGGCCGGGTCTCCGCCTCCCAGTCGCGCCGCGGCAGATAGTCGGGGCGATGCCAGTCCATGATGGAGTGGTACCAGCATTGCCGGAGCCCCGCGCGAGCGCACGCGTCGGCCATCTGCTTCATGATGTCGCGCTTGAACGGCGTCGAGCGGATGCAGAAGCTCGTGAGCCGGTTGTCGAACAGGCAGAAGCCGTCGTGATGCTTCGACGTGATGGTCACGTACTTCATCCCCGCGTCCTTCGCCATCCCCACCCAGTGGTCGGCGTCGAACAGGGTCGGGTTGAACCGCGCGACCAGCTTGTCGTATTCGGCCAGTGGAATGTGCGCCGTGTTCCGGATCCACTCGGCGTGGTCGGTCCGGCCCATCCACTCGCCGGCGAGGATCGAGTAGAGCCCCCAGTGGATGAACATCCCGAACCGCGCCTCGCGCCACCACGCCATCCGCGGATCGTCGGCGGCGCCGGGAAACACGGTGGTGGCCCAGAGGCCGGACTTGCCCGGAAGGGGCAGGGGAGCGAATGCCATCGCGCCGAGGCCGGCGGCCCCAGCCTGGAGAAAGGTGCGCCGTTTCATGCCGGCCATTAGACCACGTTTCGCGGCCGGACGCAAGGAAGGCGCGGATCGTCAGCCGATCGGCGAGTGAAATCGTCGTAAACGATGCGTGGACACGGCGGCAGAATCGCCTATGTTGGCCGCATCGTGTCCATCCCTTCAGGAGGGCCAATGCGCGCTCGCAGACTGGTGGCCGCTGTCGTCCCGCTCCTCGTCGCCGCCGCACCGCTGGCGGCGCAGAAGCCGACAACGACTTCGCCGCCCCCGCCGCCCAAGCCCGCGACGACTCAGCCGAGACCGGCCACGCCCGCGGCGGCGCCTGCGCCAGCTGCCGCTCCCGCAGTCGTGAGCGCTGCGCCTCGCGTGCAGTTCGAGATCACCGGCGGCGTCGGCGTCACCGTCGTCAACATGGGCACCTGGGCAGGCGAGACGGTGAACAACTCGTCAGCGGTCAACTACGGGGGTGCCGGCCGCGTGCTGTTCCCGCTCGGCAAGAGCATGATGCTCGGCGTCGAGGCCGGGTACAGCTACCACTTCTGGTGGAACTACTACGTCGGCCCCCCGAGCTACACCTGGCAGTATGACGTGACCGCCTGGCACGTCGCGGCGATGGTGCGGCTGCCGATCGCCGTCCGCACGACGCTCGACCTGGGCGGCGGCCTCCACATCTTCAACAGGGCCGGGACATACCCCGGCGTGCTCGCCGCTCTGACGTATCACATCCCCCTCACGCAAACGCTCGACCTGCCCGTCGGCGTCCGCGCGGACGCGATCCTCACCAGCCCGACGATCATCCCCGTCGTCGCCACGGTCGGGCTCGGCTTCCGGCCCTGAGCTGAGCGGCGGCGCAATCGGAGAGCGGGCCCGCCAGTCGCCGGGCCCGCCTGTCCGTGGCGGCAAGACGTCCACCGCCGTCCCCCGCCGCGTACGCTGTCCCCTCCGGCGCACCCAACCGCGGAACCCCGGCCTCCGCATCCAGTCCCGCGCCCGGACAAACCATTCGCGTGAATCCGGTGTCGAATCATCAGCGTAGTGCTGACAGGAGCAGGACAACCGACACCCGACACCAGGGCCGGGACCATGTTTCACCTGCTGGCGCTTGCGGCCTTCCTCCAGGCCCAACAGTTGGCGATGAAGACCCGCGCGGCGACGGACGACCCGCACAACGCGCCGGCCAACGTGGCGCGGGCGGTGCGGGCGGCCCTCCCGCCGGTGATCGATGGGAGAGACGACGACGCCGTCTGGGCCAATGCCACCACGATCACCGCCTTCCGGGAGTGGCGGCCCACGGAGAACGCGGAGCCCCGGTTCAGGACGGAGGCGAAGATCGCGTACGACGCGTCGTACCTCTACGTGTTCGTCCGCGCCTACGACCCGCACCCCGACAGCATCATCAAGATCCTGGCGCGCCGCGACACCTGGACCGCTTCGGACATGATCTGGGTCATGGTGGATTCCTACCACGACCACCGCAACGGCTACGAGTTCGGCGTGAACGCCGCCGGCGTGAAGCTGGACCAGGCGATCTACGACGACGGGAACGAGGATGGGGCGTGGGACGCGGTGTGGGACGTCGCGACCCGGATCGACTCGCTCGGCTGGACGGCCGAGTACCGCATCCCGCTTTCCCAGATGCGTTACGGCGGCGACAGCGACCACACCTTTGGGATCGCGATCCTGCGCGACCTCTACCGCTACAGCGAGCGGTACAGCTGGCCGCTGCTCCAGGAGTCCCACAACGGGCTGGTGTCGCAGTTCGGCCAGCTGACGGGCCTGGTGGGGCTGGAAGCCCCGCGCCGGCTCGAGGCGGCGCCGTACCTGGTCACGAAGAACGCCTCCGAGATCCGGAACAACGCGTTCACCCGCGGCTCCGACGCGACCATCGGCGGCGACCTGAAGTACCGCGTCGCGTCGAACCTGACGCTCGACGCGACGATCAACCCGGACTTCGGCCAGGTGGAGAGCGACCCGGCCGTCCTCAACCTGACGGCGTACGAGAGCTTCTTCGACGAGCGGCGCCCGTTCTTCGTCGCCGGGCGCGGGCTGTTCCAGTTCAACGTGGACTGCAGCCAGGTCAACTGCAACAACGAGCAGCTGTTCTACAGCCGGCGGATCGGCCGCACGCCGGAGCTGGCGGGCGCGTACGGGGACACGACGGCCCAGCAGCCGACGACGATCCTGGGCGCGGCGAAGCTCACCGGGCGCCTGCCGGGCGGCCTGACGCTCGGGTTCATGGACGCCGTGACGCAGCGGGACAGGTTGCGCGCGGATACCACCGTCGAGCCGGGGACCAACTACGCGGCGCTCCGCCTCCGCCAGGATCTGCGCGGCGGGAACAGCAACGTCGGGCTGATGTTCACCGGCGTGAACCGGAACAACGACGCGTTCACCTCGCCGTACCTGAGCCGCAGCGCGTACGCCGGCGCCGTCGACTTCATGCACAGGTTCTGGAAGAACAACTGGCAGATCTCGGGCTCGGTGGACCTGAGCCGGGTGGCGGGCAGCCGGCAGGCGATCGCGTCGCTCCAGGAGGACGCGGTGCACTACTACCAGCGGCCCGACGCGGGCCTCCCCCTGGACACCATGCGCACGGCGCTCTCGGGCGACGCGGAGGAGCTGCACGTCGCCAAGTACGGCGGCCAGCACCTGCTGTTCGAGTCGGCCTACATGCGGCGCTCCGCCGGTTTCGAGATCAACGACGCGGGCTACCTGCAGCGCGCCGACCAGCAGACCTGGTCCACCTGGGTGGGGTTCTTCGACCGCCGGAAGACGAAGTTCTACCAGCGCTTTCAGTGGAACATGAACTGGTGGCAGTACTGGACCACGAACGGGCTGCCGCTCGAGGCCGCGTACAACACGAACCTGCACGTCACGCTGAACAACTCGATGGGCCTGCACGTCGGCGGGACCTACGGCCAGCTCGGCTCCACGTATTGCGACCGGTGCGCCCGCGGCGGGCCGGCGGTGCGGCAGGATCCCTACATCGCCCCGTGGGCTGGCATCAACGGCGACGACCGCAAGCCGCTGGTTCCGTACCTGTGGGTGAACTACTGGTCGGGGGACGGCGGGCGCTCGCATTCGCTCAACCTGAGTCCGGAGCTGGACCTCCGGGTGTCGAGCCGGTTCTCCTCGGTGCTGTCGCTCAACTGGAGCAGGAACCGCTACGATGCGCAGTGGTACGGCAACTTCACCGACGGCACGGGGGCGCAGCACTACACCTTCGCGCACCTGGACCAGACGACGGTGGGGCTGGTGCTGCGACTCAACTACACCCTGACGCCGGCCATGTCGCTCCAGGTGTACGCGCAGCCGTTCGACTCGAAGGGGACGTACACCAACGTGCGTGAGCTGAGTGCGACGCCGCGCGCTGCGGGCTACGACCAGCGCTTCGCGGCGTACGGCGACACCGCGGTCACGAGCCACCCGGGCGGCTTCAACTACAAGCAGTTCGCCTCGAACGTGGTGTTCCGGTGGGAGTACAAGCCCGGCTCGACGCTCTTCCTGGTCTGGAACCAGGGGCGCCAGGGCGTGGTGGGCGCGGAGGGGAACGGCAACTTCCAGACCGACATGCGGGCCCTGTTCGCGCTGCACCCGATGAACACGTTCCTCGTCAAAGTCAGTTACTGGCTGAACTACTGACGAGCGGGTGTCGGGTGTCAGGTGTCAGGTGTGGGGTGTAGATTGGGCGGCGACCTTCAGGGAGAGTGCCATGTCCCGGACGTTCGCCGCCCTTTGCTTGTCCCTCCTCGCGCTGCCGCTGCCCGGAGCGCTCGCCGCGCAGCAGGAGCCGTTCGACATCCGCGCGCACTACACGAAGCAGGAAGTGATGATCCCGATGCGGGACGGGGTGCGGCTCTTCACCTCGATCTACGTCCCGAAGGACACGACCGAGCGCCACCCCTTCGTGATGACGCGGACGCCGTACAGCTCGGGGCCGTACGGAGCGGACGCGTTCCCGCCGGGGCTGGACCACATCACGCTGGCGTACGCCAAGGAGAACTTCATCATCGTGCGCCAGGACGTGCGCGGGCGCTGGATGAGCGAGGGCGAGTTCGTGGACGTGCGCCCGGTCATCGAGCACAAGACGTCCAGCAAGGACATCGACGAGCCGAGCGACACGTACGACACGATCGACTGGCTGATCAAGAACGTTCCGTACAACAACGGGCGGGTGGGCGTGCGCGGCACCTCGTATCCCGGTTTCTACGCCGAGATGGCGGCGCTGTCGGGGCACCCGGCGCTGAAGGTGGCGTCGCCGCAGGCGCCGGTGACGGAGTGGATGGGGGGCGACGACTTCTTCCACAACGGCGCGCTGCTCCTCGCCCACTCGTTCTTCTTCTACGGCTTCGGCCGCCCGCGGCCCCAGCCCACGAGCGACCGCCGCAGCGCACCCGGCCTCGACTACGGCACGCCCAACGGTTACGCGTGGTACCTGAAGCTCGGCGCGCTGTCCAACGTCAATCCACGGTTCTACCACGACAGCGTCGCGTTCTGGGACTCGATCGTCGCGCACCCGATGTGGGACGCGTTCTGGGCGGCGCGCAGCGGCCGGCCGCACTTGCACGACATCAAGCCCGCGGTGCTCTGGGTCGGCGGGTGGTTCGACACGGAGAACCTGTGGGGCGCGCTGCACGCCTACGCGGCCGCCGAGAAGCAGAGCCTGGGCACCGAGAACCGGCTGGTGATGGGGCCGTGGTACCACGGGCAGTGGAACACCCCCGTCGGCGACTCGCTGGGCCCAATGGCCTGGGGGATGCCGACGGCGCAGTTCTACGCCGACAGCATCGAGGTCCCGTTCTTCAATTACTACCTGCTCGACAACCAGCCGGCGCCGCGCCAGTTCGAGGCGGCGGTCTTCGAGACCGGCCGCGACGTCTGGCATTTCGTGGATGTGTGGCCGCCCGCGAACGCGGTGCCCACGTCGTTCTATCTGGCCGATAGCGGGCGGCTGGCGACGGCCGCGCCGGAGTCCAAGGCGCGCGCGTATGACGAGTACACCTCGGATCCGGCGAAGCCGGTGCCGTACACCGACGAGATCAGGCAGTGGTACAACCCGGCGTTCATGCTGGGCGACCAGCGCTTCGCGGCGCGGCGGCCCGACGTGCTGGTCTATCAGACCGCGCCGCTCGACTCCGGCCTGACGGTGGCGGGGCCAATCGACGTGGATCTGGCGGTCTCGACGACGGGCACCGACCAGGACTTCATCGTGAAGGTGGTAGACGTGTTTCCGGCCGACTACGGGCGCTCGCAGGGCGGCGCGGCGGGCTATCGGACGAACCGCGCCCTGGGCGGCTACGAGATGCTGGTGCGCGGCGACGTGATGCGGGGGAAGTACCGGAACGACCCGGAGCACGCTGCGCACCCGGAGCCGTTCCGCCCCGGTGTTCCGACGCCCGTGCATTTCCGGATGAACGACATCTACCACACGTTCCGACCGGGGCACCGCTTGATGGTGCAGGTCCAGAGCACCTGGTTCCCGATGATCGACCGGAACCCGGGCGTGTTCGAGAACATCTTCCTGGCGAAGGACGGCGACTTCCGGGCGACGGCGCAGCGGGTCTACCGTTCGGCGGACCTCGCGTCGCGCATCGTGCTGCCGGTGCTGCGCTAGAAGAGCTTTGCGATCTCGGCCTTCACGACCTTCCCCATCGCGTTGCGCGGGAGGGTGGGGAGGCACCGCAGGTCCTTCGGGATCTTGTACGGCGCGAGGCGGTCTTTCGCCCAGGCGCGCAGCTCCTCGAGGCCGAGGAGCCGGCCGGGCACGAGCTCGGCCGCGGCGCAGATCATCTCGCCCCAGTCGGCGTGGGCCACGCCCACCACCGCGCAGTCGGCGATCGCCGGATGCATCCGCAGCACGTCCTCGATCTCCAGCGCCGAGAGCTTGTAGCCGCCGGACTTGATGATGTCGGACGAGGTCCGGCCGAGAATCCGGAAGCCGCCGTCCTCCAGCACCGCGGTATCGCCGGTCCGGAACCACCCGTCGCGGAACGCGGCGCGCGTCGTCTCGGGCTTGCCCCAGTACTCGAGGAACATGCCCGGCCCCCGGACCTCGAGCTCCCCCGGCTCGCCCGCTCCCGCGCTCGCGCCGTCCTCGGCGACGAGCCGCACCTCGACGCCGGGGAGCGGCCGCCCGACGCAGCCCGGCCGCCGCTCGCCGTGGAGCGGGTTGGCGAGCGCCATCCCGAACTCGGTCATGCCGTAGCGCTCGAGGAGCGCGTGCCCGGTGATCTCGCGCCACCGCGCGAACATCGGCGCCGGAAGTGCGGAGGAGCCGGAGACCATCAGGCGCACCTTCCGGCAGCCGTCGCTCATCGCCTGCCGCCGCTCCACGGGCGCGGCTTCCCACGCCGCGATGAGCCGCCCGTAGATCGTGGGCACGGCCATGAAGAGAGTGATGCGTCCTGCGGCCAGGATCTCCCAGGTGCGCTCGCGGTTGAACCGCGGCAGCATCTCGCACGTGGCCCCCGCCCAGAGCGCCGATGCCAGGACGTTGACGATCCCGTGCACGTGGGTGAGCGGCAGCACGAGAAGAATGCGGTCGTCGGCGCGCCACTCCCACGCCTCGACCAGCGAGGCGATCTGGGCGCGGAGATTGGCGTGGGTGATGACCACGCCCTTCGGCCGGCCGGTGGTGCCGCTGGTGTACACGATCATCGCCCGGCGCGACTCGCCGACGTCGGGGAGCGGCGTGCCGGGGACGTTCATCAGCGCCGACAGGCGCGCGCCCGCCGGGGAGAGGCGCCGGGGCGCCAGCGCCTCGGAGGTGGGCACGTAGCGCACCCGGGCGGCGGTCGCGATGGGGCGCAGCACCGCCGCGAATTCGGGGGCGCCGACCACGATCTCCGCCCCCGAGTCGCGGACCACGTGCTCCAGCTCGGGCGGCGGGTGCGCGACGCCCAGCGGCACGGCCACGCCGCCGGCGCGCCAGATGCCCCATTGCACCGCGACGTGGTGGAAGCCGGGAGGGACGAGGAAGGCGACGCGCGTCTCGCCGAGGTCGGCGCCGCCCGCGAGCAGCGCCTGCGCGGCCCGCGCCGACGAGTCGAGCAGATCGCCGTACGTGAACATGCCCTCGGGGGCGACGAGCGCCGTCCGGTCGCGCTGTGCCTCGGCGCGCGCGATCAGCGGCAGGGTCGTCGTCAGGGAGGGCATCCGGGGATTATCCAGCCGACCGAGGCCGTGCGCAACCGCTACAGGAGGCCCTTGCGGCACGTGCTCCGCCTCGTCGGAGGGCTGCGGCTCTCTCTCTGTACGGTGGCGGCTAGACGTCCTTGACGGCGGCCATTGCGCGCTCGGGGTAGCGGGGGCCCGCGGCCCCGCCCACGGGCACGGCGGCGTCGAGCCGGGCGATCTCCTCCGTCGTGAGCGCGATCGCCACCGCGCCCACGTTCTCCTCGAGGTACTTCCGCCGCTTGGTGCCGGGGATCGGCACGATGTCGCGGCCGCGCGCCAGCAGCCAGGCCAGGGCGAGCTGAGCGGGCGTGCACTTCTTCTCGCGCGCGATCCGCTCCACGCGCTCCAGGAGACCCAAGTTCTTCTCGAAGTTGCCGGGCGTGAACCGCGGGTGCTCGCGCCGGTAGTCGTCGGTTGCGAGGTCCTCCAGCTTCCGGAAGCGCCCGGTGAGGAACCCGCGCCCGAGCGGGCTGTAGGCGACGAAGCCGATGCCGAGGGAGCGACAGGTGGGGAGCACCTCCGCCTCCATGTCGCGCGTCCAGAGCGAGTACTCCGACTGCAGCGAGGTGATCGGATGCGTCGCGTGCGCCTTGCGGATGGAGGCGGGGCCCGCCTCCGAGAGCCCGAGGTAGCGCACCTTGCCCGCCGTGACCAGCTCCGCCATCGCGCCGACGGTCTCCTCGATCGGCACGGCCTTGTCCACGCGGTGCTGCTGGTAGAGATCGACGTACTCGACGCCGAGCCGCTGGAGCGAGGCGTCGCATGCCGCCTTGACGTACTCGGGGCGGCCGTTGACGCCGCGCCACGAGCCGTCGGGCCCGCGCACGTTGCCGAACTTGGTGGCGAGGATGACTTCGTGGCGGCGCCCCTTGATGGCGCGGCCGACCAGCTCCTCGTTGGTGAACGGGCCGTAAATGTCCGCGGTGTCGAGGTAGTTGATCCCCAGCTCGATGGCGCGGTGGATGGTCGCGATGGATTCGGCGTCGTCGCGGCCGGCGTAGAAGTCGGACATCCCCATGCAGCCCAGGCCGAGGGCGGGAACCACGAGCCCCTGGGTGCCGAGTTCGCGCTGTTCCATGTCGGAGCCTCCTACCTGGACTTCGCGAGATCGTCGGCCGACGGGCCGTACATCCCGGGGATCGGGACACCCAGCAGGCGGAGGAACACGCCGAGCTGGGCGCGGTGATGGACCAGGTGGTTCATGGCGATGCGGCGGTAGGCGTCGAGCCGCGCGCCCGTGTACATCGGCGTGCCGCCGCGCTTCATCGTCCAGCTCGTGCCGAAGTTGGCGTCGCTGGTCTGCGCCAGTGCCGCTCGCGCCCGCTGCCTGCCCTCCTCGAACAACTCGAGGAGCTTGGCGCGGGAATCCAGCACCAGCGGTTGCACGTTCGAGCCCGGCGGCCGCGGGTCCCATTCGTCGTGCCCGAACACCGCCTCCGCGCGGCCCGCCAACTGGGCGACGTGCGTGGCCAGGCGACCCAGGGTCATCGACTTCTCGTGCGGCTGCCAGGTGCTCTTGCCGTCGGGCACGCACTCCAGGAGGCAGCGGGTGGAGGTCATCTCGGCGTCGAATTCGGGGAGGAGCAGATCGGCCAGCGGCATTGCCATCTCCACGTGCGGTGTAACGGGACAAGCTAGCTTGCCGCTCCAACGAGCGGCAACTAGCCTCCCATACCCCCGTGCGGAGCCCGACGATCCGACGACTGGCGCTGATCGCATTCTTCCTCGCGGCGGGCGGGACCCATCCGCTCGCCGCGCAGACGATCGACACGATCGTCGTGGACAACCACAACATCTTCGAGCCCGGGGGTGAGCCGCTGCCGCTGCTGGCGCAGCTGGGCGACGCCCTGCACGTCCGGACGCGCCCCTGGGTGATCCGCCGGACGCTTCTCCTCGACCAGGGGGACCGCTACGACTCGGCGCGCGTGGTCGAGAGCGAGCGGGCGCTGCGCGCGCTCGGCGTGTTCCGCGACGTGCTTCTCGATACGACGCGCGTGGACGGGCGGCTGGCGCTCGTGGTGACCACCGCCGACGGCTGGAGCACGCGGCCGCAGGTGGATTTCTCCACCGCGGGCGGGAGCACGAGCTGGGCGGCAGGGCTGGTGGAGAAGAACCTGCTGGGCACGGCGAATCAGATCCAGGTGCTGTACCAGAAGACCCCCGACCGGGGGCTGCTGGACTTCATCTTCACGTCGCCCGGGCTGCTCTGGAGGCACGCGGACCTGACCGCCGCGTACGAGGAGCTGTCCGACGGACGCCTCGGCTACTGGAGCTACGGCGTGCCGTTCTACGAGAGCGCGGCGCGCGCCTCGCTCACGACCGGCGGGCAGGCCGCCGATCAGCGGGTGCTCCTCTTCCGCGACGGCGCGACCGCGGACAGCGCGCGGCGCCGCGCGCTCGCCGTCGGCCTCAGCGGGGGAATCGCGCTGTCGGCGAGCGACAGCGCCTTCGTCCGCCTCTACCTGTTCGGGCAGTGGCGGCGCGAGGCCTTCACGCGCTACGGCGCTCCGATCACCGGGGACTCGGCGAGCGGGGCGGTAGGCCTGGGGCTGGAGGTGGGGCGCACGCGCTACGCGGTGGGGGAGTTCCTCGATCAGTACGCGCGCCGGGAAGACGTGGACGTCTCGCGGCGGCTGTTCGTCGGACTGTACGTCGCGCCGCGCGCCCTGGGCTACGCGGCCGGCCGCGCCGGCGTCGGGCCGGCGGTGAGCGCGCAGCTCGGCGGGGCATGGGACAAGACCTTCGCCTTCGCGCGCCTCGACGGCGACGGCGTGGTGGGCGGGGGCGGCGTGGACTCGGGGCGGGTCGAGGCCGGAGCGACGCTGATGAGCCAGCGGTGGCGGGGGCAAACAGTCGTGCTGCACGCCGAGGGAGGAGCGGCGCGCCGCGTCGCGCCGGGCACCGAGTTCGACCTGTGGCTCCACTTCAACGGGCCGCGGGGCTACGGCGCCCACGTCTTCACCGGCACGCGCCGCTACTGGCTCGTGGCCGAGGACCGCTTTCTGGTGACGCCCGAGTTTCTGGGCCTGTTCGGCGTGGGGCTCGCGCCGTTCGCCGAGTGGGGAGGCGCGTGGTACGGCGACGAGCGGCCGCGCGCGGGCGGCGACGCCGGTCTGGCCCTGCGCCTCGGCTCGACGCGCTCGACCCGGGGCGAGGTGACCGAGATCGCGCTGTCCGAGCGCTTCGGCGGATCACCCGGGGTCCCGAGAGGGTGGGCAGTGACGATTCGACAGGCGGTGGACTTCAGGCAATAGAGAGGGTGCCAGGTGCTGGGTGTCGGGTGTCTGGGGACCCTGACACCCGTCACCCAGCACCTGACACCTGACACCGCCCTCATTGTCTGCCCGCCTCGCCCGGCCAAATCTCTTGCAGCGTCCGCTTCGGGCCCCGGCACACGTAGACCGCCAGGTCCCGCTCCTCGCGCACCGTGATCGGATTCACCAGGTGCGGCCCCGCTTCCACGGAATCGAACAGCCGGTGCAGCCCGGCCTCGCCCTCGCCGAGCGTCACGGCCACGCGTCCCGGGAGCTTCCCCGGCCCGAAGAAGTAGAACGACCCGGCGGAGCTCACCACCGGCGGGAGGCCGTAGCGCGGCCCGTAGAACTCCAGCGCCCCCGCCTCGCCGTAGTTGTTGCCGATGACCACCGCCCGCGCGCGCTCGAGCGGCGAGAGGGTGCCGTAGGCCGTGGCGACCGCGGCGACCCGCTCCTCCCACCCGAGCATGTCGGCGTAGTCCTGCGGCAGCTGGAGCGGGTGGCCCTGGTTGTCGCGCTGCGCCCCCGCTTCTCCGAAGGCCGCCTCGTACCGCATCATCGCCGGCGGCGCGAGGATCGGGACGCCGTAGGGGAGGATCATGAGCCCGTACGCGGCGACGAGGCCGGCGATGCCCCAGCGCAGGGCCGAGCGCGCCGGTGCGCCGCGAAGCCGCTCGAGCTGCACCGCCCCCGCCGCGAAGAGCAGGGGATAGGTGCCCCCGACGTAGTACGGCTTGCCGTGCAGCACGACCAGCGTGAGCCAGATCGCGACGCAAGTCCACCCCACCAGGGCGAATCGTCGCAGGCCCCGCGATAAGAGCAGCGCCACGACGCCCCACGCGCCGACGAGCATCGCCGGCCCGAACTGGAGTTGCGTCAGGAGAAACCCGGCGATCGAGACGTGTTCGAGCTGGGACTGTCGCAGGTCCTGCATCTGGCCCACGAGCGGCCAGCCCAGGGTGATCTGGCCGACGACCGAGGGACTGCCGATCACCAGCGCGAGTGCGAGCGTCAGCCACGGCCAGGGCGTGAGGAGCGCGCGGCGGTGGCGCGTCGCCAGCAGGCCCAGCAGCACGCCGAAGCCGAAGAAGAGGATGCTGAACTTGGTGAGGAGGCCGATCCCGCCGACCAGGCCGAGCCAGACCCACCACTGCTGCTCCGGCTGACCGGCGCGGCACAGCCGGGCGAGGACGTAGAAGCCGAGCGTCCACCAGAGCGCGTCGAGGATGACGGGCTGGAAGAGGTTGCCGGCGCGCTGGAAGAAGACGCTGGCCAGGACGGCGATGGCGGCGAAGCCCTGGGCGAAGCGTGCGCCCCCCAGCTCGCGCGCCAGGAGCGCGGCGAGGACGACCACCAGCGTGCTCGCGACGGCAGGGACGATCCGGAGGCCGACGAGCGAGTCGCCGAAGACGAACCGTTGGATCTCCGAAGCGATCGCGATGAACGGCGGGAAGTCCATGTGCCAGAGCCGGAGGTGGTGGCCCATGGCGAAATAGAGGAACTCGTCGCGATGGATGCCGTACGGCGTGAAGACGTTGGTGACCAGATGCAGCGCCAGCATCAGAGCCGCGACCGGCCCCACGACGCGCGCGGCGAACGGCGCCCGCTCGGGGGCTGGGGCGGGGGCGCTCTCCGGCGCGGTCACCGCGGCGGGCGGTAGGTCTTCTTTCCCTTCGATCGTTCGAGCCGATCGATCTCGATCATGATGTTCGAGGGGATGGGTTGGCAGCCGCAGTGCAGCGCGTGCTGCTGGTGCCACGCGACCCGCTGGGCCAGCGTGGGCTTGTGCGGCATCGGGTGAGCTTCGTGCCAGGCAGCGTTGATGGCCATGCGCAAGCTTCGCCGGGGGGACGGGGGCGCGTCAAGCGGCAGCGTCCCGTGCGCGCCGCGCGTATATTCCCGACACCCTCACGACAACCGGAACGGCACGGATGCTCGACATCGGGGTCTATCACCCGCAAATCACGGAGTTTGCGGTCGCCTTCCTCATCGCGGGCGTGGTCGCGCGCTGGATTTCCCTCACCGGCAAGCTCCCGTTCACCCGGCCGGGGGCCGCGACGCTCCTCCTGCTGGGGACGCTGGCGGTGGTCCTGGCGGTGCGCTCGGGGACCCAGGCCCACGAGTTCGCCGAGCGTGTGCCCGGCATCGGCCCGGCGGTGAACGCGCACGAGGACGCGGCGCATTGGGCCCAGAACGTCTTCCTCGTGGTGGCCGCGATCGAGCTGATCGCCCTCGCGCTGGTGGGCCGGCCGGCGTGGCGGCGGTGGGTCGAAGTCGTCTCGGCGGTCGTGGGGCTCGCGGGCGCGGCGGCGCTCTACAAGGCGGCCGACCGCGGCGGCGACCTGGTGTTCAACTACGCCGGCGGCGTCGGCATCCGCTCGGGCGACACGGCCGACGTGGGGCACCTGCTCACGGCGGGCCTGTACGAGCAGGCGATGACGGCGCGCCAGGCGCACCGTAGCGGCGAGGCCGACACACTGCTCACGCTGCTGGTGCATCTCAAGCCGGCGGACCCGAACGTCGCACTGGTGTATGCCCAGTCGCTGCTCGAGGACCGCAAGGACCCGAAGGCGGCGCTCGCGGTGCTGAACGCTCTCCAGGTGCCCGACTCGCTCGGCTTCATGAAATCGCGCGTCGCGTTCGCGAAGGTGGACGTGTTCGCCGCGCAGGGGATGAACGACTCGGCGCGCGCCACGCTGACGGCGCTGTCGCGGCAGTTCAGCGACAATCCGCGGCTGACACAACGGATCAGGGACAGGATGGCGAGACTGAAGTAGCAGGTGGTGGGTTGTAGGTGGTAGGTGGTGGGTGGTAGCGTAAATAGGCGCAGCCGACCATCACCCACAACCTGCCACCTACCACCGATTCTATGCCCGATTCCCCCATCACCCATGTCTCCGACACCGCGCGCTGGGTTGCGATGTACCGCGCGATGGAGACCGACCGCCCCGACGCGCTGTTCCGCGACCCCTACGCCCGCCGGCTGGCCGGGGAGAAGGGCGCGGAGATCATCAGGACGATGCGCCGGGTGCGAAGCTGGGCCTGGCCGCACATCGTCCGCACCGCGACGTTCGACGAGCTGATTCTCCGCTGCGTGGCCGATGGCGCGGACGCGGTCCTGAACCTCGCGGCAGGGCTGGACGCCCGCCCCTGGCGCCTCGACCTGCCGTCGGCGCTGACCTGGATCAACGTGGACTACCTCGACATGGCGGCCTACGTGCGCGAGCAGCTCGCCGCCGAGCGGCCGCGCTGCGTGCTCCGGTGGGAACCGGCGGACCTCGCCGATGACCGCCAGCGCCGGGCGCTGTTCGCCCGGGTCGGCGCCGCGCATCGGAAGGTGCTGGTCGTGTCGGAAGGGCTGCTGATCTATCTCGGCGCCGAGGGGGTGGCCAAGCTCGCCGACGATCTCCACGCGCAGCCGACGTTCCACCGCTGGATCTTCGACATCTCATCGCCGCGCCTGCTCAAGATGATGCGGCGCTCGACGCGTGGGCAGATGGCCGAGGCCAACGCCGAGTTCCTGTTCGCGCCGGCCGAGAATACGGCCTTCTTCGTGCCGCACGGGTGGAGAGAGGTGGAATTCCGCGGAAGCATGTCGGAAGCGATCCGCCTGAAGCGGCTCCCGCGCCTCTACCACCTGTTTCGGTTGCTCGGGCTCGTGCAAACGCGGAAGCGTCGCGAGGAGTGGAACCGGTTCGCGGGCTGCGCGCTGATGGACCGCGTGTAGCTCCGTGTCGTCGCGACGCGGCGGCCCGTCTCTGCCGTAGGACAGCGCCGGCCTTGGGCCGGCGTCAAGCGTTCGTCAAGATCGCGCGTACGGCCTGCTTGCCGGATTGGCATGCGCGATGCATTTCCCCTCGGGCATGAAACTCCTGCGTCTCACCTCGTTGGCCGTCGCCGCGCTGCTCGTCGCCCCCGCGGCGCTCCGCGCCCAGGATTCGACCTCGGGCAAGATCGGCGACGTCCAGCACTCGGCCGACGCGGCGAAGCACAAGGGCGGCGGAGGGAGCGGGGGCGGGGACGACGACGAGGGCGGCGGCGGCTTCGGCTGGGGAGTGGCGAGGTTCTTCCTGTTCGGCGTCTTCCCGAGCGACACGGGCCAGGGCTACCAGAGCTATCCATACGCGGGGAGCGGGCCGTACGTGCGCCGCTGGGTGACGGACGGCCGGACCTTCGGCACTGTGTCCTCGAGCTACTTCATGGACGACCAGTCCACGCTGCGCGCGGTTCACTTCTCCGTCGAGTGGGCGGGCGGCTTCATCCGGCGCGAGATCGAGTTCTCGAGCTACTGGGAGCCGCTGGGGGACCACACGGACCACCTGCAGATGTTCCGCCTCAGCTTCACCGCGGTGCCGCCGCTCGGCGACATCGGCTATCTCAGGATCGGCGGCGGGGTGCAGGCCGTGACGGTGGGGAGCGATGCCGCGACGGGGCCCGAGATCGAGGCCGGCGTGCAGCTCTTCCCCCGGCGGCCCTTCGGCCTCGGCGCCACGGCGCGCGTGGCCCCGCTCACGTGGAGCGGCGGGCCCGAGTGGGGCGTCGGGTTCGTGGATCTCTCGGCGAACGGGTCCGTGTTCCTCGGGCCGCTCGAGATTCAGGCAGGCTACCGCTGGACGCGGATCGGGGTGGGAGCGCCGTTCAGCGGACCGACGCTGGGGATGCGGGTGTGGTTCTGAAGAGACCGGGTGTCGGGTGCCGGGTGTTGGGTGTCGGGGACCCCGGGGACACCTGACACCCGGCACCTGACACCCTTGATTATAGTCTTCTCAACAGCGCCCTTCCGACAAACCGCAGCCGGTCCAGCCAGGGAAGTCTCAGCAGCGTCGTCTTCACCACGCCATGCGTGAAGTACGTCTTCTCCGAGTAGTCGATTGCGGTGTCCACCACGACCGGCTTGCCTTGCGCGGTGATGGCGGCGACGCGGCCCAGGATGTCGGGGATCTGGTCGTCGTGGCTCAGCTCGAGGCACTCGACCCCCACGCCGCGGCTGATGTCCGCGAGGCCGTAGTTGGGCACGGCGCTCGCCGTCCGCCGGCTCAGGGCCGCGTCCTGGAACTGGGCGATCTGCGCCAGCTCGCCGTCCCGGAGCACGAAGACGGCGACGGCCGCGCCCTGCTGCGCCGCGGTCAGGAGCTCGAGGCCCGTCATCAGGAACGCCCCGTCGCCCGCGAGCGCGACCACGGGGCAGTCGGGCCGGGCGAGCTTGGCGCCGATCGCCGCGGGCACCGCGTACCCCATGCACGAGTAGTCCACCGGCGCGAGGAACTTCCGCGGCCGCTCGAGCCGCAGCATCTCCATCGCCAGGAAAGTCCCGTTCCCGCTGTCGGTGGTGTAGACGGTCTCGCCGCCGAACCGCTCCTGGAGCGCGCGCAGGAGTAGGAACGGCGAGACACGCTCGCCGGCCGCCGCACCCCACTCCCGCTCGACCGCCTCGTGCCCCTCGCGAACGGCCGAGCGCAGAGCGTCGTCCCTGGGGCGCGGAGGCAGCGCGGCAAGCAGCGCCTCCACCACGAGTCGGGCGTCGCCCACGATCGGCGCATCGGCGGGGAAGTTCCGGCCGATCACGTCGGCGTCGATGTCGGCGTGCACCAGCGGCCGCGGGATCGCCAGGCCGTAGCTCCCGGTCGCGACTTCGCCGAAGCGGCAGCCGATCGCGAGCGTCGCGTCGCAGCGGTCGGCGACCTCGCGGGCGAACGGCGGCGCCGCGGCGCCGAAGCCCGGCCAGAGCGCGAGCGGGTGCGACTCGGGGAAGACGCCCTTCCCCTGGAACGTCGTCGCGACCGGCGCCTCGAGGCGCTCGGCCAGCGCGACAAGGCGCTCGCCTGCGCCCGCGGCGCCGGCGCCGAGGTAGAGAAGCGGCTTCTTCGCGCGGCCCAGCAGCACGGTGGCCCGGAGCAGGGAGTCGGGGTCCGGGGTCCGGGGTCCGAGGTCCGAGGCGCGGGGCGCGAGCCCCGGATCCCGGGTCCCTGACCCCGGTTCCTCGAAGTCGTGCGTGAACAGGTACAGGTTCGCCGGCACCTCGACGAAGACCGGGCCGGGCGTGCCCTCCCGCGCGATGCGGCACGCGCGCCGGATCGTGGCGTACAGCTCGACGCCGTCCTGCGGCCGGAACTGCGCCTTCGTCACCGGGCGCACCATCGCGATCTGGTCCACGTCGTGGAGCTGGAAGGCCTTTCCAGTGTCGCGTCGGATCCCGCACCCCAGCACCAGCATCGGGACGTTGTCGAGGAACGCCTCGCCGATCCCGCTCATCGCGTGCGTGAGCCCCGCGCCCGGCACCACGTTGGCGCAGGCCAGCGCGCCGGACGCGCGCCACACGCCGTCCGCGCAGAAGCTCGCGCTCTGCTCGTCGGTGACCAGGACGGTGCGGACCTTCGACGACTCGGCCAACGCGTCGTACAGCTCGATGTTGTGGGTGCCCGGGATGCCGAAGGCGAAGCTCACGCCCTCGTCCTCGAGGGCGCGGACGACGATCGCGCCGCCGCCGAGCTTCATGCCGCGGCCCCTCCCGTCGCGGCGAGCAGCTCGCGCGCCTCGCTGCGGATGCCCTCGGCCACGCGGTCGGCGAGCGCCATGATCGTCAGGTACGGGTTGATCTCGAGCGAATCGGGGAAGAGACTCGCGTCCGCCACCCGGAGCCACGGGAGGCCGTGCACGCGGCCCCATCCGTCCGTGACCGACCCCGAGGGGTCGCGTCCCATCCCGCAGCCGCCCATCAGGTGCGCGGCGCTCACCGACACCTTGCCGGGCAGGAAGTGCTCGGCGGCGATCAGCTCATCAACCCGGGCGGCGTCGCGCCGCTCGATCAGGGGCGCTTCCGCCGACGGGGCGTGCACGCGGAGCGCGCCGGCCGCGAAGAAGATCTTCGCCGACGCGCGGGTCGCGCGCACCATCGCCTCGATGGTGTCGGGCATGAAGGTGTAGTGCACGACCGGCCGCCCTTCGCGGTCCACCGTCACCCGGTTCCCCGGCACCGCCTTGTCGCAGGCGAGGACCAGGATCATCTGGAGGCGCGGGAACGCGCGCATCAGCGCACTGTGATCCGCGCCGAAGCCGGTCAGGTTCTTGGCCGTCGTGAACGGGAAGTACATGCAGGTCTCGAGCACGAAGTGCTCGTCGGCCGCGCGGTCGAGGAAGTAGCTCTTCGGGTGGCCGACGTCGTTGGTGACGGGCCGCTCGTGCTCGGCGACCAGGATGTGCGCGGGGTGACAGGCGAAGCCGGCGCCGAGCGCGGGAAGGGCGCGGCCGAGGCCGGAGCGGAGCAGCAGGGCGGGGGACCCGACCGCTCCGGCCGCCACCACGACGACCTTGGTGCGGACGAGGTACTCCCCCGGCTCCCACTCGGACACTGCTCCTTTCTCCCCTTCCTTCTTGCCACGAACGCGCACGGAGAGTTCGTGGTCCCCGATGCTCAAGACCTCAGCACGGGTTACGATCTGCACCCCGTTCCGCTCCGCGGCTGGCAACTGAACCCTTGAAGTTCCCATCTTCGCCGCGTTGGGACAGCCGAGGTTGCAGAGGCTCGAGCCCCGGCACCCGCGGATGTTGAGCGGGAACTGCTCCGCCTTCCAGCCGAGCTTCTCGCACCCTTCGACGAAGAGCCGGTTGTTGTCGTTGATGAGGTCTTGGGCCAGGAGGTGGACGTTGTTCTGCGCGGCGAACTTCTGGGAGCGGCGCGCCAGGTCCTGCGGCTCGACGCCCGGCACCGCCCACCGGTTGATCACGCGCGGCGGGGCGACGAGCGAGGTGCCGGTGTAGACGACCGTCGAGCCACCGTACGCGCGGCCGAAGGCGAGGGTCATCGTGCCGTCGGCGGTGAGGAACCCGCCGCCGTCCTCGTAGAGCGCGTCGGCCATCTCCAGCTCGCGGCCGGTGAACTCTTCGTCGGCGAGGCGCGGGCCCTGCTCGAGGACGAGGACCCGCACGCCGTCTTTGACCAGCGGAGAGAGCTCCTGCGCGACCGTGCCGCCTCCGGCGCCCGAGCCGATCACGACGACGTCGTACTCGCGCTGAATCACCTCGCCTCCCAGCCGCACCGGTCGGCCCGATAGCCGATCGCGGCCGACGCGTCGGCGCGGGCGTAGTAGCCCATGAAGGCGATCGTCCTGAGGCCCCACGTCCCGCGCCGCACGAGGAGCAGCGGCGCGTCCTGGAGCGCGGCGAGGAAACGCAGCCGCCGCTCGGGGTCGAGCGAGCGGAAGCGGCGGCCCCAGCGGAAGACCGGGAGGAGATCCAGCACGCGGATGAGGAGGACGACCTGCCGGCGCACCGTCTCGGGGCGGGACGCGAAGAACTTCTCGACGATCGCCTCCGCCTCGGCCCAGGCGCGCTCGTCCAGGTCCTTCGCCTCGGGCACGAAGGTGCATGCAAGGGCGCGAAAGCAGGTCCGGACCGGCGCAAGGACGGGTTCGCTCACGGCGGGGTAATACGGAAATCAGGTCCTGCGAGTCAAGTCAATCGCAACTTGGCGTCTCGCAACTGGCAACTGTTAGAGACCAAGCCAGTAGGAAAACTTCACCAAGAAGATGTTCTCGGGCGCCGGCCCGACGAGTCCCTTGATGTCCCGGGACGGCTCGAGGGTGCCGAAGGGATCGCTGGCGCTCCGCGTCTGCGTCCAGACGAAGTAGACCGTGGAGCCAGGCAGGTACTCCCAGCGCAGCACCGCGCTGCCGCGCAGGGACCGGAAGGTGAAGTTCGGGTCGCCAAAGCTGAACGGCGCCGCCGGCCCCGCGCCGTCGGGATCCACGGTGTACGTACCGCCGGCGTAGGCAATCGTGCCCTTGTCCACGCCGTACACGCTGCGGTCGGTGGACCGCGGGCGATCGAACTCCTTGAACCGGGTGTACTGCCCGCTCGCGATCAGCGGCTGCACGAACAGCTGCAGCGTCAGCGCCGGCGTGAACGTCCAGTCGAGCCGCGTGGTCATCGAGAGCGTCTTCTCGACGAGGTCCGCGAAGACGTAGCGGTGGCCGTAGAAGAGCGTGGCGGTGGGGTCGGCCACCGTCGTGACGTACTGGTTCCGGGTGGTGCTGTAGCTCCACGACGGGTTGAGCTCCACCGAGACGTTGGGCGCGGCGTGAATCACGGCGTCCACGCTCATGTCCCAGGAGCAGTGGCCGTCCCCGCACCCGAGGTCGGGCATCACCATGAGGACCAGCGTCCTGCGCGAATCGGTCATGAGCTGCGCGAAGGAATACCACGACGGGGCCTGAGCGAGCACCGGCCCGCCGCGCGCGAGGTTGTCGCTCATCTGCCGCGTCCGGGCCTGCCCGTAGAGCGAGACGCTCCACCAGTTGAGGAACTGGACCTGGGCGTAGCCCTGCGCCTGCCGGTTCAGCAGGTCGTGGCTGTAGTTGTAGATCTGCTGCGCGCCGAGGATGAAGAACGAGTTCCGCGCGAAGCCGGTCGGCTTCGTGAACTGCCGCACGAGGTTCGCGCCCATGAAGACGCGGTCCGACTGGGTGTTGAACGCGACGTCGTTCGCCTCGAACCCGGGGCTGATGACGCTCGTCTGCACCTCCCACATCCAGTCGCCGGCGTCCTTCGCGAGCCGCGTGTAGAACGAGTAGCCGCGCAGCGACGTGAGCGTGGAGTCGAACGCGTTGCTGAACAGGCCGTTCGAGCCGTTCCGCCGGTCGGGGCGCTGGAAGTAGCGCGCGCTCCCCTCCTGGATGCCCAGGATGTCGGCCGGCGAGCCGGAGACGGAGGTCAGCGTCGCATTCGCCATCAGCCGGTAGGTACGCTTCCCCCACCAAAGGTCGGTCTCGACGCCGCCGGCCTCTGAGTGCGTGTTGAGCTGGGTGCGCAGGGTGGGATCGCGGATGTCGCGCTGGACCGACGTCGCCATCGCGCGGATGTAGTTGCCGCCCGGGAGATCGTGGGAGATGCGTGAAACGAAATAGTTCGTGAACGGCTCCACCTCGAGCCTGGAGCGCGCGCCGGTCGAGTCCTGAATGTCGGCCGTCTCGCGCGCCGTCGCGGCGTCGAGCGCCGCCAGCGTCCACCCCTTCGCGACGCTCCCCGTCAGCTTGGCCGCGCCGAGGATGGCGGTGTTGTCCGGGACTTGCGCGTAGCCCCCGTCGGCCGCCGCGACGTAGGCGTTGTCCGCCCCCTGCGGCGTGCGGCCGATGCGCCGCGGGTAGAACAGGCCGGCGCTGCTGACGTTGCTGCAGCTGAAGCAGTTGAAGTTCCCGAAGGAGAACAGCCCGCTGCCTTCCACGAAGAACGGCCGCTTCTCCGGATAGTAGGTCTCGAAGGCGCTGAGGTTCACGACCGCCGGGTCCACCTCGACCTGGCCGAAGTCGGGGTTGATGGTGCCGTTGAGCGTGAGGCTGGACGAGACCAGGTACTTGAAGTCGCCGCCGATGCGGGTGTCGTAGGCGCGGGAGCGGGCGAACGGGTCGGCGGGCGGGACGCCGGGATCGTTGGTGGAGCGGCCCACGACGTACGGGAGCAGCTCCGCGCGGCCGGGGGCGCGCGTGAGCGCCAGCCCTTCCAGGTGCCCGAACTTGGCCGGCCCGCCCGTCTCGTTGAGGTGCCAGAACGCCCACTGCGACAGCTCGTTGAGCCGATTCTCCTGTCGCCAGACCTGGAGCCCCCACGTCTCCGTGGAGTCGGTTGTGGGATAGCGCAGCTGCGCGAGCGGGATGCGGAACTCCGCCGTCCACCCCAGCGAGTCGATCCGCGTCTTCACGTCCCACACGGCGTCCCACGAGGGATCGAGGTTGGAGCCGTTGGGGCCGTACGAGTCCTCCTTCGACCCGGACGGGTTGGTCATGAAGTCCACGCGGCCGAGATGGTCGTGGAAGGTGTCGAAGATGATCTCGACGAAGTCGCTGCCGAAGCTCGCGTCGCGCCGGACCAGCCGCGTGCGGATGCCTGCGGCGCCCTCCGTGTCGTACATCCGGGCGCCGATGTACAGGTAGTCGTCGTCGTAGAGGAAGCGCACCTCGGTGCGCTGGGTCGCGCTCTCGCCCTCGTGCGGCTGCGCCTGCCGGAAGTCCGTGGCCGGCGTGGCGGCCTGCCAGTCGGGCTCATCGAGCTTTCCGTCCAGCGTGATGGGGCCGCGGCGCCGCGCGGCGACTGCCACCGGCGGCGGCGTGGGATGCACGGAGCCGTTCCGCGTCCCGCTGTCGGCGGCCTGCTGCGCCGCGGCATGCGGGACGGAGACGATGCCGAGCGCGAGGCCCCAGGCGGCCCCGAGGAGCGTGGCACGGCGCACCGTCCGTCCTCCGGGATTGTGCGAGGATGACGCTACTACCCCCGTAGGACGCAACTGATGGACAAAAGGTTGCATTCTGGATTGAATACTCGGCAGATGAGCGCACCCGCGGCAACCGGAGGACCGCAGCGCGTCGCGATCGTAGGCGCCGGGCCCGCGGGCTTCTTCCTCGCCGAGCGGCTCCTGTCCCGCGAGGGCGGCGGCGTCGAAGTGGATCTGTACGAGAAGCTCCCCGCGCCCTACGGGCTCGTCCGCTTCGGGGTCGCGCCCGACCACGAGAAGATCAAGAACGTCACCCGCGCCTTCGACGCCGTGGCCCGGCGTCCCGGCTTCCGCTACTTCGGCAATGTGGAGTTCGGCGCCGACGTCACGCTGGCCGACTTCGCCCGCCACTACCACCAGGTTTGCTTCACCACCGGCGCGCAGACCGACCGGCGGATGGGGATCCCGGGCGAGGACCTGCTGCGCAGCCATCCCGCCACCGAGTTCGTCGCGTGGTACAACGGCCACCCCCGCTTCCGGCACCTCAGCTTCGATCTCTCGGTCGAGCGGGTCGCCGTGGTCGGCGTCGGGAACGTGGCGGTGGACGTGGCGCGCATGCTCTGCCGCACGCCGGAGGAGCTGGCCGGGACGGACATCGCGGACTACGCGCTCGACGCGCTCCGGCAGAGCCGGATCAAGGAGGTCTACCTCCTCGGCCGACGCGGGCCGGTGCAGGCGGCGTTCACCACGCCCGAGACGAAGGAGCTTGGCGAGCTGGCGGGCGCCGACGTCACCGTGCGTCCCGAGGAAGTCGCCGTGGACCCGTGGAGCCAGGCGGAGCTGATGCGCGCGCAGGACCGCACGCTGGCGAAGAAGGTGGAGTTGCTGCGCGAGTTCTCCACGCGAGCGCGGACCGGGAAGCCGAAGCTCCTCACCCTGCGCTTCCTCGTCTCGCCCGTGGAGCTGCACGGCGACGCGTCGGGCCGCGTGATCGGGATGCGGCTGGTCCGGAACGCCCTCATCAAGGAGCCGAACGGCGCGCTGCGGGCGGCGCCGATCGGGTGGTTCGAGGAGCTGCCGGTGGAGCTGGTCTTCCGTTCCGTAGGCTACCGCGGCGTCCCGCTCCCCGGCGTGCCGTTCGACGGAGACTCCGGCACGATCCCGAACGTCAGTGGCCGGGTCGTGTCACCTGACACCCGGCACCCGACACCCGGTCTTTACGTCGCCGGCTGGATCAAACGCGGCCCCTCCGGCGTCATCGGGACGAACAAGCCCGACGCGGCGGAGACCGCCGAGGCGATGCTCGAGGACCTGGAGCGCGGCGAGGTGCCGCGGCCCGCCGAGCCCTCCGCCGCGGCGGCCCTGCGGCTGCTCCGCGAGCGGGTGCCGTGCCTGATCACCTTCGAGGACTGGAAGAAGCTCGACGCGCTCGAGAGCGAGCGCGGCAAGGCAGGCGGGCGGCCGCGCGTGAAGATGAGTGAGGCCGAGATGATGAAGAAGCTCGGATGCGAATAGACAACGGAGGCTATATGAAGACGGAGGCATGGACGCACGGGCGCACGGGGGCACGGAGGGCAGGAGGCACGGAGGCACGGGGGCACGGGGGCACGGAGGCACAGAGAATACTCGCGGCACTCACCGTGCCCCTGTGCCTCTGTGCCGCTGTGCCAGCCGTTCTGGGCGCGCAGACGCCGCGGGCGCCCGCGTCGCCGCCGGCAAGCGTCGTCCTCGTGCCGGCGCGCGTCTTCGACGGCGTCACGCTGACGCTGCAGAGCGGGTGGGAGGTGGTCGTCACCGGCGACCGGATCGCGGCGGCCGGCCCCGCGGGAAGCGTCACGCGGCCCGCGGGCGCGCGGGTGATCGAGCTGCCCGGCCTCACGCTGATGCCGGGGATGATCGAGGGGCACTCGCACCTCCTGCTGCACCCGTACAACGAACGGAGCTGGAACGACCAGGTGCTTAATGAGCCCCTTGGCCTCCGGGTCGCGCGCGCCACGGTGGCGGCGCGTACGACGCTCATGGCGGGCATCACGACCGAGCGCGACCTCGGCACCGAGGGCGCGGGATACACGGACGTCGGCCTCCGGGACGCGATCCGGCAGGGGATCATCCCCGGGCCGCGCCTCCTCGTCGCGACGCGCGCGATCGTGGCGCAGGGGAGCTACGGGCCCAAGGGGGCGCCGGAGCGCGACCTGGCCTTCGGCGCCGAGGCGGCGGGAGGCCAGGACGACCTGATCCGCGTCGTGCGCGACCAGATCGGCCGCGGGGCGGACTGGGTGAAGATCTACGGCGACTACCGCTGGGGGCCGAACGGCACGACCGAGCCGACCTTCACGCAGGAGGAGATGAACCTGATCGTGGAGGTCGCCTCGAGCGCGGGGCGCCCGGTCTCGGTGCACGCGTACTCGCCCGAGGCGATGCGGCGCGCGGCGCTCGCGGGCGTGACGACCATCGAGCACGGGGACGACGGGACGCCCGAGGTCTTCCAGTTGATGGGGCAGAAGGGGATCGGCCTTTGTCCCACGGTCGCTGCCGGTGACGCGGTGGCGCAGTACGCGGGGTGGAGGAAGGGCGTGGATCCGGAGCCGGCGTTCATCGCGCACAAGCGCGAGACTTTCCGCGCGGCGATGGCCGCCGGCGTGCCGATCTGTTTCGGCGGCGACGTCGGAGTCTTCCCGCACGGCGAGAACGTGCGCGAGCTGGAGATCATGGTGGACTACGGGATGCCGGTGGGGCAGGCGCTGATCGCCGCCACGTCCGGCAACGCGAAGATCCTGAAGCTCGACGACCGCGGCCGCATCGTGCCGGGGCTCCTGGCCGATCTGATCGCGGTCGAAGGGGATCCCACGCAGAGCATCTCGGCCCTGCGCAACGTGCGCTTCGTGATGAAGGGTGGTGAGGTGGCCCGGCAATGATCACGCGTCGCGATTTCGTGGAGCGCACGGCGCTCCTCGGAGCGAGCGCCGCGGCGCTCCCCCGGCTCCTGAGCGGCCTCGGTTCGGCGCGCCTGCCGGGCGACGCGGGCCGGGCGCGGTTCCTCGCGCAGGGCGGCCAGCTCACCCTGGCGAACGACGCCGTCGCCGCCACTTGGAGCACCGACGGCGGGAGCTTCAAGGCAGTCGGCCTGGACGACCGCCGGAACAACACGCATCTGGCGCTTGCCCCCGACGCGTTTCTCCTGCGCCTGGGCGACGGCACGGTGCTGCGCTCGTCGGAGATGCGCCTCTCGGGCACGCCACGGGTGGAGCGGCTGGCCGGCGACGCCGCGGCCTCGCGGCTCGCCGAGCGCTTCGGCGGCCAGACCGTGCAGATCGTCCTGACCGACGCGGCGGGAAGGCTGGAGGTGACCTGGCGCGGCGTCCTGCGCGACGGGTCGGCGTACGTGCGCCAGGAAGTGGCGCTCCGCGCCACCGGCGGCGAGGTGCTGGTGAGCGAGATCGCGCTCGTGGACCTCGACCTGCCGGGCGCCATCGTGGACGGCCAGGTGCGCGGCTCGCCGATCATCGCCGGCAACCTCTACCTCGGCTTCGAGCACCCGCTCTCCCAGAGCGCGGTGGGCGGTTCCCGTGCGCGCTCGGCGCTACCGCGTGAGCTGCCGATCCGCCCGGGCACGGCGCCCGAGTACTCGTCGGTGATCGGCACGGCGCGCCCCGGACAGTTCCGCCGCGACTTTCTGGCGTACATCGAGCGGGAGCGGGCGCATCCGTACCGCACCTTCCTCCACTACAACTCGTGGTACGACATCGGGTACGGGAACCCGTTCGACGAGGCCGAGGCGCTGGCCGTGATCGAGGCGTACGGCCAGGAGCTGCACGTCAAGCGCGGCGTCACCCTCGACTCGTTCCTGTTCGACGACGGATGGGACGACCACCAGACCCTCTGGCACTTCAACGCCGGCTTCCCGCACGGTTTCACGCCCCTCAAGGACGCGACCGCCCGCTACGGCTCCCACCCGGGCGTCTGGATGAGTCCGTGGGGCGGCTACGGGCAGGCGCGGCAGGAGCGACTGCAGTACGGGAAGGAGCAGGGCTTCGAGACCAACCAGGGAGGCTTCGCGCTGTCGGGACCGAAGTACTTCGCCCGGTTCCGCGAGGTCTGCCTCGACATGATCCGGACCTACGGCGTCAACCAGTTCAAGTTCGACGGCACGGGGAACGTGCGGAACGCGATCCCCGGGAGCCAGTTCGACTCCGACTTCGACGCGATGATCCACCTGATCGGCGAGCTGCGCGCCGAGAAGCCGGACCTGTACGTCAACCTCACGACCGGGACGTTCCCGTCGCCGTTCTGGCTCCGGTACGCGGACTCGATCTGGCGCGGGGGCTCGGACGACGACTACGCCGGCGTCGGCACCGACCGGCAGAAGTGGATCACCTACCGCGACGGCGACACCTTCCAGAACGTTGCCGGCCGCGGGCCGCTCTTCCCGCTCAACTCGCTGATGCTGCACGGGCTCATCTACGCGAAGCAGGCGGAGCGGCTCCACGGCGATCCGGGGAACGACTTCGATTCCGAGATCCGCGCGTACTTCGGGACCGGCACGCAGCTGCAGGAGATGTACGTCACCCCCACGCTGCTCACGGCCGACAACTGGGACGTGCTGGCCGAATCGGCGAAGTGGGCGCGCGAGAACGCCAGTGTGCTGGCGGATACCCACTGGGTGGGCGGGGACCCGCTCGCGCTGGAGCCGTACGGGCACGCGGCGTGGTCGCCGGAGCGCGGGATCCTGGTCCTGCGAAACCCGGCGGATGCGCCGCAGACGCTCCAGCTGGACGTGGCGCGAGCCTTCGAGCTGCCGTCGGGGGGGGGCGCGAGCGAGACGTACGCGGCGCGAAGCCCGTGGGCCGCCGATCGCGGGAAGATGCCGATCCGGCTCCAGGCGGGCGTGCCCCACGAGTTCGCGCTGCAGCCGTTCGAGGTGCTGACGCTGGAAGCTGAGCCGGTCTGAGCGCGTTCGCGCTGAGCCTGCTGCTCGCCGCCGGCGCGATGCACGCCGCGTGGAACCTGATCTTGAAGCGCGCCGAGAACCGGCTTGTCGTCACCTGGCTCGCGCTGACGGTCGGCTCGCTCCTCTTCCTCCCCGCGCTGGTCGCAGCGCCGGTGCCGCGGGGGATGTGGCCGTTCGTCGTCGCCAGCGCGGCCGTCGAATGCCTCTACTACCTCCTGCTGGCGTACGCTTACGGGCAAGCCGATTTCTCGCAGGTCTACCCGCTGGCGCGCGGCTCGGCACCGGCCTTCCTCGCGATCTGGACCATCGTCCTGCTCGGCCAGGTGCCCTCCGTGGCGGGTGGGTTGGGTCTGGCGCTGATCGTCGTGGGGTTGGTTCCCGTGGGCGGCGGAGCGGTCTGGTGGCGGTGGAGCGGCCCCCAGTTCCGCTCGCGAGGCGTCGTCGCGTCGTTCGGCGTGGCGCTCTGCACGTCGGTCTACTCGCTGATCGACGGCGTCGCCGTGCACCGCACCGCGCCCGTGCCGTACACGGTCGAGGTCCTCGTGCTCGCGTCGGTGCTGCTGGGGCCGCCGATCTTGGCCCGCTACGGGGCCCGGCAGGTGGTCGCGGAGCTCAAGGGGGGCGCGCTGCGGATCGTCGCCGCTGGCGCGCTGATGCTGCTCGCGTATACGCTGGTGCTGCGCGCCTACACGATGGCGCCGCTCGCCTACGCCGGAGCGATCCGTGAGGTGAGCGTGGTGATCGCCGCGCTGGCCGGGTGGCTGCTGCTGGGCGAGCCGTTCGGCGCGCGCCGGCTGGCGGGCGCGGTGGCGGTCTTCTCGGGGATCGTGGTTCTGGCGACCCTCGGTTGACGCAAGGAGAACCCATGGCGAAGGACTCGAGGAACGACAGCAGCGCGCCGGAGCGACCCAGCCGACGCAAGTTCGTACAGGATCTGGCGCTCGGTTCGGCTGCGGTTGTGATGGGAGCCGGGGTCCGGGGACCGGGGTCCGAGAAGGCACGCCCGGACCCCGGACCCCTGGCCCCGGACCTCGAGTCCCGGGCCCCTGATCCCGTTGCCGTCGCTCCCGCGCCCCCGCGGGTCAAGACGCACCGCGTCGCCGACGCCAGCGGGATCCCGCTCGGCGGGATCGGCACGGGTTCGGTCGAAGTCCGATCCGACGGCTACTTCCACGAGTGGATGATCTTCAACCTCGGCCCGTGGGCGTCGGACGACAACCGCGGAGGTGTGGTCGCTGGAGCGCAGCCGGAAATGGATCCGGGCGCGCTCGCCTTCTTCCTCCGCGCCCTGCCGGAGGGCGGCACGCCGCAGGTGCGCCGGCTCGGCACACGCAGTGACCAGGAGGACCTGTACTCGCTGAGCTGGGCCAAGAGCGTCGAGGCGATCGAGTACGACGCCACGTATCCTGCGGCCACGCTTCGTTATCTCGACCAGACGCTGCCGGTGGCAGTGAGCTGCGCGATGTTCTCGCCGATCGCCCCGCACGACGCGCAGACGTCGGGGACGCCGGGATTCAACGCCGCCTTCACGGTGAAGAACACTTCCAAGCAGCCGGTGAGCGTGTCACTGGTGGCGAAGCTGAAGAACCCGCTCGCCTGGGGAGCCGACGATCGGAAGCTCGGCCAGACGGTCGCGCGGGACGGCGAGACGACCTACCTCACGATGCGCACCGACGCGGAGCTGCAGGCGCCGGAGACCGTGGGTAGCATCGGCCTCTCGGTCACGGGCGGAGAGGCGAGCTGGATCGCGGGCGACTTCGGCCAGTACGTCGGGAACGGCATCTGGCGCCGGATGTTCGCCTCGTTCCTCCAGCCGTTCCGGGAGACGGGGCGCCTGCCGAGTCTCGCGCCGCAACCCTCGCCGGCCGGAATGCTGAAGCTGACGGACGAGCAGATCGACGCGCTGTCGCTGGACGAGAAGCACGCGGCGACGAACGCCCTGCGGCAGATCCCCTCCTTCGCGCTGTTGTACGAGCGGAGCGCGCGAGTCGAAGGGGCGGCGATGGATTCCGATGCGGCGCTCGGCCGGTACCTCAAGTTCGCCCGCACCTGGCTCGACTCGGTCGCGGGGCGCGACCGGAAGGGAGCGGCGTGGGGCGACGCCGCGCTCTGCTCCCAGCTGGACCTCGCGCCGGGCGAAGCCCAAGAGGTGCGGTTCACGCTGGGCTGGTTCTTCCCGCACCACCTGAGCCCCAAGGGGCCCGAGCTGGGGCACATGTACGAGCACTGGTTCAAGGACGCGGAAGAGGTGAACCGGTTCCTCGTGGGCAACTACGCGAAGCACCGGGAGCAGACGCTCGGCTTCGCCAAGGCGCTGGGCGGGAGCACGCTCGGCGCGGAGCTGGCCGAGGCGTGGAGCGCGCAGCTCAGCACGCTGGCCAAGTGCACCTGGTGGACGCGCGACGGGAAGTTCGCCGTCTGGGAGGGCCTCGGCTGCTGCGGGTTCGAGACGACGGACGTGTCGTATCAGGGCACGCACAGTCTCGCCGCCCTCTTCCCCGAGCTGCAGCAGGCGCAGATGTCGATGAGCGCCGCGTTCCAGCGCGCCGACGGGCGGATCCCGCACTTCTTCACGCCCGACTTCTCGCAGGTGGACAACGGCTTCGACCGGGTGGACATGAACCCGCAGTTCGTGCTGATCGTGACGCGCGACTGGCTCTGGAACGGGGATCGCGCCTATCTGCAGGCGATGTACCCGCACGTGCAGCGCGCCATCGAGAACACGGCGCTGCTGGATGCCGACGGCGACGGGCTGCCGGACCACGACACGCGGCGGAACACGTACGACCAGTGGGACTTCTCCGGAATTCCCTCGTACATCGCGAGCCTCTGGCTGGCAGGGCTCAAGGCGGGGGTGCGCCTGGCGGAGGACATGCACGACGACGCGACGGCGCAGCGGTGGCGCGAGATCCTGCGGAAGGGCGCGTCGGCGTTCGACCAGAAGCTCTGGAACGGCGAGTACTACAGCCTCTGGGTGGACGGCGATCGCCGCGACGAGTGCTGCATGACGGACCAGCTCTCGGGGGAGTGGTACACCCAGCTGATGGGGCTGGGCCAGAGCCTGCCGCGCGAGCGGATCGTCGCGGCGCTCCGGGCGGTAGTGCGCCACAACTTCTCCGCCGAGCAGGGGCTGATGAACGCGACGTATCCGGCGGGCGCGGTGGCCCGTTTCCCGGCGTATGAGAACCCGCAGCAGTCGGGGAACTGGACCGGAGTCGAGTACGCGATCGCCTCGATGATGATGGACTTCGGCCTGGTCGAGGAGGGCGTGGCGGTGGTGCGCGCCGTCGGGGACCGCTACGCGCGGGCGGGGCGGATCTGGAACCACGTGGAGTGCGGCGACCACTATTACCGCGCGATGTGCAGCTGGGCAACGCTCCTCTCGGCGACGGGCTTCAAGGTGGACGTGCCCGGCTCCGTGCTGACGGTGGCGCCGGTGATCCGGGTCCCGGAGGTCCGAGCGCCGTGGGCCAGTGCCACGGCGTGGGGCGAGTTCACGCAGACGGCGCGCCGGTTCGAGTTGGCGTGCCGCTCGGGGAACCAGTCGTTCCGGCGGCTGCGGCTCAATCTGCGGTCCCGCGCTCTGACGGCGCGGCTCGATGGCAGGAGGATTCCGTGCACGGTTTCGGACGACAGCGGGTATCGCGCGCTGGATTTCGGCGCGCCGGTCACGGTGAGCGCCGGACAGTTGCTGGCGGTCTCCTCCTAGCGCTGCTCGCCGCGGCGCCTCCCCCGCTCGCTGCGCAGCAGCCGGGCGGCGCGATGGTCGTCGCAGGGCCGGCGTGGAGCTCCCGCGTCTTGCCGGCGCCGGAGTCGCTCTCGGTCCAGGCCGGGCGACTGGCGCTGGACTCCACGTTCACCTTCGCGTCCACGGGCTACACCGACCCGCGCCTCGTCCGGGCGATGAGCCGCGCGATGCGGCGTCTGGAGGGGCGCACCAGCCTGATCCTGCCGCGCGGGCCCGTCGCCGCCGAGAGCGCGGGAGTCGCCCAGCTCGTGGTGCGCGTGACCGGGCCCGGCGGTGCGGTGCAGGGCGTGGACGAGGACGAGTCGTACGCACTCACCGTCGGCGCGCGGCAGGTGCAGCTCGAGGCGCCGACCGTGGTCGGCGCGCTGCGCGGGCTCGAGACCTTCCTCCAGCTCGCCCAAGGCGACGCGTCCGGCTGGTACCTGCCCCTGGCGACGATCCACGACCGGCCACGGTTCACCTGGCGCGGCCTCCTCATCGACGTCTCGCGCCACTGGGAGCCGCCGGCCGTGATCGAGCGCAGCCTCGACGCGATGGCGGCGGTGAAGCTGAACGTCCTCCACTTGCACCTCTCCGACGACCAGGGCTTCCGGGTCGAGAGCAAGCGCTATCCGCGCCTCCAGGAGATGGGCAGCGACGGTCAGTACTACACGCAGGACCAGATCCGAGAGATCGTGGCCTATGCGCGCGACCGCGGCATCAGGGTCGTGCCCGAGTTCGATATGCCCGGCCACGTCACAAGCTGGTTCGTCGGCTACCCGGAGTACGCCAGCGCCCCGGGCCCGTACGCTCTTCTGCGAGCCTTCGGTGTGCACGACGCCGTTTTCGACCCGACGCGCGAGGAAGTTTACCGGTTCATCGACGGGTTCATCGGCGAGATGGCGGCGCTCTTCCCCGACGCCTACTGGCACGTGGGGGGCGATGAGAACAACGGGAGGCAGTGGAGTGCGAACCCCAGGGTCCAGGCGTTCATGCAGCGCCGGGGCCTCAAGGACAACGCGGCGCTCCAGGCGTACTTCAACCAGCGGCTGCTGCAGATCCTGGCGAAGCACGGCAAGCGGATGGTGGGGTGGGACGAGATCCTGCACCCCGACCTGCCGAAGAGCATCGTGATCCAGTCGTGGCGCGGCGTCGCCTCGCTCGCTGACGCTGCGCGGCAGGGCTACAGCAGCATCCTCTCCAGCGGCTACTACCTCGACGGAATGGCCACGGCCGCGGACTACTACCGCGTGGACCCGCTGCCGGACAGCCTGGGCCTGACGCCGGACCAGGCTCGCCTGGTTCTGGGCGGCGAGGCGTGCATGTGGGGCGAGGTGATCACGCCGGAGACGATCGATTCACGCATCTGGCCACGGACGGCGGCGATCGCCGAGCGGTTCTGGTCGCCCAAGTCCGTGACGGATCCGGACGATATGTACCGGCGGCTCGCGGTCATGAACGACGAGCTGGAGGAGCTGGGCGTCTCGACCGCGAGCCACACCGCGCGGATGCTGAGCCGGCTCGTGCCGGGGCTCGACCGGCGGCGGCTGGAGGTGCTGCTGGGCGTGGCGTCTCCCACCAGTCTCGGGATGCATCGCTTCGCGAGCCAGACATTGATGCAGTACATCCCGCTCACGTCGCTCTCGGACGCAGCCGTGCCTGACCCTGCGGGCGGCCGGGAGGTGGCGAGCGAGATCAAGGCGCTCCTGGCCGACGCGCCGCGCTACGGCGCCTATCGCGGCGAGTTGGCTCGGACCTTCGGTGACTGGCGCGACGCGGGGCAGGCGATCGCTGCCCAGGCCCAGCGCTCCCCGATGGTGAACGACGTGTTGCCCGTCGCGATGGACCTGGCCGGGTTGGGCCAGGCGGGGCTGGAGGCGCTGGCCTACCTCGAGGCCGGGACGGCCGCGCCCCAGAGCTGGGTGGCGGACCGCACGGCGCTGATCGCGCGGGCGACGCAGCCCAAGGACAATCTGCGGCTCACGATCGTACCGGCGCTCCGGGATCTGGTCGCGGCGGCGGGAGCGAGCCGGCAGTAGACTACCTGTGGAACCCGCAGATGGAGCAGTGATGCACCCGACTCAGCAGGAGAAGGGCGAGCGCTTCAGCGCCTTGCACGCGCGAGCCGGAGCGTTCGTCATCCCGAACCCGTGGGACGCGGGGACCGCGCGCATCCTCGAGGCCCTGGGCTTCGAGGCGCTCACGACGACCAGCGCGGGCCTCGCCTTCACCATCGGGAAGCGCGACGGCGAGGGTGCGGTTACGCGCGAAGAGACGCTCGCCAACGCGAAGGCGATCGCGGACGCCGTGGACATCCCCGTCGCGGCGGACCTGGAGAACGGGTTCGGGCACTCGCCGGAGGCGGCAGCCGAGACGATCCGCCTCGCGGGCGAGGCCGGCCTGGTCGGCGGCTCGATCGAAGACTCCACCGGTGATCCGAAGAAGCCGATCTACGATCTCCAGCAGGCCGTCGAGCGAGTGCACGCGGCCGCCGAGGCGGCGCACTTGCTCCCGTTCCCGTTCGTCTTCGTCGGGCGCTGCGAGAACTTCGTGCACGGGCGGCCCGACCTGGACGACACCATCAGGCGGCTCCAGGCCTATGAGGCGGCCGGGGCGGATTGCCTGTATGCCCCGGGGCTCGTGACGGAGGCGCAGATCCGGGCGGTGTGCGCGGCCGTGAAGAAGCCGGTCAACGTCATCATGGGGCTCACGGCGGCGACGTTCTCCGTCGCCGAGCTGGTCGCGATGGGCGTGCGGCGGATCAGTGTGGGCTCGGCGCTGTCGCGCGTGGCGTTGGGGGCGTTCCTCGATGCGGCGCGCGAGATCCGGGAGCGGGGCACCTTCAAGCTCACGCAGGCGGCGCTTCCGATGGCCGAGGCGAAGGATCTGGTTTCGGGGCGCCGCGGGAGCTGACGCGCTCGTGCACGGACTCTTGACACTGCAGCTGCCATTTCCCAGCTTCCACTAACCGGGTTAGTGGAGCGCCGATGCCGCGTCACCCCAGCGACCTCCTGTACGGCACCCTCGATGTGCTCATCCTCAAGACCCTGTCGTGGCGACCGATGCACGGGTACGCCGTCGCGAAGTGGATCGAAGAGCGGACCAAGGGCGAGCTGGAGATCGTGGACGCGGCGCTCTACAAGGCGCTCCACCGGCTCGAGCGGGGCGGGGCGGTGCGGTCCGAGTGGGGCCTCTCCGAGAACAATCGCCGGGCCAAGTACTACTCCCTGAGTCCCAAGGGCCGGAAGATCCTGCTGGCTGAGGCAGAGACCTGGCGTCGGTACGCGGCGGCGGCCTCGCGCGTCCTCGAGTCGAGCTAGGGAGCAGCCGTGGCCGAGTCACGGATGCCGAGGCTACCCTCCGGGGTTCGGAGCCTCTTCCGCCTGCCGTTCCGGACCCTGGCGCGTATCGGCCGAGACGTGGACGATGAGGTCGCGTTTCACCTCGACAAGCGCGCGGAAGAGCTGACGGCTGCCGGCCGGTCGCCGGAGGAGGCGCGCGCTGAGGCGCTCCGCCGCTTCGGAGATGTGGACGATCTCAGGGCGTTCTGCCGGACGCTGGAGCGGCCGGCGGTGGTGCGCAGCCGCGTGCGCGAGTGGCTCACCGATCTGGGCCAGGACCTTCGGTTCGCGGGCCGGCAAGTGCGGCGGTTGCCCGGCTTCGCGCTGGTGGCGGTAGTCACGTTGGCCCTGGGCATCGGCGCGACGACGACGATCTACTGCGCGGTGCACGATATCCTGCTGAAACCCTTGCCCTATCGCGATGCGGACCGGCTGGTGGCCGTGGAGGAGCTGGCGATCAGCGGGCAAGCGTCGATGATGCCGACGCGGGACGTCGTGGACGCATGGCGTTCCGGCGCCCGGAGCCTCGAAGGCATCGTCGAATTCACGAGGGCTCAGTGGATGCTGAGCGTTGCCGGGGAGCCGGAGCTGGTGGGCGGCGTTGCGCTCGAGCCGACCCTGCTGCCCTTCCTGGGCGTGCGGCCACTGCTGGGCAGGCCGTTCACCTCGGACGACGCGCGACTCGGCTCGCCGCCCGTGGCGCTGGTCGGCGAGGCCGTGTGGCGGCGTCGCTTCGGGGCGAGCCGTGGAGCCCTCGGGCGCGACATCACGCTCGACGGGCACCCCTACACGGTGATCGGCGTCATGCCCCGCGACTTTGGCATCGCGCTCTTCTACTTCAGCGACCTACCGCAGGTCTTCGTGCCGCTGCTCCCGGAGGCCGGCACGGCGCGCGTGGCCGCCCTGGGGCGGCTGCGCACGGGCGTGAGCGCCGAGCAGGCGGCGCGTGAACTGGGCACCATTCCAGCCGATGACCCCACCCTTCGCGGGCCGCACTCGGTGGCCGCGAACGTGGTTATGGTGCGCGACGAGTTCGAGCAATGGTATCGGCATACGCTCACGTTGCTCATGGCTGCAGCGGGCCTCGTGCTGCTCATCGCTTGCGCGAATGTGGGGAACCTGCAACTGGTCCGCGGTTGGTCGCGGCAGCGCGAATTCGGGATCCGCACCGCCATCGGCGCGGGCCGCGGCAGGCTCATGCGCCAGGTGCTGACCGAGAGCGTTGTGATCGGGCTCGCGGGCGGTGGCTTGGGGGCGTTTCTAGCTTGGCGCGCTGTCCCCCTTTTGGCCGCGTTGCGGCCGCGCACCATCCAGATGGTGGCCCTCACCGAGGTTCGGGTGGATCCGGGTGTCCTGGGCTTCACCCTCGGCGTGACCATCCTCACCGGGCTCCTCATCGGTCTCGCACCGGCGCTGCTCGCGACCGAGCGTCAGGTGAGCGAGAGCCTCAGGGGCTCCGCGCATGCTGCCTCGGGCCGGCCGGCGACGCGCCGCGTTCGGGCCGCGCTGGTCGTGACCGAAATCGGCATCTCGACGGTCCTCCTGGTCTGCGCCGGACTTCTGGTGCGCTCGCTGGTGGCGCAGGCGCGCGCCGACGAGGGGCTCTATCCCACCGGGCTGCTGTCCGTCGACCTGACGCTGCCTGCCCTGCGCCTCCCGTCGCCGGCGGCGCGCTTGCAGGTACTTCAGCGGGCCGTTGACCGCGTGCGCGGCATACCGGGGATCCAGGCGGCGTCGAGTGCGATGTTCCCCCCGTGGGGCATCGGCATCATTCTGAAGGAGCTGAACGTCGAAGGTCGCTCCTTGGGCCCCGGCCCCAAACCGGGCATGATGGAAATCAACCTGGTGGCTCCGGAGTATTTCCGGACCGTCGAGATCCCCCTGCTCACCGGGCGAGCCTTCAGCGAGGATACGAGCGCGCACGAGACCGTGGTCGGCGAGGCGTTCGCTCGCCAGTACCTGCCGGCCGGTCGTGCGCTCGGCGCCCGCATCCGCTTCGGCAACGCCGGCCCCTGGTTGACGGTGGTGGGTGTAGTGGCGGACCCGCGGCTTCCGGGCGAGGCAGGCGCTCCGCCACGCCCGATCGTCTACCAGCCGTTCGCCGGTACGGGAACGCGGGGGACGATCCTCGCGCGCGGTGAAGACCCCGTGGCGCTCCTCCCGTTCGTGGCGCGAGCGATCACGATGATTGACCCTGCGATCCATGTCGTGCAGGCTCGAACGGTACACATGGTGCTGGCGGAGAGGCGGGCATCGCCGCGCTTCTTGATGACGCTGCTTGCGTCCTTCGCGGGTCTGGCCCTGGTGCTCGCCGCTGTCGGCCTCTACGGCGTCGTCGCGTTCTCGGTGCGCCAGCGCACCCACGAAATCGGCGTGCGCGTCGCGCTGGGCGCCAGCGCCGAAGACGTTCTTGCCATGGTCGTCCGACACGCGCTCGGCCTGGCCCTTCTCGGTATAGCGATCGGCCTTGCCGGAGCCGCCGCCGCTACGCGCCTGATCCGCAGCTGGCTGTATGGGGTCGGGCCACTCGATGCGGCGACCTTCGTGGCCGTTGCCGGCATCCTCGCTCTCGTCGCGCTGGCGGCGACCTATGTGCCGGCGCGCGCCGCGCTGCGCGTGGACCCGGTGGAGGCGCTCCGGGCGGACGGGTAGGTCGCAGTCTTCAGGAAGTTGTGCGCAGCAGGTCCCACAGCCCGCGCGGCGACACGATCGGAATCGGCGGCCGCGGTAGCTCGAGAAGCTGGCGGTCGCCGGTCACGAGGACGTCGGCACCGGCCGCGGCCTCTGCCAGCACGGCCGCGTCCGCGGCGTCGAGCGCGCCCTCCGGCGCCTGACGGGACGCGGAGATGACGGTGGCCCGCTGGCGCAGGAATGCGTCGAGCTCGGCGGTCGTGGCCTTGGGCACCCGTACCTTACGTTCGAGCACTCGCTTCAGCTCCGAGAGAACCGTCTCGCCCAGCACCACCTCGTGCTCGGCGAGCACGAGGTTCATCAGGTCGGCACAGATACCACGGGTGGCGACGGCGCTGACCAGGACGTTGGTGTCGAAGCAAACCCTCAAGAGACGTCGCGGAAGATGTCGTCGTCGGTCAGGTAGCCACGCGCCTCGGCCAGGGGCATGATGCGGCGCCGCAGATCGGCGAACTGGGCGAGCGCGATCTGGCGGCGCAGCGCCTCCCGGGCCAATTCGCTCACGCTGCGGCCGGTGCGCCGCGCTAGGCGCCCGAGCTGCCTCTGCAGGTCCGGATCCAGGCGGATCGTCAAGGCTGCTGTCTTCATGTCATGCAATGTAAGACGTGCATGCCGGACGCGTCAACCCGTGTCGGCCGGCCGTGCACTGGAGTCCGACAAGGCCGCCGGCGATTGGGAGCGGGCTTCGGCGTCGTTCTGGCTTGACAGGGCGGCAGGGGGTCGGCACTCTACAGCCTAGGATGTAGACCGTCTACATGCTCCCGGAGCGACGGCGATGGCGAGCAAGGATCGTCCCCTCTCCCGCATCGAGCTGCTGCAAGGCACGCTCGACCTCATCATCCTCCAGACTCTGCGCTGGGGTCCGCGCCACGGCTACGGCATCTCGCAGCTGATCCGCGCGGGGTCGAAGGATGTCCTCCAAGTGGACACCGGATCGCTCTACCCGGCGCTGCACCGGCTCGAGCGGCAGAAGTTCATCGCCGCCGAGTGGCAGACCTCAGAGAACAAGCAGCGGGTGCGGGTCTACAGCCTGACGGACCGTGGGCGCAAGCAGCTCGCCGCCGAGCGGTCGAAGTGGGAGAAGATCTCCTTCGTCATCGCCGGCCTGATGAAGGCGCTGCCGGAGAGCGAGCCGTGATCTGGCCTCGGCGCCGGCGCCGCCGGGAGGCGGAGCTGGACGAAGAGATCCAGGGCCATCTCGCGATGGCCTCGCACGACCGCGAGGC